>Ga0308164_10000660_pt1 | contig 50223 bp, 37 predicted proteins | sample PhyTR2_FD_201031 | JGI IMG/M metagenome (GOLD analysis project Ga0308164, IMG submission 201031) | Phyllosphere microbial communities from UC Gill Tract Community Farm, Albany, California, United States - DLSLT.R2 | ecosystem: Host-associated > Plants > Phyllosphere > Unclassified | place: USA...
GGATGGGCCGCTTCCTTTAGCAGGTGCTCAACTTCAAGCGTGCCTTTCCTAGCGCGGTTTTTGATCGATACGATGCTCATGAGATTCGGCGTCAAATTTTTCTGATAGAAAGGTCCGCTTCTGGCCGTTACTTGTCGACGGGGTGCATCATGAGAGCATAGAGTTCAGCGACTCGTTCGACAGTAATTCCGTTTCGTTGCTCTACAGCCAGCGGATGGTCCGTGGGTTGAAGTTCAATGTAAGGTCGAATTCCATTGTCCCTAATATGGACCATCGTCTTGAGGCTTACAGTGTCCGGATAAGGCTTTAGCCAGGCATTGAGCCAGCCAAAAAAAGGGCCTACATGTGACCGTTTATCCCAGTCATAGCACTTTATCCACTCGGAAAAATTGGCCTCGCTGAGTGAAACCCATACACCCCAGCTAAAGGGCTCTTTTTCACCTAAGACGGGAATTTCTATACAACCACGAACGAAAAAAAACTTCCCGTCTACTACGCAATCATCACTACCCAAGTCACATCGCTCTTCTCGCTCTTCTTGGGGAACCTCGTAATAAGACAGTGGCGCATGCGCACCAAAGCTTGGCATTCCTTCGTGAACTTCGCCACATGAAGCGCATTTAAAAGAGAACATTTCAGACTTACTTTTTTAATTTGGGACAATTCATCATCTTGCCACGTGGTTATGTGGATGGCAACGAGGCGGCAGGAATTTGAGCGGCGGCTTCTGGCCGAGAACGGTATCTATTAAGATTTCATTGCTCGGCCCAAGTAATATCGGAAGTCCTTGTTTGTTCCGGCAACCAATAAGCGAGGACGTCGAGCGCTTGCTCTAGTGATATGCCATCAGAAATAAACCCTCGATGCTCATGGACAGTTATTGTAGCTTGACCTTTCGAGTCAACTTCGCAATTGAAGTTTCCGAAGTCAACGCCTTTGCCAAGACACGCGACAAAAAGTTCGGAACACGGTTTCAAGTTGACTTTTGCAAACTCAAGCACTTGATCGATTTCTCCCAGCCGCTGCGTTAGGCGGATAGGAGGATTCCCCAAACTCTCGAACTCAATTCTGTAATGGGTGCCAGATCTCATTTGCTCAATCTACATTACCAATGTCTGTTCATGGCCGAAGGCAGTAAGTGACGTTGCTGATTTTTACGCTTCAGTGCCGTCAGCGTTCCAATAACGCCAAGTACCTGCTTCGACGCCTTTCACGTAGGAACCTTCTGCCGCCACCAGTCCATTTTCATGAAAGTCGCGCCAGTTGCCATCCTCTACGCCATCAACATAAGTTCCCTCCGAAGCCTGCTCGCCGTTGCGATGAAATGCCGTAAACAAGCCGTGGCGCACCCATTTCGAGCCATCGCTCGCAAGATAACGAGAGTAACGATACTGAATTTCACCACTCTCGTAAAAAAATTCTGCAATATTTAAATCCATTAAACTCTAACACCTATCGTGGGCTATAGCGGGAACGTCGGCTTATGGCCGTTCTCGGTGCCGAGCAGTTAAACACAGAACTCAAAAGCCAGAAAAGCGGCAATACCAACAGCTTCCGGAGACGTTCCGTTCACAATTGCCTCATGCTCAACCGCGGCCTCAAACCCTTTTTTTGCTCCCGCTGCACCGCCGTTGCGGTTTGGCGTAATCTTCAACACTGTGCCATTAAATTCAGCTGAAACCAACTGCGACTTCTTTTGGAACGCGGCTTCGGTTTTGACCCCGGCGGCAGCCAGGCGCGGTACGGCAAACGCCTGCCAGTCTGTAGGCTGGGGTATATTCTCCCGCGAGTCCTCAAGCGCACAATGGACTGCCTCCCCCAAGTCGATGGGCGAAACCGAACTTGGAAGGACCTGAAACGGTTCGACTGCCACGCGTATTCCAGCCGTGGTCGACGATACGGGGCAAACGACAATATGATTTGCAAATTTGTAGATAGATGCCCAGTGCGTTTGCATAAAGGGAACCGCCCTTGGAAAGTAAAGTTGGAATACTGCCGAATGTTTGTTCTTGGCGCTTCGAACTATACGATCATGCCCATGGCCCGAGCCAAACGCGGACGAAAGCATATTATCTTGTTAGTTTGAAAAAATGCGAAGAATTTTAGCAGCAAGAATTTGGAATGGCTTGATCACAATACATCATGTCATCGGAGGGCAGGGTGGAATCAAATAGTGGGAGCACACACTTCGGTTGGGTAGACTAACCGGTGTGTCAATTTTGTGGCCGAGTTCGGCCAAAACCGATGAAATGTGACTGATTCAGACTGTGTTGAGCAGCTTGGCAAGCAACGCAAGTGTTTGATTTTAAGGTAATTCAACGAGCTCAACTGAGACTCATAATCCGTTGGTGCCCAGTTCGACTCTGGGGAGGCCTACCATTCTTCAATAGCTGCTCTTGGGCAGCTATTATTTTTAGCGCTTCCTCCGCTGAAATCCCTGAATCCTCAATAATTCTCAAGATCGTTCCCCCATCGGGGGACCGCTCTCCACGAGCATATCAATTTAGAAATGCGCCAGTTAAATGAATTTATTTTTTATGCGTCCAGACGGATATCTTTTATCCCTGTCTGGATCATAGTGAATGCTCGCGGCGCGAATTTTCGTCACTTGTAACGGTACTGGTTGCGACGCGCAGCACGTTTTCGATGTCCGCCTTGATCTGTTCTGTCGTAGGAATCCGCTTGTATCGAAGCGTTTGGTAACCAACGTTTTTAAGCATGGCGTCTCGGTCGGCGTCTTGAGCCTTCTTTTTGTTGTGAGATGCGTCGTCTAGCTCGATGACGGCTACCGGGGTTAGCTGTTTTGAGCAAACAACAAAGTCGGCCGTTTTTCGATTGAACCGGTTTCTGCTCGATAGGTCAGGTGTGTCAAGTAAAGCTTGGAAGGAAACTTGCGCCAGTACAGTGCATTCCGGCAGGGCTGCGGTGAGTGCGAAGTACATCTTTTCTTCGAATTGGGTTAGCGGTCTCCGGGCGGACAGCTTCAAGTCAGCTAGCAGCGGCTTTGACTGGGTGCTGCCGGAGGGAGAGGTGAAATAAAATCTTACAATTCCTATAATGGAAGCAAGTACTACAAATATTAGTAGCAGGACATCCAGCTTTGTCATGGTCGCGCTCGTCGTGGTGTATTGGCCTCGTAATTTTATCGCAGTGGTGGAAGTCCAATGACGAGTGACCCGCGTCCGTCGTAATGGTCATGGCGACACCTTCATTGCTGGAATGGTGCAGCCAGGTCACTGGGTGATCAGGTGGATGCCGGCTCCGAGCGTACGCCACCGCCCAGCGTCCGATACAGCAACGACAAATTGCGCAGCCGCGCCAGCTGGTTTTCCGCCATCGCGATTTCCGCCGTGCGCCGGGTTTCCTGTGCATCGAGCCAGATGCTCAGCGCCACCGCGCCATTCCTGTAACGGACCTCGTACAACCGCTCCACGCGCTGCGCTGCCGCCAGCGCCGTGGCCAGCTCGGCCGACTGTTGGGCCAGCGTGGCGTGCGCCGACAGCGCGTTTTCCACGTCGGCCAGCGCGCTGTACAGTGTCTGGCGGAAACTGACGACCGCGCTCTCGTAGCCGGTGGCAGCAATCGCGTTATCGAGCTTCATGCGGTTTACCTGCAGGAACGGCAGCGTCAAGCCCTGGCCCAGCATGGCGTACGGATGGGCCAGCACGTTGCCGAGCGTGGTGCTGGCGCCGCCCAGTGCACCGGTCAGGCTCAGCGTGGGGTAGTAACTGGCGCGGGTGGCGTCCAGGTCGGCCAGCACCGACCGCAGACGCAGTTCCGCCGCGCGTAAGTCGGGACGGCGCGCCAGCAGCGATGCCGGGACGTCAGCGCCGACTTGCGGCAAATCCATGGTGGGCAATTGCTGCGGTTCCTGGGTGAGCACGCCCGTCAGCGTGGCGGCGCCGGGCGGCGCGTCGAACACGATCGCCAGTGCATTGCGGTATTCCACCCGGCTTTGCTGCAAACTGGCCAGCGTGGAGCGCTGGCTGCTGATGTTCCGTTGCGCTTCCTCGACTTCCAGCGCGGACACGGCGCCATTGCGATGCTGCACCTGTACCAGTCGCAAGGTTTCTGCCGCATAAGCCACGCTCTGCTCGGCGCTGCTGATGCGCCCGTTGATGTAACCGAGTTGCCAGTACAGGTCGGCGGTGGTGCCCACCAGGCTTTGCTCGGTCGCTTCGCGATCCTGGGCGCTGGCCTGCGCTTCCCAGCGCGCGGCGTCCGTCAGGCTGGCCAGGCGGCCCCACAAATCCACTTCGTAGCTGGCGTTGAGCGCTGCCGACGTGCTGCGGCTGGTAGCGCGTTCGCCGCTCAGGTTGCGCTGCTGCTGCGCCGCCACGCTGGCGCCAACGGTAGGCGTTTGCGCGGTGCCGGTCAGGTCCGCCTGCAACTGCGCCTTGCGCAAGGTGAGGGCGGCCATGGCCAGGTTGCCGTTGCGGGCCAGCGCCGCCTGCACCACGGCGTCGAGTTGCGGATCGTTGAACTGGCGCCACCAGTGCTCGGTATGCACGGCCTGGGTCGCAGCTTGCTGGGCCCACGCCGCCGGCAGCGTGACGGCGGGCGATTGATACGGCGTGTGCAGGCTGGTGCAACCGGCAAGCACCATTGCCAGCGCCAGCACGCCGGCGCGCAGTGGTAAAACAGGATAAATAGTTTTCATAAATAATCAATCTCGGGACAGGGCATCGACCGGGTTCAGGCGCGCGGCGCTGCGGGCCGGCAGGAAGCCGAACACGATGCCGATCACCGTGGCGCACAGGAAGGCCCACAGCATCGAACTGGCGGAAAACGCCAGCGTGAAATTGCTGCTGAAATGGGAGAACAGGGCGCCGAACAACAGTGCCGTGCCGATGCCGAGCAGGCCGCCGCACAGGCACACCAGCACCGCTTCGATCAGGAACTGTTGCTGGATATCGCTCTGGCGCGCGCCGACCGCCATGCGCACGCCGATTTCGCGGGTGCGCTCGGTGACGCTCACCAGCATGATGTTCATCACGCCGATGCCGCCCACCAGCAGCGAAATCACGGCAATCGACGAGATCAGCAGTGTCATGGTCTGGGTGGTCGCCTCGATGGTCTGGCGGATGGTATCCGTGTTGAGCACGTAGAAATCGACCCGGCCATGACGGCGCGCCATCAGCTGGTTGATGCCCTGTTCGGCTGCGGCCATCGGCGTGCCGTCGTCCACCCGCACCGTGATGTTGCGCAGGTAGCTCTGGCCGATCAGGCGCCGCATAGCCGTGGTGTACGGCACGAACACGTTCAGGCTTTCGCTGTTGGGGCCGAAGGTCTCCTTGGGCGCCGTTACGCCGACCACGTACACCGGCATGCCGCCCAGGAAAATCACCTTGCCGATCGGGTCCACGTTCGGGAACAGTTTTTTGCGGGCGTTGTCGTCGATCACGGCCGACTGCGCATAGTTTTTGACGCCGGCAGCATCGAACGCGGTGCCGCTGGCCATCGTGTAACCCTTGACGCGGAAATACTGCTCGCCCACGCCGGTCACATTCACTGATGCATCGACGTTGCCGTAGCGCGCCGTCACCGAGCTTTGCACGTTGGGCGTCACGCTGTCCACGTAGCTCTGGCTGGCCAGGGCGTCGGCGTCCGCCGGCACCAGCGTCTGGATGCGCGCCGAGCGCGGATCGCCGAAACCGGTGCCGGAAAATATCTCGATGGTGTTGGTGCCGATCGAGCTGATGTCCGACAGTACTTTTTGCCGCGATCCTTCACCGAGCGCCACCACCGACACCACCGAGGCAATGCCGATGATGATGCCGAGCATGGTCAACAGGGTGCGCAGCCGGTGTGCGTTCATCGCCAGCAGCGCCATGCGGAAAGCTTCCGTGAAGCGGTCGGCCCAGCGGCCCAGGCGCGCACCCAGGCCGGCCTGGACCGGCGCGCGCTGCGGCATGGCTGGCGCCGCTGCAACCATGCTGCCGGCGCCCGCGTTGGGCGTATCGGCAATGATGGCGCCGTCGCGGATTTCGATGATGCGGCCCGCATGGCGCGCCACCTGCATGTCGTGGGTCACGATGATGATGGTGTGGCCCTGCTGGTGCAGCTCGGCCAGGATGGTCATCACCTCGGCGCCGGCAGCCGTGTCGAGCGCGCCGGTCGGTTCATCGGCCAGGATGACGTCGCCGCCATTCATCAGCGCCCGCGCGATCGACACGCGCTGCTGCTGGCCGCCCGACAGTTTGCCGGGCACATGGTGCATGCGGTCGCCCAGGCCCAGCCGTTCAAGCAGCGCCTGCGAGCGCACATGGCGTTCGGCGCGCGGCACGCCCGCATACACGGCCGGCACCTCGGTATTGCCCTGGGCGTTGAGGTCGCCCAGCAGGTGGTAGCGCTGGAAGATGAAGCCGAAATGTTCGCGCCGCAATCCTGCCAGTTCATCGGCATTCAGGGCGCCGGTTTCGCGGCCGCCCACGCGGTAGCTGCCGCGCGTCGGCTGGTCGAGGCATCCGAGAATATTCATCAGGGTCGACTTGCCCGAGCCGGACTGGCCGACGATGGCCACCATCTCGCCGGCAGCGATCTGCAAGGTAACGTCCTTGAGCACGGCAATCGTCGTGTCGCCGGCCGGAAACTCGCGCCAGATATGTTCCAGCGTCAGCATCGGCTCGGCACGGGCGGGCAAATGTGCGGCCCGGTGCGCGGTCAGGTGCGTGGCCGCCATCACAAGCCTCCCGGCGGACCCATGCGCCGCATGCTGCTGGCGGGCTGGGCGGCGGCGTTGCCCAGGATGACCTGTTCGCCTGCGCGCAGTCCGCTCAGCACCTGGGCGCTGATATTGTTGTTGATGCCAACCTTGATGCTGCGCTGTTGCAAGCGCGTATCCGCACCGAGCACGCTCACGGTGTAGGCGCCATCCTTGCCGCGCGCGCTGAGCGCGCCCACCGGTATCACCAGGGCGCCCCTGGCTTCGGCGCGCACGATGGACACGGTGGCCGTCATCGAAATGCGCAGCTTGCGGTCGGGGTTGGCCACGTCGAACAGGCCGTTGTAATAAATGGCGGTGGCGCTGCTGGTGGAACTGGTGGTGCTGGACGTGCTGGTGCTGGTGCTGATGCTGTCGGTGGCCGGCTCGATGGTGCGCAGGCGCGCATCGTAGCGTTGATCGGGTTCGCCGAGGATGGTGAAATACACGCGCTGGTCCGGCGTTACGCTGGTCACGTCCGCTTCCGAGATCGATGCCTTGATGGTCATGGTATCGACTTGCGCCACGATGATGATGGTGGGCGTGGCCTGGTTGGCATTGACGGTCGTGCCTTCCTCGGTGACGATCGCCACCACCTGGCCCGAAATCGGCGAGGTGATGCGCGTGTAGCCGAGATTGACCTGGGCGGTATCGACCGCAATGCGCGCCTGGCGCACCTTGGCCTCGGCCGCCGCCACGTTGGCGCGGGCCGTGGTGTCGGCGGCCAGCGCCGCTTCCAGGTCCGCCTGCGAGCTGGCGTCTTCAGCGCGCATGGCCTGCTGGCGCTTCAGGGTCAGCTGGTTCTGCGCGCGTGTTGCCTGCGCAACCTGCAACTGGGCCTGGGCATCGCTCAAGGCGGCCTGGGCGTTTTGCAGGGTGTTTTGCTGGGTCAGCGAGTCGATTTCGGCCACCAGGTCGCCCTGTTTCACGTCGTCGCCAAGCTTGACCTTGAGCGACTTGACCTGGCCCGACACTTGCGAGCCGACGCTTACCTGTTTAAAGGCCTTCAGGGTTCCGCTGGCCAGCACCGTGTCTTCGATGTCGGCCTTGGTCACGGTGGCCGTGATGTAGGCGGGGGCGGGGTCGGGCGCCATGAATTTTTTGGCGAGCAGCAGCGCCGGCACGGCAATGGCCACTGCGATGACAACCGCGACTGCGGGGCGGCGCAGGAATTTATTCTTCAGCATAGAGGGAGTTCGTTACGTTGGCGATCAGCAGGCTGACCGGGGAAAAGGGCAAGCGCATTCATTACCAGGAATGATAGCGATCTTGCTTGTAACGAACGTTAAGGGAGGTAAATCTGCAGGTAAAGATGGAGAAACATTGGGCGCCGGCGGGGCGCCCGCGCGGTCATTGCCCTGCCAGCACTTCTTTCTTGAACCACTCGCTGAGCATCTGCTTTTCGTAGTTGTACATCTCGTTGCGGTAGCTGTTGACGTTGAGCTGGTAATTGCGGTCGGCCAGATCGCGCTCGCCGCTGCGCAGCACCTTGCCGTCCTGCTCGATGCTGTAACGCAGGCGGATGCGCGGGAAATCGTAACTGCCCTTGGTCACGCGCACGTCGCGGATGGGCACCCGTGGAAAGACGTCGCCGGCCAGGTCGATGTCGAGAATGTCCAATTTTAAATCTTGCCCGGCCGGCAGTTGCTTAGCCAGTTCTTCGAAAAATTCGCGGAAGTCGATTTCCATCGACCTGCGTTCGGTCTCGAAGCGCGGTACATCGGTCATCTTGTCGGTATTGACGTAGTTGACCGTGACGGCGGCGCTGGCCGTGCCGGTCGCGATGCAGAACAAGGCAACAACGGCGGAACGTAAATGGCAATGCATGACGACTCCTCGTAACATGGGCGTGCTGAAGGCCCCAATATACTCTTCAACCGGGTGCCGGTACAAACGCGTTGAACGCGGCAACGAAGGCCTCGCCCGAGCTATGCAGGCGCGGTGCGCCCACGTCAAACGTGCAGTGCTGTACCGAGGGCGGCGGCGCCAGGCCCGCTTGCGCCAGCGCGTGTTCCGCGCGCAGGGCGCCCAGCATGCCGTCGAGCATCATGCGTGGCATGTCGAGGCCGGCGTTGTCGGTGTGGCCGCCGTCCAGCACGCTGGGGGCGAAGGCCAGCGACCGGGCGCCGTGGCGGATCGCTTCGCGCATTGCCACCCGAGTGGCGCGGCGCAGGCGGTCGCCGTCCAGCGTTTCCGGGGCACCGAGGCCGATGACCAGCACGGCGCGCGCGGCCAGCGCCGCTGGCGGCAGGCTGATCAGCAATGTTTCCATGGGCTGGGCGCGGAATGCGCCGCTGGCGCGCAGCGCCGTCAGCTGGCCGCCCAGCGCGGTATCGAGGCCAAGCAGGCCGCCGGCCACCGGCGCGCCGCCCAGCTCGTGTTCGAACATGCAGGCCACGCTGAAGTCGACATCGGCCTGGGCCGGCCCCCAGGCCACCACGTCGAACTCGACGCCATCGGCATGGCCGATGGGCAAGCGCTGCGGTGGGGCTATTGTTGCAGGGGACATGGTGGTGGTCATGATGGGGTTCCTGGTGGCGGTCAGCCCTTATCTTAGCGCGGATCGGCCGCGCCATCGTTCTTGCTTGTGTACTAGAATTGCCGTACTAAAAAATGCAGCCAACGACAGGAGAATGGACGATGATGGATTTCACGCGACGCAATCTGGTCATGACCGCCGGCGGGGTGCTGGCGGCAACGGCGGTCGGCGGCCCGGTATGGGCCAATCCCGACCGCAAGCTCGGTTATGCGATCGTGGGCCTCGGCGGTTACGGCCTCGGCATCATCATCCCGCAATTCAAATACTGCCAGCACAGCAAGCTGGTGGCGCTGGTGAGCGGCGACGCCGCCAAGGCCAAAAAGGTGGCCGCCGACTATGGCGTGCCCGAGGCGAATATCTACGATTACCAGAATTACGACCGCATCAAGGACAATCCCGAGATCGACATCGTGTACATCTGCCTGCCGGTGTCCATGCATGCCGAATACACGATCCGCGGCGCCAAAGCCGGCAAGCACGTGCTGTGCGAAAAGCCGATGGCGCTGTCGTCTGCCGAATGCGAGCGCATGATCGCCGCCTGCAAGCAGGCTGGCAAGAAACTGATGATCGGCTACCGCTGCCATTTCGAACCGTTCAACCTGGAAGCACGGCGGCTGGCGCGCGCGGGCGCGATCGGCAAGCTGCGCTACTTCCGCTCCGAGCACGGCTACACCACCGGGGGCAACAACTGGCGCGTGAAAAAAGCCATGTCGGGCGGCGGCTCGCTGATGGACATCGGCATTTACGCCTTGCAGGCGGCGCGCTACATGACGGGCGAGGAACCGGTCTCGGTGTACGCCAAGGAAACCACCGACCGGTCCGATCCGCGCTTTCGCGAGGTGGAAGACATGGTCGAATTCCAGCTCGAGTTTCCGTCGGGCGTGATCGGTTCGTGCATGTCGATGTATTCGGCCAACCGCAACCAGTTGCTGCTGATGGGCGACAAGGGCCGCATCGAGATGGAACCGGCCACCGGCTATTCGGGTCAGCGGCTGTGGGTGGGCGACGGGCGCAAGAATGAAATCACGGCGCCGCCCAATGCGTCGAGCAACCAGTTTGCGGGCCAGCTCGACCATTTATCGCAGTGCGTGCTGCAAGACCGCACGCCCGTCGTGGCGGGCGAAGAGGGCCTGCGCGACATCCGCATCATCGAAGCCGTGTACCGCTCGGCACGCGAACACAAGCGCATCGCCCTGGCCTGAATTACAGGTCCGGCTGCCGGTGCAGCCCGGCTTCCTCGGCCAGCTTGATGTCGAGCATGGAAATTACCAGGTCGGTGTCGGTCAGCACGTCTTTCAGCGGAAAGCCGTCTTCCATCGCCACCACGGTGCCGGGCGGCACCCGTTCGCTGCTGTCGGCGCCGGGCGTGGTGTTGGGCATGAACGCAAATTGCGGGAAGCGGGTTTTGCCGTGTAACGCGATCTCGGCCAGGGTGCGCGGCGCCGCCCGCAGCAGGCCGTTGCGCACGTGTTGCTGGCGGTCTTCGTGACGCTGCTTGAGCAGCGCGGTCAGGCGCACGATTTCGCCGGCCAGCCGGTCCGACTCGGCCTGGTGTTCCGCCAGTTCGGCATCGCTCAACGCTTCTTCCCATTGCGTCAGTTTCAACAGGCCGCGCTTGTGCAGCGCTTGCCGTTGCAGGTCGATTTCAATCGACGCGGCGCGCGCCTGGTGCGCGTCCAGGTCTTGCGTAATGCCGGCGTCGCCGTTGGCGCGCAACCATTTGTCGCCAAAGCCGAACACCAGGCCGTCGAAATAAAAATACATGGGCAGCACTTGCGGCACCGCGCCGGCCAGCATTTGTTGCGGCGCCAGGTGCCAGCGTGCGGCCAGCTCGGGCAGCGTCAGTGTCAGGGGTTCGATCAGGGGCATTACGGTCTCTCCGGGTGGCAGGCGCTAATTTTCTCACAGACGCGTAAAATAGCGCTTTGCCAGTTTGTGGGGAGTACTCCAGCATGATGTTTCTTAAAGTGCCTTTTGCGGACAAAGACGAGGCCAAGGCGCTCGGCGCGCGCTGGAACGGCGAGCGCAAGTCCTGGTACGTACCCGACGGAAAGCCTACCGAAGCGTTTTCGCGCTGGCTGCCGCCGGGCGGCGCCGATTTCGTGCCGGCCGTGGCCGCCACCTCGCTGAAGAACCGCCCGGTCACGGTGGACAGCTATGCCGGCAAACCGGTGATGGGCAAGCTGTTTATCGACCTCGAGCACGACTGCGATCCGTTTGCCGCGTGCCCGGTGTGCGCGCCCAGGCTGGTCACGTCAGGCTGGACCGCTACCCACGACACTGTTGCGCAGCTGCTGACCAGCTTGCGGGGCTAACTCGTGTGCACCAATTACCGGCCCACGGCGCGCGACCTGCTGGCGGACCTGTTCCAGCTGAGCTTGTTCGAGGGCGATGCCTGGCCGGAAGAGACCTGGAAAGATTACCAGGCGCCCATCATCCGCTACAACGCCCAGGGCCAGCTGGCATGCACCACGGCCAGCTACGGCCTGGTGCCGCGCCGGCGTATTCCGCCCGGCGTCAAGCCGTGGGACACCATGAATGCGCGCAGCGAAACCGTGGCGCAATTGCGTTCGTACGCGAGATGCTGGCGTGAAGGGCAGCTGTGCCTGGTACCGATGACGGGTTTTTTCGAACCCAATTACGAAGCGGGCGTGGCCCAGCGCTGGCAGATCGGCCGCGCCGACGGCGCGCCGTTCGCGGTGGCCGGCATCTGGCGCGAGTGGCCCGGGGAAAACGGTCCCGAGTACTCGTTCACGCAACTGACCATCAATGCCGACGACCATCCGCTGATGCGGCGCTTCCACAAGCCCGGCGACGAAAAACGCTCGCTGATCGTGATTGCCGCCGACGAGTACGACGACTGGCTGCGCTGCCGCGACCCGGAGCGGGCGCGCAGCTATTTCCAGGCGTTTCCCCCGGAACTGATGCAGGCGTGGTTCGACCCGCCGCCCCCTCGCCAGAAGAAATCGGCGCCGCAGCCGGTGCCGGATACCCGCCAGTTCGACCTGTTTTAACCGGGCCGCGTCAGGCAGCGGGCTGGCGCAGCCAGCGCCGCGCCGTGGCCACCACCTGCTCGGCCAGCGCCCGCGTAAACGGCGTTTGAATATCCCACATGTGCCAGATCAGCGGCACGTCCATGACCTGGCCCGGCGCCAAATCCACCAGCGTGCCGGCCGCCAGCTGGTCCGCGCACTGCAGGGACGGCGCCATGCCGTACCCGAAGCCGGCCTCGAGAAACCGCACGAAACCTTCCGACGAGGCATACGAATGGTGCGGGTAGCGGCCCTGGTAGCCGGTGACCTGGGCCAGAAAGCGCGCCAGCAGCGCATCCTTGCGGTTGAAATCGAGTGCCGGCGCCTGCTGTACCGCCGGCGCCGTCAAGCCGTCGGCAAACCACCGGGCTGCAAACGCCGGGCTGGCCAGGCAGTGGTAGCGCATCACGCCAAGTGCGGTGGCCGTGGTGCCGGCCACGTGCGCGGTTTCGCTGGTAACGCAGGCAAATACCCGGCCCTCGCGCAGCATGGCCAGCGTGTGCTCCTGGTCGTCGAGGGTGATGTGCAGCAGGCACGCGCCCGCCGCCATCAGCGGCGTGACCGCTTCCTGCAACCAGGTGGCGGCGCTGTCAGCGTTCACGGCAATGGCCAGGTCGGGACGGCCGGCCATGCTGCCGTCGCGGTCGCGATAGTCCAGCGCTGCCTCGAGCAGCCGCACCTGGCGATAGTGGGCGACCAGGCGCTGGCCGGCCTCGGTGGCGGTGGGCGGCTGGCTGCGCACCAGCAGCAGTTCGCCGGCCTGGGTTTCCAGCATGCGCAAGCGCTGCGACACCGCCGACTGGGTAATCGCCAGCGCGGCGGCAGCCTTGTCGAAACTGCCATGATCGATCACGGCATCGAGCGCGGCCAGGCCGCGATAGTCCACTCGGCTCATTAGGTTGCCTAATATTCGGTCAATAATATTAATTATACTTATGTTCGGCGGGCACCTAAGCTGTGGTTTTTCAGCGAAGGATGCACATGGATGGGTCAGCAATCATCAAGGGTTTCGGGCTCGGCGGCGGCCTGATCATCGCCATCGGTTCGCAAAACGCCTACCTGCTGCGGCAGGCGCTCAAGCGCGAATATGTCTATACCTGTGTGGCGATCTGCATCGCCTGCGACATGCTGCTGATTGCTGCCGGCGTGGCCGGCATGGGGCAATTAATTACCGGCGCGCCACCGCTGTTATTCTGGATAAAAATAGCGGGCGCCGGTTTTTTATTCTGGTACGGCGTGCGGGCGGCACGGGCCGCCTTTTTATCGTCCAGTCTTAACCTGGATATGCAACCGGCCGTCGCCAGCCGCCGCCAGGTGATTGCCGCCATGTTGGCATTTAGCCTGCTCAATCCCCATGTTTATCTCGATACCGTGGTATTGCTTGGTTCTATCGGCGGCCAGCAGCCAGGGGATGGACCATTTTATTTTGCCGCGGGTGCCATGCTGGCATCGCTAATCTGGTTTTTAAGCCTGGGCATAGGCGCGCAATATTTAATACCCGTATTTAAGCGGCCATTAGCCTGGCGCATACTCGATGGCGCGATTGCCTTGATTATGTGGGCATTGGCAATATCCCTGTTTCTCTGACGCGGTCGCAGCGCCTACCTGGCCGCAAAGCCGCATGCTGCCGTGATTAAAATACCAAAATTTAGCGCCATCGTGCTAATTTCTGGCGCATCATGACTGCAATAACCGAGCGCTTGCTAGCTTGCGTAAAACTACGGGTGTGGTCGGCCGATTAACCATGACTTTTAATCACGCAAGCGCGAGATTGAATGGAATTTCAGACTTTCATATAAATATTCCGTGGTCCTGGCATACAATAGCTTCTTGATAGAAATTATCTGAACGCCAAGATCCTTCGGAATGACCACTCTGCCGCAGCAATATGTCAGCTTGTCGATGATGACGTCCGCCTTTGCGGTGGACGCGATCCTGGTCGCCTTGCTGGTATTTTTGTGGCTCATGCACCGCAAGGAAAAGCATGCGCTGCTGTGGGGTATCGGCCAGACGGCGGTAATGGCCGGCGGCCTGGTCTGGTTTATGGGGGCGGAGGAATTGGTTCCGGCGTGGCGCTTATTCCTGTGCGCGCTGATGCTGGTAATCGGCATGGCCGGTTATTACAGTGGTACCCAGTACTTCCTCGGCGATTTGCGGCGCCGCCACTGGCCTGCGATCGCGGTGGCCACGCTGGCCGCCACCGGCGGTTTCTTTGCGCTGTGGCTGCTGTTCCCGCAGGCCGTGCCGCCCGGCAGCGCGGCCGCCCTGGGCCTGGTCATGATCTGGATGGGCATGCGCCTGTACCGCGCCCAGCGCCGCTATCGCTTGCTGGGCTGCACCCTGGTCGCGCGCGGCGTGTTCAACCTAGTCAGTGCCGCCACCATGCCACCCGAATGGTATGTGTTGTGGTTTGCCGGCACCTCGCTGCTGAAAGCGGCCACCATGCTGGGCCTGATTTACGCGGTGCAAGACGAAATGCAGCAGCGCTACGCGCGCACCATCGATAGCCTGAGCCATGGCTTCCTGATCCGCGACCGCCGTGGGTATATCCACGTGGCCAACGAGCGGGGCGCCCGCTTGCTGGGTTTTCAAACGGCAAGCGACCTGGTGGGCAAGCACCTGAGCGACATCCTGCCGCGGCTGACCCCAGCCCTGGTTGATGATTATTTCCGCCGATTCGAGGCGCCGGGCGTGCAGTATCCGATGATCGACATGGCCGTGGTGACGCTGCACTCGGGCGCCAGGCTGCCGCTGGAAATGGCCGGCTCGCCGTATATCGAGCGCGGCCAGCTGTATTGCCTGGTGCAATTGCTGGACGTCACCGAGCGGCAAAAAAAGGACGATTTGCTGAACCAGGCGGCGCGCATCGACCCTGTGACCGGCTTTTTCAACCGCCACGCGCTGTCCGGCGCGCTGGGCCGGGCGGTGCAAGGTTGTCTGGAAAACAATCGCGAGTGCGCGGTGCTGTTCCTCGACCTCGATAAATTCAAGCGGGTGAACGATTCGTTCGGCCATGCCACCGGCGACGACTTGCTGCGCCAGACCGCCCAGCGCCTGTTTGCCGTGCTGGGACCGAACGACTTGCTGGCGCGCTTCGGTGGCGACGAATTCATCGTCGTCATTCCCGACCTGGCGCCCGGTACCGGCGAGGCGGCGGCGCGCCGCTGCGCCGAGCACATCATTGCAAAACTGTCGCCCCGGTTCCAGCTGTCGCACCACGCGATCGGGGTGTCGGCCAGCATCGGCGTGGCCTGCTATCCGCAGCATGGCACCGATGCCGACATGTTGATACGCAATGCCGACATTGCCATGTACGAGGCCAAGAAGGCGGGGCGCGGCGAATTGCGTTTCTTCCACGATTCGATGAACGCCGCCGCCAAGAATGCGCTGGTGATCGACGGCGCGTTGCGCGGCGCCATCGAGAACAACGAGTTCCGCCTGGTGTACCAGGCCATCGTCGATGCCCGCACGGGGCGCCTGACCAAGGTGGAGGCATTGATACGCTGGCACAACGCGCAACTGGGCAATGTGCCGCCCGACCGTTTCATTCCGGTGGCGGAAGACAACGGCATGGTAGTAGCCGTGGGCAGCTGGGTGCTGGACGAGGCGTGCCGGCAGATGGCGCAGTGGCGGGACGGCCCGCTGGGTGCGATTACCACCAGCATCAATGTCTCGGCCTGGCAATTGGCCGATCCCGGCTTCGTGGCGCTGGTGCAGCAGGCACTGGCACGCCATGGTTTGCAGCCGCGCCAGCTGGAACTGGAACTGACCGAGCGCGTGCTGATCGATGACGGCGGGCACGTCCACAGCGTGATCGACCGCCTGCGCGAGCTGGGCGTGAGCGTGTCGCTCGACGACTTCGGCACCGGGTATTCGTCGCTCAGCTACCTGACCCAGTTCCACCTGAACACGCTGAAGATCGACCGCGCGTTCGTGATGGACATCGAGCATAGCGAGCGCAGCAACAGCCTGGTGCACGCCATCATCGCCATGGGCCATTCGCTGGGCCTGAAACTGGTGGCCGAGGGCGTGGAAACCGCCGGCCAGGCCGCCATCCTCGAGCAGATGGGGTGCCATTACCTGCAGGGCTACCATATCTCGCGGCCGATCCCACCGGCCGAACTGCTGGAATTTGCCGCCGGCAAAGCCGTCGAACTCGCCTAACGCGCGCGCTTACCCCGCACCCCGCTCCGCCACGGGGTCCGACCCCTCGTACCGGGTTGCGGGTTTGTTGTTGTGTCATTTAACTGTCACGGCCACGTCATCGCAACGTCACATGCTGTTCCTACAATCTTGCCAGTTGATACTCCACCCACTCGCAAGAAAGAACCGCCACCATGCAACAGCGCTTCCCCCTGAAACCCCTGTGCCTGGTCGTGCTCCAGGCCCTGGCCCTGTACGCCCACGCGGAAGACGTGGCCGGGGCCGCCGACAGCGCCACCGTGGCGGCCATGGCCGGCCCGGTGCAGACCGTGGAAATCACCGGCCGCGGCCAGTCGCGCCAGGTGCAGAACATCAGCAAGGCCGACCTGGCCGAAGCGCTGCCGGGCACCAGCCCGCTCAAGGTGCTCGATAAGCTGCCCGGCGTAAACTTCCAGTCGGCCGATCCGTTCGGTGCCTACGAATGGTCGACGTCGTTCAGCCTGCGCGGTTTCAACCAGAGCCAGCTGGGCTTCACGCTCGACGGCATCCCGCTTGGCGACATGAGCTACGCCAACAACAACGGCTTGCACATCAGCCGCGCCGTGTCGTCGGAAAACATCGGCAGTGTGCAGGTGTCGCAGGGCGCCGGTTCGCTCGGCACCGCGTCCACCAGCAACCTGGGCGGTACGGTGCAATTCTTTACGCTGGCGCCAACCGACGAGCGCGGCTTCACGTTCGCCCAGACCGGCGGCAGCGATGCCACCGCGCGCACGTTCGCCCGGATGGACACCGGCCTGCTGGGCGGGGCCATGAAGGCGTTCCTGAGCGGCACCCGCCAGCGGACCGACAAGACCAAGGGCGTGGGCGGCCAGGACCAGGACCAGGTCAATGCGCGCTTTGTCTTCAACTTTGGCGAGAGCAACAGCCTGACCGGCTTCTTCAATTACTCCGATCGCAAGGAAGTCGACTACCAGGACATGTCGAAGGAAATGATCGGCCGCCTCGGCTACGACTGGGATAATTACCAGCCCGACTGGCAGCGCGCACTGAACGCCGCCAGGAACCAGTTCAGCGGCAACGTCACCAGCATGGACGACGCCTATTACTCGGCTGGCGGCCTGCGCAAGGACAATTTGAGCGGCCTGATCCTGGACCTGCACCTGACGCCCGCCTTCAGCCTGAAAACCACCGGCTACCACCACGATAACAAGGGCGAGGGCCACTGGTACACGCCGTACGTGGCCACCAATGCCGCCAACCCGCTGTCGATCCGCACCACCGAGTACCGCATCAACCGCAACGGCATCCTGGCCGATGCCACCCTGGACCTGGGCGACCACACGGTCACGTTCGGCGCCTGGGGCGAGCGCTCGGACCACACCGGCACCCGCGCCTATTACGCCGCCACCGGTCCGGCCGACACCATGTACTTCCTGTCGAACCCGTTCCAGATCGACTGGAAGCAGAACTTCATCACCACCACGTCGCAGTTCTATCTGCAGGACAGCCTCGCCCTGATGGACGGCAAGCTGAAAGTCAATGCCGGCTTCAAGAGCATGAGCGTGGACATTGCTGCCCGCAACATCATCGGCGCTCGCGCTGCCGGTGAACTGTCGGCCGAGAAAAACTTCCTGCCGCAAGTGGGCGCCAATTACGCGCTCACCGCCGACGACGAAGTGTTTGCCTCGGCTGCGAAAAACCTGCGTGCGCACCAGCCGGGCGTGGGTGGCCCGTTCTCGCAAACCCAGACCGCGTACGACGCCGGCATCAACAACCTGAAGCCCGAGACATCGACCAATGTCGACCTGGGCTACCGCTTCAAGCGCGCGTCGCTGCAAGGCTCGCTGGCCGTGTACGGCGCCCGCTTTAACGACCGCCAGCTGAGTGTGGCCACCTGCGCCGGCATCGTCGGTTGCCCGTCGACCTTTGTCAACGTGGGCAAGGTCGATACCAAGGGCGTGGAAGCGATCGCCGTGTGGAAAGTCAGCCGCGACATCAGCTGGTTCAACTCGGCCACGTACAACGACTCGACCTACAAGTCCGATTACCTGGACGGCACCACCGTGGTCCAGGTCAATGGCAAGCAGGTGGCCGGCGCGCCGAAAACCCTGTTCAGCACCGAAGCCGCGTACGACAACGGCGCCTGGTTCGCACGCCTGGGCGGCAAGTACACGGGCAAGCGCTACTACACCTATACCAACGACGCCAGCGTCGAGGCGTTCTGGCTGGGCAACCTGGCGGCCGGCTACAAGCTCAAATCGCTGGGCTTCATGAAAGACCTGTCGCTGCAAGTGAACGTGAGCAACCTGTTCGACAAGGAATACATCAGCACGGTGGGCAGCAACGGCTTCCAGGCCCGCGATCCGAACGGCACCGCGCAAACCCTGTTGACCGGTGCGCCGCGCCAGGTGTTCCTGACCTTGAGCGGCAAGCTGTAATCGCGGTTTTGGCAAGCGCAATGCAGCGGCATCCGGAATAATCGGATGCCGCTGTTGTTTTCTGCGCTGTACTTTTCTGGCAAGGTTTATCGGCCGTCATGCTTGCTGTTGCTGGCGGGATACAAACTACTGAACCTGGTGGCATGGCGCCGGGCGCAGCGGCATACTGGGAGCCCTGTATCGCTGCCGAGGAGTCGCCGTGAAATGGTTTTATGACCTGAAGATAGCCACCAAGCTGCTGGTGTCGTTTGGCGTGGTGTTGTTGCTGACCTTGTTCATGGGCGTGAGCTCGATCCTGTCCACGGCGCGCGTCAACCAGGCGTCCAACGAACTGGCCGAGAACTGGATGCCGAGCGTGCGCATGGCAATGGAGTTGCGCGGCGACGTGAGCGACCTGCGGCGCTGGGAATTGTCGCACCTGCTCAACGATGACGCGGCCGGCTATGCCACCTATGACCAGCGCATCAGCGCCGTGCTGGCCTCGATCAAGGCCCACCGCGAGGCATACGAAAAATTGATCAGCAGCCCCGAGGAAAAGGCGCTGGTAACCCAGTTCGACCAGCAGTGGACTGCCTACCTTGCCGAGCACAACAAGATGATCGCGCTGTCCGCTGCCGGCCAGAAGGACGAAGCGCGGGCGTTGTCGCGCGGCGCGTCGTCCAAGGTGCTGGGCGAGCTCACCGACATCACCACCAAGCTAACCAAGCTCAACATCGACGGCGGCGACGCTGCCAGCGATACCGCCACCAGCACGTACAGCACGGCGCGCACCACGTCAATCGTGCTGCTGGTGCTAAATATCGGCATCGGCCTGGCGCTGGCGGTATCGGTGGCGCGCATCGTGTCGGCGCCGTTGCGCGAAGCGGTATCGGCCGCCTCGGCCGTAGCGGAAGGCGACCTCACCCGCGAGATCGAAGTCAAGTCGGCGTGCGAAACCGGGCAGTTGATGCAGGCGCTGAAGAACATGACGGAAAACCTGCAGGGCCTGGTGGCGCAGGTGCGCAGCGGCACCGACCTGATTGCCACCGCATCGGCCGAGATCGCCAGCGGCAACCAGGACTTGTCGTCGCGCACCGAGCAGCAAGCCAGTTCGCTCGAAGAAACCGCGTCGTCGATGGAAGAGTTGACCAGCACCGTGAAGCAGAATGCGGATAACGCGCGCCAGGCCAACCAGCTGGCCAGGTCGGCGTCGGGCATTGCCACCCGGGGCGGCGAAGTGGTGGGGCAGGTCGTCGGCACGATGGCCTCGATCAACGAATCGTCGCGCAAGATCGAAGACATCATTACCGTGATCGACGGTATCGCCTTCCAGACCAATATCCTGGCCCTGAACGCGGCGGTGGAAGCGGCGCGCGCGGGCGAGCAGGGCCGTGGCTTCGCGGTCGTGGCCGGCGAAGTGCGCAACCTGGCGCACCGTTCGGCGGCTGCCGCCAAGGACATCAAGCAATTGATTTCCGATTCGGTGCAGAAGGTGGAGGCCGGCTCGCAACTGGTGAACGAGGCCGGCACCACGATGAACGAGATCGTCACCAGCATCACGCGCGTGACCGACATCATGGCCGAGATTTCGTCGGCCAGTAACGAGCAAAGCGACGGCATCGAGCAAGTCAACACGGCGATCACCCAGATGGACCAGGTCACCCAGCAAAATGCGGCGCTGGTGGAAGAGTCGGCAGCGGCCGCCGAATCGATGCAAAACCAGGCAGCGCAACTGAGCGAGGTGGTCAGCGTCTTTAAAATTCATGCATCGGCCACGCGGGCGGCCTTGGCGGCGCCCGTGCGCCGGCCGCTGGCAGCCAAGCCGGCGCCCACCCGCATCGCCGCTGCGGCACCGAAAGTCGCCGCCACCGCCGCACCGAAAAAGCCCGCCAGGCAAACGGTCGAAGGCGACGAGTGGGAGACCTTCTGACTGGACGCACCGCGCCGCCGCTGACCTTGCTGGCCACCAGCTCGGACCAGCGCCAGCATGGAACAGCCGTGTTCGCACAAGACCAGATCAGCCTGTCGCAACAGTGGAAGCTGCTGGCCGGGCTGCGCTGGGACGAGTTCAGCCAGGGCCTGATCAACCGCGTGGCGCAGACCCCTATCGCGCGCACGCATAGCGCGGTATCGCCGCGCGCCGGGCTTATCTATCCGGCCAGCGACTGCAGCTCGCTGTACGTTTCGGCGCAGCGCAGCGGGGCCGCACGGGTCAAGCTGGCACTCTGAGCGCCAGCGCCGGAACCTGTCGCATGCGCTACGGACTGTCGGCCAGCAACGCCCGGTTCCGCCCGCGCTCCTTGGCCCGGTACAACGCCCGGTCCGCCATTTGCACCAGCTGCTCGGGGGAATTGGTATCGGATGGCACCAGCACCGCCACCCCGATGCTGATGGTCAGGATGCCGAGCGGCGACTCCTCGTGCGGCAACCGGCGCCGCGCCAGCTCGGCGCAGATGTCCTGCGCCGCGTGATAGGCATCGGCAGCATCGGTGGCCGCTGCCAGCAGTGCAAATTCCTCGCCGCCGTACCGGGCCACGATATCGGTGGCGCGGCGGCCGTGGCTGGTGATCAGGTCGGCCACGGTGCGCAAGGTGGCGTCGCCGGCCTGGTGGCCGTAGTGGTCGTTGTATTTCTTGAAGTAATCGACATCGAGCATCGACAGCGCCACCGGCTGGTTGGCGCGCGCGGCGCGGCGCCATTCGGCCGCCAGCGCCAGGTCGAACCCACGGCGGTTGACCACGCCGGTCAGGCCGTCGGTGGTGCTGAGCGCGGCCAGCTTGCGGTTCGACTCCTCCAGTTCGGCGGTGCGCGCCGCCACCAGGTGTTCCAGCTGCAGCTGGTGGCGCGTCAGGCGGTCGATGCGGATCCGGTACAGCAGCGCCAGCGTGAACACCACCACGCCCACGCTCAGCATGCGGAACCACCACCGCTGCCAGAACGGCGGCGTAATGGTGATGTGCAAGGTTGCCGGTTCCTCGTTCCACACGCCCAGGTGATTGGCAGCCTTGACGCGGAAAATATAGTGGCCCGGATTCAGGTTGGTGTAGCTGGCGCTGCGGTGGGTGGCGTCGGTTTCCACCCATTCGCGGTCGAAGCCCTGGAGCTGGTATGCGTAGCGGTTTTCGGCGGGATCGGTGTAATGCAGGGCGGCAAATTCGAGCGAAAACACCGACGCTTCCGACGACAGCGTGAGCGCGGTAGGGGCCGTGACCGGCCCTTCGGCCTTGACGTCGGCGCGCGGCTTGCCGTTTTGCAGCGAGTGGTTGTACACCGTGATGTCGGTGATCGCCACTTGCGGCGCCACCGAACTCGAACGTACTTTCGACGGCGTGACTGCCGTCATGCCGTGCACGCCGCCAAAGTACAGCACGCCGTCGGCGCCGCGCGCCGACGAGTTGACGGTAAATCCTTCGGTCAGGCCGTCGGCCGACGTGAACAGGCTCACCTTGCCGGTCTCGGGATCAAGCCGGAACAGGCCCGCCAGCGTGCTGCACCAGATCTTGCCATCGAGATCGTGCTCGATGGCGAGGATTTTTTGTTGCCGCATGGCCGCCGCATAAGACGTGAAGCGCAGCGTGCCATCGCCCTGAAACGCCACCAGGTTCAAGCCCTTGCTGGTGCCTACCCAGACGCGGCCCTTGGCGTCTTCATGCAGGCTGGCGATGTTGTCGTCGCTGAGACTGTTGGCGTTGGCCGGATCGTGGCGGAAATGGCGGAAGACGCCGCTGGCGGGATCGAGCCAATCGAGGCCGCCGCCATTCCATTCCGACCCGACCCACACCCGGCCGCTGCTGTCTTCAAGCACGGCCGACGCACCGTTGACGCTGCGGCTGCTGATGTTTTGCGGATCGTTGTAATAAATCCGGCGGGCATCGGTTTGCGGATCGTAGTGGATCAGGCTGTTGCCGGTGGCGAGCCACAATGCGCCGCCGGCGCCCGGTGCAATGGCGTTGATGTAATCGCTGGCAGTGTTACCGAAATGAATGGCCTGGAAGTTGCCGTCCGCCTGGTCCAGCCGGTTCAGGCCGTTCGACGTGCCCAGCCACAGCGGCCCCTTGCCCTCGGGATCCTGGTACATGCTGTAGACGATGGAGTGGCTGAGCTTGCCCGGAGTCTTGTCGTCGGCCTGGTAAGTCTTGACCACGGTGCTGCTGGCGGGATCGTACAAGCTCATGCCCACGTTGCCGCCGAGCCAGAGGCGGCCGGCGGGCGCCCGTGCCAGACTCAACAATGCATTGCTGGCCGGCGCCGCGCGGCGGTCGATGCGAAACGGCACGTGGCGGGTAAACCCTTCGCTGCTCAGGTTGGCCAGCGCAATCCCGTCGGTAAATGAAGCGATCCACAACATGCCGCCCCGGTCCTGCATCACGGCGCGCAGGTTGTCGCCGGGCAGGCTGTAGGGATCGTCGGCGGCATGGACGAACTGGTCGAAGGCGCCGGTGTCCTGGTTCCAACGCAGCAAGCCGGCCGACAGCGTGGTGCCCCACAGCACACCCTTGTTATCGAGGTTGAAATTGGTGATGCGGCTGGCGGGCGAGGGCACGGCAACGCGCGTGCTCCAGTCGCGCTTGCCGTCCCAGCGGATCACGCCCGACTCGGTGCCGATCCACAGCGCACCGCTGCGGTCGAATTGCAGCGCCCGCACGATGTTGATCCGTGCATCGGGCCGTGGCGCCGGATCGACCTGGTAGTGCCGAAAACGGGTGGCGCCCGGCGCCAGGTAGTCGAGTCCGCCAGGCCAGGTGGCGGCCCAGACGCCGCCCTGGGCGTCGATTGCCAGGGCGTTGATATCGTTGCTGGCCAGGCTGTCGGCATCGTGCTCGTCGTGGCCGTAGACGGTAAAGGTGCCGCTGCCCGGATCGAGATGCTGCAAGCCGCCCCAGCTCGCGATCCACATTCCCTGTTTTCCATCGGCAACGATGCTCTTGATGATGCGGTGGTTCTTGGGGCCTTTGGCAGGCGCCACCACGGTGAAGTCGTTGGTCTCGGGGTTGAAGCGGGCCAGCCCATTCTGGGTACCGGCCCAGATGCGCCCCTGACCATCCTCGTAAATCGCAGCCACGCGGTCGTGCGGCAGGCTCTTCGGATCGGCCGGATTGTGCGCATACCGCACCGCCTGGTAGCCGTTGTACCGGTACAAGCCATTGGTGTGCGTCCCCACCCAGATATAGCCCTTGCGGTCCTGCATCAGCGACAGCATCGACGGTTCGTCGCCGCCCAGCGGTCCCAGCTTCTTGAACCGCAGCGAGGGCGCGGCAGCGCTGGCGGCGGCGGGCCAGGCCGCCAGCAGCAGCGCCAGGCAGCACAGCAACAGTAACAGCAGCGGCGCCGCGCGTCGGGCGGTGGCGGCCGCAGCCCACGCACAGCGGGGCAGCGGGGACGGGCAGGGGGCGGGCAGCGAGGGCGCGGACAGAGAAGGCGCGGTCATGGGCAGTCGTAACAAGGTGCGCAACGCCGGTCACACCGTCCGGCAGGTCCAGCGGTATGGCTGGCCGGCCATTATACATGCCATTGATGCAATGGTTTCGGGTTAATAGTCAGTGTTTTCGCGCACTTGTCGCTTTTTAGGGTATAGTTTACGGTGCTGCCTGCCGTGTATAGAGCGCCGCCACCGCACCCGTCCCATTTCCCCGGTGCGGATTCTGTTGTTTATTGAAGAAAGCTGGTTGTCCCCCAGGGGCCGGCCCACACACTATGTCCGAATCCGAGATCACTACCCCGTCTGTCGACGTTCCCGCCCCTGTCGCCCCTGCAGAAACCGCTGCTCCCGAAGTTACCGCTGCACCGGCGGTCGCTGTTGCTCCTGCTCCTGCCGTGCCTGCCGCAGCTGCTGCTCCTGCCGCGGCCACTGTCCGCTTTGCCGATTTCGGGCTGTCGCCGCTGATCCAGCGCGCGCTCGACGAGCAGGGCTACGAACACCCCACCCCGATCCAGGCTGAAGCGATTCCGGTGCTGCTGCAGGGACGCGACGTCATGGGCGCGGCCCAGACCGGCACCGGCAAGACCGCCAGTTTCTCGCTGCCCATCATCCAGATGCTGCTGGCCAATGCCAGCCACAGCACCTCGCCGGCGCGCCACCCGGTGCGCGCGCTGATCCTCACGCCTACCCGCGAACTGGCGGTGCAGGTGGCCGAGAACGTCAAGGCGTATGCCAAGCATACGCCGCTGCGTTCCACCGTGGTGTTCGGCGGCATGGACATGAAGCCGCAAACGGCGCTGCTCAAGGCCGGCGTGGAAATCGTCATTGCCACCCCGGGCCGCCTGCTCGACCATATCGAGCAGAAAAACATCAGCCTGTCGCAAGTGCAGATGCTGGTGATGGACGAAGCGGACCGCATGCTCGACATGGGCTTCCTGCCAGACTTGCAGCGCATCATCAACTTGCTGCCCAAGCAGCGCCAGAACCTGATGTTCTCGGCCACGTTCTCGCCAGAAATCAAAAAGCTGGCCAACACCTTCCTGAACAATCCGATCACCATCGAAGTGGCGCGCAGCAACCAGACCGCCGACAAGGTGACCCAGGTGGTGTACAAGGTGGCGGACAGCCAGAAGCACGCGGTTACCGCGCACATCCTGCGCCAGCGCGAGCTCAAGCAGGTCATCATCTTCTCCAACACCAAGATCGGCGCGTCGCGCCTGGCGCGCGAACTCGAGCGCGAAGGCATGAAGGCGGTGGCGATCCACGGCGATAAAACCCAGCAAGAGCGCATGGCCGCGCTGGAAGCGTTCAAAAAAGGCGAGACCGACATCCTGGTGGCCACCGACGTCGCCGCCCGTGGCCTCGATATTTCCGACCTGCCGTGCGTGATCAACTACGATTTGCCGTACAACGCGGAAGATTACGTGCACCGCATCGGCCGCACCGGCCGTGCCGGCGCCTCGGGCGACGCCATCTCGATTTATTCCGACAAGGACGAGCGCCTGCTGGCCGATATCGAAAAGCTGATCAAGCAAACCATCAAGCGCGGCGAACTGCAAGGCTTCAATCCCGGTTACACGGCAGCGCCTGCCACTGAAGAACGCGGCGAGCGCGGCGACCGTCGTCCGCGTCGCCCGGAAGACAGCAGCCGCAGCGCCAGCAGCCGTCCCGCTGATCGCGCACCGCGCAGCATGGGCATGGCGCCGCGCCGCGAGAAGGTCGATCCGTGGTTCATGAAGCCTTACGAACCGGCGCGCAGCACGCTGGCGCCGGCCGCCGCGCCCGCCGGCAACACCTCGAGCAAGCCGAAACAGAAGCTGGCAGTCCTGCTCGGCGGCGTGCCGAAGCAGTAATACAACCTGTTTAGCAAACGTCGAACCCCGGCAGCTGGTCACCAGCTGCCGGGGTTTTTTTCATCCCGGCATCCCGCACGACGCTGTGCGGTCACGCATGCGTCGTGGTGAAGGTGGGCGGGGTATCAGTGCCCGGGCTCCACGATGCGGAAGCTGGTCAGGGCCACGCCCAGCCGGCGGCGGTCGTTCGACGGGCCCAGTTCCGACGGACGCGTGGGGTGGGAAATGTCGGCCGTCACCAGCGCCACGCCCCGCGTGCATTGCGCCGGCGCGATGGCGATGCGCAGCGCGGTGCTTTCCGTCGGCAACGCGCCTTGCCACAGCGTGGCGCCGCCCGCCGTCAGCGTCAGGTGCTGGCGGTTGAACGGCGCCAGTTGCAGCACCACGTCGAACGTGCGGCCGGCGCACGGGAAGTACAGCTCGGCCCGTTTACTGTCCGACCAGGTACCCCATGGCTCGGGCTGGCTCCAGCCGTTGCCCAGGGCAAAGCTACCGTGGCCGCTGCTGCCCACCAGATACGTTTCCGTCGTCACGCGCCGTTGCATGGCCGCCGCCTGGGCATCGCTCAGCGTGACATAGTGCGTGGTGAGGTTGCCCAGCGCGCGGCGGTAGGCGCTCAGCCGGTCGAGGTCGAACAGGCATTTGCGCGGCGCCGCCGCGCCCGGCGTCGGTACCCAGCCCTGCAGTAACACCTTGCGGCAGTCCGGTCCCACCACCAGGTCGAAGCTGCGTCCTTCGCCCACGCCGGAATAGCGCTCCATGAACACTTCGGGCGGCGGGTCGTACAGGTCCGGCAGCCGATACTGGAGCTGGTAGGACAGCGTGCTCGGCGCACCGTATTGTTCGGGCTTGCGCGGGTCGTAGCGCACCACCGAGGCCAGCGTCAGCAGCAGCGCCAGCAGCCCCACGGCGTAGCCGCGCTTGCTGCGCCAAGGGCAGCGCGCGGCTATCCACAGCAGCAGCGGCAACGCCAGCGGCAGGTACCACAGCGCGTAGCGCGCCAGGCCCGGCGTGGCCCCCGAATTGAGGTTGGTGGTGGAAGACTGCGCATAGAAATTGATCGCCAGGTACAGCAGCACGAAGCCGCGCTGCTGTAGCGTGCGGTAGCGGTCAGGCGCCCCCACCGCGGTGGCGGGCCGGCGCCGCAGCCAGAGCGTCGCGCCCAGCAGCAGCGCCGCCGTGCCCAGCGGCCAGTTGGGCAGCAGGCCCAGGTCGGGGTCGATGATCCAGATGTAGAACGTGGACAGGTTGCCGCCCAGGTCGGCGCCGCCGGCCAGCAGTTGCGGCGTGGGGACGCGATAGCGCCACAGGTAATAGGCCGGATGCAGCAGCACGCCGGCGGCGGCGCCGGCCAGCATCAGCAGTTCGGCGCGGCTGTAGCGATGGCGCCATTGCAGCACCACGCGGTACACCCAAGGAATGCCGGCAATCAGGGCGAAGCTGGGATTTTGCGTCGATACCAGCGCCAGCAGCAGCGCCGCCGCCGCGTAGCGCGCGCGGTGCAGGTACAGCATGGCCAGCACCAGCAGGCACACGGTGAACACCTCGGTATGCACCTTGTTCAGGTACCACACGATGGGCGAGCCGAAGATCAAGATGCCGATCACGGCCACGCCGCGCCAGCGGTAATGGCGCCAGGCCACGCCGAACGTGGTGGCCAGCAGCACGGCGTGCAACAGCATGAAGCTGGCGTGCGGCGACAGCTGCACTCCCAGCGGCAGCAGCAGTTTCTGGCACAGCACCGCCAGCAGGCTGTAGAACCAGAAGTGGTTGAAGTCGGTGGTGACGCCGATGCGCAGCGCGCTGAAGTACGTGTCGAACCAGTCGCGTGCGACCAGTCCTTCGATGGTTCCGCCGTGCTGCAGCACATCGTAGGCGGCGTGCGACGCGGCCGTGGTCCAGGGCCGCCATGCTTCGCTCCACGCATAAAACATCGCGTAGTACTCGGAGCCGTCGCCCACCCGCTGCGCGGGCAGGCGGCACATCAGCAGGGCCACCAGGGCGCTGGCCAGGCCGATCAGCAAATAGGGCAGGGCGCGCTGCAGGGCAGTACGGCGGCTGGCCGCCACGGCGTGCTGCCCCGGCGCTGGCGGCACTGATGGCACTGGTGGCACCGGTGGCGCGGGCGGTGTGGTGGGCGCGGCGGGCATCGGTCAGGCGCCCAGCCGCGCGATCAGCTCGGCCGCGACCGACTTGCCTTCGCGGATAGCATAGTTGGTGCCGCGATCTTCCGGGTAAATCTGCGCCATGGTGCTGATGGTGACGTTGGCGAACGGCGTGGCGCGGCCCGGCACGTATTCCGAATAGCCGCGCTCGGTAACCGGTTGCGCATAGTCGGCGCGCCATACGCGGTATTCGACGATCCAGTCGCGCTGAAATTCCGGGAACATGCGCTGCACGTGGCCGAGCGCGAAGTCCAGGTATTGTTCGTCGGTGTACTGCCACAGCGGATCGGCCTTGGGCAGGTACCGTGACAGGAACACGATGTGCTTGCCGTCGTAGTTGGCGGGGCTGTCGAAATTGGTGTGCTCGATCACGCCCACGAACGGGAAGCCGGGGTCGTTGACGTTGAGCCAGTAGGTGTCGGACAGGCTGCGGTCCAGTTCCAGCACCAGGCACAGGTTGGCCAGGTAGCCCACCCGGCGCAACTGCGCCAGCCAGGCGTCGTCGGCCTGGCCCTGGAAGATGTCGGCAATGATCGGAAACGCCGGGGTGAACAGGAATTCGCGGCCGTGCACCGGGCCGCCCGGGGTATGCAGCGCGTGCACCCGGCCGTCGTGCTGCACCACGCCCGTGACCGGGGTGCGGTAACGTACCGCGCCGCCGAGGCGTTCGATCTCGTCGGCCATTGCCTGCGCCAGGCGGCCGAAGCCGCCCTTGAAGTACGCCAGTTGCTCGCCGCCCTTGGCGTCGCGGGTACTGCCGCGCAACACCAGCTTTTTCCACATCCACACCGCGTTGACGGCGTCGGCCACCACCGAGAATTTATTCTCGATCAGCGGCTGCCACACCACGCGGTAGGCGTTCTTGCCGCACAGCGGTTCCAGCCACTCGCGGATGGTCAGGTGTTCGATCGATTTCCAGTCTTTAACCTGGCGTACCTTGAACACCATCAGGCCCAGGCGGATACGGTCGATCAGCGGCAGCGGACTGAAACGCAGCAAGTCGAGCGGGGTGGACAGTTTCCAGTGGCGGCCGTTGAAATACATGCCGGTCTTCGACGGCATGATGACCACTTCGCCTTCCAGGCCCAGCTCGCGCACCAGTTCGGGCACGTACACGTCGTTGTCGAACCAGTGGTGGTAAAACTTTTCGATGGTCACGCCGTCGCGGAAATCGAAGGTGCCGGCCAGGCCGCCGGGCACGGTGTCGGGTTCGAGCACCAGCACGGAGTGGCCGGCGCGCGCCAGTTGCAGGGCGGCGGTCAGGCCGGTAAAGCCGGCGCCGGCAATCACGGCGTCGAACACGGTTGGGGGAGTAGCGGTCATGGTTGTTCTAGTTGGAAGCAACGCCGCGCTGCGCGGCATTGAAAGTCAAACGGCGGTTCAGGGTAAATTGCAGCACCACCACCACGGGCAGGGTGACCAGCTTGGCCAGGCGCGCATCGATGCCGAGGTGCTGGACCAGCAGCCACAGCAGCACAGCCGACACGCCGAAGCCCACTGCCGCCACGCCGAGGAACATGGCCAGGCGCTGCGCCACGCGGTCGCGCATGCCGAACGTGAGCACCCGGTTCAGCGCAAAGCTGAGCAGGGTGCCGGCCAGGTAGCCGAGCAGGTTGGCGCCCTGGTACCACAGGCCGGCAGACACCGCCAGGTAAAACACCAGGTAGTCGCTCGATACGCCGAGGCCGCCACAGAAACAGTACAGCAGGAATTGCCGCATCAGTGACGCTCCCCGCGGTCGTGGTCGGGCAGGCCTACCGTGTCGCCGATCACGAACTGCGGCCGCGAGTTGAGCGTGAGCAGCACCCGGCCCAGGTATTCGCCGAGCATGCCCAGCGCAACCAGTTGCATGCCGCCAATGATCAGGATCGTGACGATCAGCGACGACCAGCCGATCGGCATGGCGTCGAGCGTGAATTTCTGGATCACCAGCAGGATCGCGAACAGGAAGCCCAGGCCCGCCAGCACCAGGCCGGCAAACGACGTCAGGCGCAGCGGCACGATCGAGAAATTGGTGGCCATCTTGAGCCACAGCGAGATCGATTTTTTCAGGCTGTAGCCGCTGTCGCCGGCAAAGCGGTCGTGGTGCTCCACTTCGACGGTGCCGATATTGCGCGTCATCGACAGCACCAGGCCGTCGACATACACGTACGGTCCGCGATAACGCAGGATGTCGCGCACGATGGCGGCGCGCATGGCGCGGAACGGCGACAGGTACAGATCGGCCGGCTTGTTCATCAGGTAGCCGGCGACCTTGTCGTTCAGGCGGCTGCCCCAGATCTTCCAGTTGGCGTGCTGGCGGTTGCGAAAGCGCGCGTAGACCACGTCGCGTCCGCTGTCGAGCTCGGCCAGCAGGGTGGGGATGTCGGAGGGTGAATGTTGCAGGTCGTCGTCCATGGTCATCACAACCTTGCCGCGCGCCTCGGCAAAGCCGGCCATCAGCGCGTTGTGCTGGCCCGCGTTCATGCGCAGCAGGATGCCGCGCACCCACGGATGGGTGGCCGACAGCTGCCGGATCACGGACCAGCTGCGGTCGGGCGAGCAGTCGCACACGAAAATCACTTCGTAGTTGCGGCGCGTGGCCGTCATGGTCTCCATCACGGCGTCGAGCCGCTTCACCAGTTCGGGCAGTACCTGTTCGCTGCCGTAGACGGGGATCACGAACGACAGGTACGGGGCGGGTGGCGCGTTATTGGGGAGCATAGTATTTCCGTAACAGTTGGATCACGTAGTTCTGGTCCATCACCACGCCGGCCTCGGCCGCTGCCGACATCGCCGGATCGACATCGATGTGGTAGCTGCCGCCGGAATCGACCAGGTCGTAGCGGGCCTGGCGGTCCATCACGGTTTCGAACAGGGCCACCAGGTCGGGCACGGCCACCGAGTAGGGGCAGGCGATATTTACGGCGCAGTTGACGGTGTCGCCGCGTTCGATCAGGCGGCGGCCGATCTGCGCCACGTCGTCGACGTCGATCAGGTTGCGGCGCGCCCGGTTCCATACCTGGAAGTGCTTGCCGCTGGCGATGGTCTGGTGCAGGTAATTGGTGAGCGTGTGCGGGTTGGGCGTGCGGCCTACCACCTGCGGCAGGCGGAAAATGGCCATCCGCGGCGCCCGTTCGGCCAGCAGTTTTTCGGTGGCGTGCTTGTGCAGCACGTACGGCGCCTGGGTCAGTTCCGGGTCGGCGATCGAGCACGAACTGAAGTACACCAGCAACTGGTCTTGCGCCACCGCCCGGTCCAGCGCGCGGTCGAGCATGGCGCGCTCGCGGGCAAAGGCGGCCGGATCCGTTTCACGCGAATTGGAGACGCCGGACGCGAAGATCACCACGTCGTCGCGCTCGGCAAAATAGGGGGCGAATGCCCGGGCCAGTAGTCCATTACCGATAATCATGGGGTTACCTTGAGTGAAGATGGTTTGATCGATGGTGCGGCCACGGTACGGTACGGGCGTTGTCCCGCCAGGACCTGCAGCAATTGTGCGGTACTTTGTTGCCAGGTCAGCCATGGCATGGCGGCCGACAGCGGCGCCTGGCCGGCGCCATGCAACTGCAGCCAGTGCTGCAGGTGGGCGGCCAGCGCCGGCGCGTCGGCGCCGCTGAAATAACTGGCATGGGGGCCGCCCACTTCCTGGAATACCGGCAAGTCGCGGGCAATGATGGGCAGGCCGTGCTGGGCCGCTTCGATCAGCGGCAGGCCGAAGCCTTCGCCCAGCGAGGCGGCCAGCAGCGCCGTGCAGCGGCCATACAGTTTCCCCAGCATTTCGTCGGACACGCCTTGCAGCCAGAACAGGCGCTGGCCGCGTTCCGGGTGCTGCTCGAGCTGGCGCACCAGCGCGTCCACCATCCAGCCTTGTTTGCCCACCACTACCAGGCTGACGTCGATGCCCTGGCGCCACAACAGTTCGACGGCTGCCAGGCCCTGGGCTTGCCCCTTGCGCGGCTCCAGCGTGCCCACCATGAGCAGACTGGGGCGGGCGGCAACGGCGGCCAGTACCTGGTCGGCATTGGCGGGCAGGCCGGTGCTGGGGGCGCTGGCGTCGAGGTCGGCGCCGAGGTGGAAGTATTCGATCGGCAACGCGCCGGCGCGGGCCGCCAACGCGGGACGCGCCGCCAGCCAGTCGTGCAATTCGTCGGCCACGGCGCGCGAAATGCACACCACGCTGTCGGCCACGTGGGCGATGGTATCGAGGTAGTCGCGGAAAAACGCGTCGGTGCCGGCCGGGAACATGGCCGGCTGCAATACCGGCAGCAGGTCGTACACCACGAAGTGGACGCGCACGCCACGGCGGCGCATGTCGAGCAGCCGGTCGCGGTTTTGCGCGGTGACGTTGGCAAACAGGTCGAGCCCGAGAAACACGTCGCCGGCGCGCAGTTCGAGCGGCGCGTCCTCGAGCGCCATTGGCGCCAGGCCCAGCAATTGCAGCGTGCGTGCGCGCGCGTAGCGGTACGGTTGGCCGTGGCCTTCGCTGTACACCGGTTCGATGCGGTAGCCGGGCGGCGGCGCGGCCACCAGGTCGAGGATGATGCTGCGCACCACGCGCTGGATGCCGGTCTTGAGATCCGTGTGCACGAGCGCCGAGATATCGACCAGCAACTGGCGCGGCGCGCGCGGCAGGCGGTTGGCGGCAATGGCGGCGGCGGTTTCCATCAGCGCGCCGGGAGGTGCGGCCGGCGGGCGCCGCAGCGCGGTCAGCAGTTCGGCATAGTGGCGGTGCGGGTTGTGCGCGCTCAGCGCTTCGATGGCCGCCACGAAGCGCGGTCCCACCTGCTGCGGCGTGTGGTGCGCGGCCATGTAGGCGCGCGCGCGGTCGGCCAGCGCGGCCCGGCTGGCGCCATCGCGGTGCAACCGGGCGAGCGCGGCGGCCAGTGCGTCGCTGTCGCACTGGTCTTCCAGTTGCCACACCACGTCGGGGGGCAGGTCGGTGTTCGAGCCGTGGGCATTGACGATCGTGGGCAGACCGTACAGCAGGCAGTCGAGCACCGAGGCCGAGGTTTCGCCGCGGGTGCGGCTGCGCAGCTGCACGCCGAGGTCGGCGGCCGCCAGCCAGGCCGCGTACTGCTCGGCCGTGACGAAGCCGGTGATGCGGATGCCGGCCGCCACGCCGGCCTGCTCGATGCGGCGCGCGATATCGTTGCCGTACCGGTCGGGATCGGGCTTGCCGACAAAGACCAGCTGGCAGCGGCGGTCGTGCGCCAGCGGGCTGGCCAGGAAGGCGTCGAGCAGCAAATCGTTGCGCTTGGTGACGCCCATCATGCCGAAGCTGCACACCACGAACTGGTCGTCGGCCAGGCCCAGCGCAGCGCGCGCCGTGGCGCGCGCGGTGGCGGCGTCATGCCCGGCCGGCAAGCCGCGCAACAGCGGCACCGTGTGCCAGTCGGCGCCGCTGGCGCCGCCGTACCAGTGCTGCGCCAGCCGGCGCGAAAAATCGGAATGGACGATCACGCCGCTGGCGTGGTCGAGCACTTCCTTGTTGCAGGGGAAGGCCCAGATGGCAGCGTTGCGGCCGTCGCGCGCCAGCGCCTGCAGGCCGGTGTAGCCGTGCGCATCGTACAGCGCATGCGGCAAGGCGTGCGGCACGCTGCCGTCGCGCTCCATGGTATCGATCAGGTTGCTGAGGAAGAAATCATGGAGCACCACGATGCCGGGATGGCTGCGCAGCAAGCCGAACATGTGCTGGTGCACCGGGCTGTTGCCGAAGTGATAGAGCACGCGCGGGAACTGGCTGCCGTAGCGCTCGAACCAGGCCAGGTCGCGCACCGGGTAGCGGGCTGCGAGCTCGGGCGCCAGCGGGCCGTCGACGATCAGCTCCACCGCGTAGTGCTGCTCCAGCTGCGCCAGCAATTCGACGCTGTAGTCGGCAATGCCCGAGTGCTGGGGCGGCAGCGGCGACAGGTACGCCATGCGCGGCCTGGCGTCATCGCCTTCGCCGGGCATGGCCGGCACCGCGCTGTCGGGCGCAAGCAGGTCGACCGATGCCAGGGCGGCCAGCACGGCTGCCGGGTCGGCGGCCAGTTGCACGTGGGCGTGCGGGGCCAGGTCGCGCAGCGCGGCAACGGTGGCGGCGTCGGCGCCCAGCAGCAGGCGCGCCTGGCGCAACGCCTGCACCTGTTCCGCCACGCAGGCGCCGGTTGGCGCCGGTGGCGCGGCAAGGCTGTAGACGGCCGGCACGGCGTCGCCATGGACGGCGTGGCCATTGCTGCGCTCGAACAGGGCCGGGGTCCACACCAGGTCGGCGGCCAGGTCGCGCAGCAAGGTGTCGCGCAGGCTGGCGGCAGCCTGGCGGCGCCAGGCATCGGCGCCGCGCGCGGTGTCGAGCACGTGCAGTTCCACCGCCGCGCGGTCCGGTTGCGCCGCGCCCAGCAGTGGCGCCAATGCCAGCCGCACGCCGTCGCTGCCCTCCGCGTGCGCATGGTGCAGCACCAGCAGCACGGTGTGGCCGGCGTGCGCCAGGGCCGGCGCCACCGCCTGCACCAGCGCCACGGTGGCGGCCGGATCGGTGGCGGCGCCGTGCTGGACGGCTTGTAAATCAATCGCTATACGCATACGTTAATTATCGGAAAGTAAGCCAGGGCGTTCGAGGTCGGCCAGCACGCGGCGCGCGGACTGCGGCAAGTGGGCCAGCGCGGGCGGCACGTGGACAACGGCGACCGGGGCCGCATCGGGATTGCCGCGCACGCGCGCATACCAGCGCAGGAACCGGGCTTCCAGGCCCGGCACCCGGCGCAGCAGGCCGAACGCCACCCGCCGCACCGCCGGCCGCAGGGCCAGCCACATCAGCCAGCGGCGCAGGCGCGCGCGCCACCGCGCGGGCGCGAGCAGGCGCAGCGGCGCAGTCAGCCGCCACGACCAGCTGGCGTGGACCGCCTGCAGGTCGGCCTCCAGTTGCCGCGCCCATGCCGCGCGCTTGCCGCTCTCTCGGTCGAGATCGGTCTCGAACTGGCTTTTTACCCGCGACAGCTCGGCATCGAGCGCCTGCACCCGGTGCAGCGCCTGGTCCAGGAGGTGGGGGACGTACTGGTCGAACACATTCGGTTGCACGGCCAGCGCCGGCAGCAGGTCGGCATGTTCGGCCGCCACGTAGTAGCGGTTCAGGCCGTCGAACCAGGCGAACTGGTAAGCGTGCGCGGTGACCAGCGGTTCCCATTGCTCGTGATTGGCGACGGCGCTGCCGGGCACGGTGGCTTCGATCACCAGCACCCACGGGCGCCAGCGTTGCAAGTCCATGCCGCGCAGCACTTCGGCCTCGAAACCTTCGACGTCGATTTTCAGGAAATGGATGGCGGCCGGCGCATGGTCGGCGCATATCCCGGCCAGCGTGCGCAGCGGCACCTGGTGTTCGACGATGGCCACGCCGTCCGCGCGGTGCTGGGCCGCAGTGGCGGCATCGGTGGAGGCCCAGCCGTTGATGGTGGGGGTGTCGTACAGCGTGATGGTGCCGTCGGCAGCGCCGCAGGCCAGCGCCAGGTTGATGTCGCGCGGCCGCTGGCGCTGGAACACCTCGTGGTACGACGGCATCGGCTCGATATTGATGCCGTGCCAGCCGGCGTCGTAAAACGCGCGGGTGACGGAATTGTCGTCCGGGTCGTTGGCGCCCACGTCGATATAAAAGCCCTGGCCCAGGTGGCCAAGGGCGCGCCACAGCAGCACGTCTTCAGCGTTTTGTGCGTAAGAAATCAGGGTCATGCAGCCTCCGGTGCCAACAGCGCCGCAGCCAGCGACGGCTTGTCGTAGACCAGCAGCGCAATCGCGGCCTGCGCCAGCAGGTCGCGCGCGGACCGGCCGGTTGCGCGCTTGAAGAAAATGGCATCGCCCCACCCAAGCCGGTCGCGGCTGTCCTGGAACGGGCCGTGGTACGCGTAGCGGCAGCTGTGGGCCAGGTCGATGAAGTCGAAGCCGTGGCTGCGCAGCAGTTGCTCGATCTCGGCAAACAGGCCCTGGCCGGCGTACAGCTCGGCAAACGACACCTCGCAATGGACCACGTTGGTACGCGCCAGCACGGCGCCGGCGTGGCGCAGCGCGGGCAGTTCGAAGCCCTGGATGTCGAGCTTGAGGAAGTCGACCGTGATGCCGTCGTCGAGCACGTCGTCGAGGGTGCGGGTGGCCACCGGCGCGGCGTGCGCGGTGTGCAGCCCGCTCAGGTGCACAAGCTGGCTGGTCAGCGCGGTGTTGAACGGGAGCAGCGACGACGTCGCATCGGGCACGTTCAGGTGGAACGTGTGGCGGCCGCCGTCGCCGATGAAGTCCGGGTACATCTGCACGGTGGCGCCATCGGCCCGGCGCCGCTCGCTGAGTTTTTCCGCGATCGGTTCGAAGCCGATGATGTGGCAGGGCAGGCCATGGGCGGCCAGCGGTGCATACACATGTTGTTCGTCGGCCAGGATCTGTGCACCGACGTCGACAATGCGCAGCGGTGCGGTGGCCAGCGCGGTGGCGGCGGTGGCCGTCACGCGCGCCTGCAGGGCGGCATGCGCCTGCTGCCGGGCCTGTTGCCGGACCAGTTCGTTGCGGCATTCGTCGCTGGCAGCCAGCGCCGTGGTGAGCGCCGCCAGGTCGAGGCGACCGGCGGCCAGCGCGCCGGCCCAGTGGTCCAGTCCGGCGAGGTCGGCAGCGCGGCCCAGCAGGGCGCGGTACAGGGCGCGCACCAGGTGCTGCGCTTCGGGTAGGGAATAAGTCACGTTATTCATTCCGGTGGTCGTTACAGCCTGGCGCAGTCGAGGCGTGGCGCCAGGTTGACCAACCCGGACCAGCGGCTCGCCGCAGCGTTGGGTAGCACCGTGAAGGCGCTGACCTCGTGCAAATAATTAAGCACCTCGTGAAAGTTGCCTTCATCATAACCTCCATTGCCCAAACCGACCGTCAGCGTGTACTCCTCCGGTGCGAGCAGCATGGCAAACACGAAATCGGCGGTCAGCACGCCACCGGCACGTACCGGCCCCGGTTGTTGGTGCATGCAATAGGTATTGGTTTCGAACAGCACCACGCCGTGGCGGTTGCGAATTTTGAAGCCCACGTGCGGATCGTCGAGGTCGCGGTGGGCCCGGTAGTCGATGCGCAGCCGTACCTGCTGGTCGGCGGTCAGGTGGAGCAGCGGCTGACCGTCGGCATCGACAAAGGCGGCGCCCACGCAAGCGGCGTGCGGCGTGGTGATGCTGCCGTCGCTGCCGGTGAGCGCGGCGGCCGCGCGCAGGCGACCGGCATCGATGGGCGGGACATTGCTGTCCGCGCCCGTGTCAGCCACGGCTGCCGTCACGGCAACCGATGCGCCGGGAGCGCTGTCCGCCACCTGGCCCAGCAGTTCGGCCTGGTAGCGGTCGGCGGCCGTGCGCGGCGCGCCGTCGAACGCCAGCCGACCGTGGCGCAGGTACAGCGCGCGGTCGCAGATGCCCATGACCGTGCCCATGCTGTGCGAGACGAACAGCAAGGTGGTGCCGCTGGCGGTGAAGCTGCGGATGCGGTCGAAGCATTTTTGCTGGAAGAATACATCGCCCACGGCCAGCGCCTCGTCCACGATCAGGATGTCGGGCCGCTCGCAGGTGGCAACGCTGAACGCCAGGCGCATCTGCATGCCGCTCGAGTACACGCGTACCGGCTGGTCGAGATAGTCGCCGATGCCGGCAAATGCTTCGATCGCGGGCATCAGAGCGGCAATGCGGGCATTATCCAGGCCCATCAATTGGCCAGCCATGACCACGTTCTGGCGGCCGGTAAAGTCGGGATGGAAACCGAGGCCCAGTTCCAGCAGCGCCGCTACCCGGCCCCCGGTGGTCACCGTGCCGGTGGTGGGCTGGGTGGTGCCGGTGATCAGCTTGAGCAGCGTGCTCTTGCCGGCGCCGTTGACGCCGATCAGCGCCACGGCCTCGCCGCCGGCCACCTCGAAATCGATGTCGCGCAGTACCCAGTGCGGCCGGTGGCGTGGGCCGCGCCATGGCAGCAGCCATTCGGCCAGCCGCGCCCAGCGCGTGGGATATTGTTTATAGGCCTTGCCCAGGCCCCGTACCGCGATGGTACCCCGCATGGCGCCCGTCATAGTTCGTCCACCATTTCGCCGGCGCGTAGCCGGAACAGGCGCCAGCCAAGCAGGCCCAGCGCCAGTGTGCACAGCGCTGCCGGCAGCAGGCTGGCCCAGTCGGGCGCGCGGCCGTGCAGCAGCACGTTCTGGAAGCCGGCCACCACGGCCGCCATCGGATTCCACACCAGCAGCTCGCGCAGCGCCGGCGGCAGGATCGCAGCCGGGTAGACGATGGGCGTAAACCAGAACCAGAACTGGATGAAGATCTGGAAAAACTGGCCCACGTCGCGAAAGAATACATTCAGCATGCCCAGCACCAGTCCCAGGCTGATGGCCAGCGCTACTTCCAGTAGCAGCAGCGGCAGCAGCAGCGCGAACACGGCGCCCGGAAACTGGCCCGAGGCCAGCAGGAACGCGGTAAACAGGCCGAAGATGATGGCAAACGTGAGCAGGGCGTTGCCCACCACGATCACCGGCAGGCAGATCCGTGGAAAGCTGGACTTTTTCAGCAGGTTGGCATGATCGATGAACATGGTTTGCGCGCGGGTTACGATCTCGGCAAACAAGCCCCAGGCCAGGATGCCGGCGCACAGGTAAATGCTGTAGCCGAAGCGGCTGACGTCGCCGGGCAGCTTGCTGTGCATGACCTGCGAGAAGATCACGGTGTACACCACGATCATTGCCAGCGGCTGCAGCACGGTCCACGCGGCGCCGAGCATGGTGTTGCGGTACCTGGCCTGGAAGTCGCGGCGCACGCTGCCTGCCACCAAACCCCGACTGTGCCACAACGCGCGCAAGGTGGCGCTCATGGGCACGCGGCGCCGCTGCCGGTGCCGGTGCGAAGACCGGTGGGCAGTGCGGGCAAAGGGGACGGGAATGGCGGAACGGCGGACATGGGTATCCTGCAATAATGACCGAACGATTATATAGCAGGCTATTGCCAGCTTTATATCTTGTAACAGCTTGTTACTCGCTGTAACTAAATCGGTTGCAGGCCGCTATTTCAGGGGCCCAGCCACTGCCAGCTCAGTTGCAATTGACTATCGTCGTACTGGAAAATCGAGATATTTTCCTGGTTGTGGATGCGCCGCGCTTCGAGCACCAGGTTCTGGCTCTTGCTCAACGGATGGGTGTACGTGGCGCGCAGCGTTTGCGCGGTCTGGTGCCGCGTCTGGTCGATCAGACCGGCGGCATAGGCGCTGGCACTGCGCCAGGTCTGGCGTGTGTAGCCGAGTTCGCCGGTGCCGTCGCCGGGCAGCAACTGGCGGTATTGCAGCGACACGCTGTTGCCGTGGCGGTTGCCGCCGGGCCGGTCTTCATGGGCGCGGTCATCGAGCAGGCCGACGCTGGCGCTGGCGTAATGGGTGCCGCTGCGCCAGGTGAGCTGGCTGCGTACTTCGCCCGTGGTGCCACGGAAGTTGTCGAGGGTGCGGTAGTCGACGTGGGTGAGCGCCGTGTGCAGCGACAGTTGCAGCGTCTTGGGCAGCGGCAGCGGCGGCATTACCTGCGCCTGCAACTGCACCTGGCGCTGGTATAGCTGGCTGCCCAGCGTGGCGTACCCGAGCGTGGCGGTGGTGCGCAGCTTCCAGCGCCGGAAGCGCCACGGCGTGTCGATGCCGGCAAACAGCGAGGTGCTGTCGTAGTGGTGCAGGCGATCGTGGCGGCGGTCCTGGAATTGCACGAAGCCCTGGGTGCCGTTCGGCGTCAGGTCGCGGATATAGTCGGCCGACAGCAGCGAATACTGGTCGCTCTGCGGTAAAAAGTCGGGCAGCAGCACCAGGCCGTCGCCGCCGTCCACCGGCTGGTATGTGGCGCTGTTGGCGCCCTGGTTGACGTTGCGGCTGTAGCCGCGGCCCACCGACACGCTGTACAGCGGATGCGGCTGCCAGCCGGCGCAGCCGCCGGTGCGGGCCTGGGCGATCAGCGCGCGGATTTCCGGCGGCGGCGCAAACCGTTGTTCGATGGCCTGGAACAGGCGCTCGGCCTCGGCCATGTTGCCGAGGTCGCAGCGGATCAGCGCCAGGTCGAGCCAGGCGCCCGCATGCAGCGGTTCCTGCGCGATCACGCGCTCGAGTGCTTCGCTGGCATCGTCGCGGCGGCCTTCGGCAATCGAGCGCAATGCATCGCGATACAGGTCTTGCACCAGGTCCGGGTTCTCGGCGCGCGCACCTGCCGCCAGCAACCCCATGGCGCACAGCGCCAGCCGGGCAGGGGAAACGCGCAGCAAGTGGAAAAGGAAGCCTGGCAGTGTCATGAATCGATAGATAAACTGGCCGCCCCGAAACGGCGCAATGGTCGCGCAGTATAACTTACCTGCCGAAAGTTGCGGCATCGCATCGGCGCGGTGACAAGCATTGATACAAAGTGTAACGCCTGTCTTCGATGCTTGTTATTTCGGTAAAATGTCTGCAGTCAGGCGGCGTCGTCCGTCTTCCGTCGTCTCAGGGAATCCAAACATGGTGCGTCAACTCATCTTGATTACGGCAGCGTTGCTGGCGGCGCCGCTGCACGCGGCGGAGTCGGCGCAGATCATCTTCGTTTCCGGCACGGCGCAGGTGGAAGGCGCGGCAGCGCGCGTGGGCAGTCCGGTGCAGGACGGCGACTTGCTGCAGACGGCCGGCGATGGCTACCTGTACATTCGCACGCCCGACCAGGCGCTGCTGATCGTGCGGCCCGGCACCGAGACGCGCTTCGCGCGCGACGCGGCAATGACCGGTGCGCCGGGCAGCGTGGGCGCGGCCAGCCTGTTGCACCCGGCGCTGGCGGCCAATGCCAACGGCGGCCGCTTCGAGCCGGCCGGATTTGCCGGCGCCGACCTCGATGCCCGCAAAAGCGACACGCTGCAAACGGCCTGGGCCGACCGCAGCGTCACCGGCACCACGCAGCCGCCCGACGTGGCGGCGCCGCCGCAGGTGGTGAGCTGGGGCCGCTGGCAAAAAGTCGTCGACCAGGCGCCCACCGCCAACCTGGTGGCGGCCGGTGCCCAGCGCCTGGCTGCCAACGAGGTGTACGTGCTGTTCCGGACCGAGCAGGGCACGCCGTACGTGACGCCCGAACGCGGCAGCGCCGGCTTCGCACTGGCCGCCAGCGAAGCTTATGTGCGCGACGCCGGCACCGGCCAGCGCACCGCAGCCACCTTGTCCAACGGCCAGCTCACGGTCGATTTTGCCAAGGCCACGTTTGCCACCAGTTTCAACGTGCGCGACCAGGAGGTCACCTATCGCATGGCAAGCTTCGGCCCGCTTGCCCGCGACGGACAGTTCAGTTCGGCAAACCAGCAGGCGCCGGCAAGCACCATGCAAGTGAACGGGACGCTGGGCGGTAATGGCGGCGCCGCCTACCTGTTCGAGGGCGCGCTCACGCCGCGCCGCACGATTTCCGGCGTCACCGTGTGGCGGGCCGGCACCAGCCGCTAAGGCACTCAATTCACTGCTAAAAATATCGGCATCACGGCCCCGCCTCCCCTGGAAGCGGGGCCGTTTTGCGTTAAATGTGCCAATTTCCAACAAATGCTGTGGGTAAATTGATGCCCGGAGCGCCCCGCCAAGGGATTCGTGGGAAATTGTGAATTTTCAGCGAATCTTGTGAGCGATAATGGCGCAGCCGACCCCGTGAAGTTGACTCGTCACCATCCAGACACATAATGAAAAATAACTTCTCTCCACCGCACAACGAAATCACCAACGTCCTCTCCACGCTCAAGCGCGCCTTTTTCACGGTGGGCGCGTTCAGCGCCATCACCAACCTGCTGATGCTGGCGCCCTCGCTGTACATGTTGCAAGTCTACGACCGCGTGCTCACCAGCCGCAACGAAACCACGTTGCTGATGCTGACCCTGATGATACTCGGTGCCTACCTGATGATCAGCGTGCTGGAACTGGTGCGCAGCTTCATCCTGGTGCGGGTGGGCGCGCGCTTCGACATGGAGCTGAACAAGCGGGTGTACAGCGCGGCGTTCGAACAAAACCTCAAGCGCGTGGGCGGCAGCGCCGGCCAGGCGTTGAGCGACCTGACCAATATCCGCCAGTTCCTGACCGGGAACGCGCTGTTCGCATTCTTCGACGCGCCGTGGTTCCCGATTTACCTGATCGTGATCTTCATTTTCGAGCCGGGCCTGGGCGTGTTCGCGCTGTGCGGCACGGCGATCCTGGTGGCGCTGGCGTTCCTCAACGAACGCGTCTCGAAAAAGCCGCTGGCCGAAGCCAATACCCTGTCGATTGCCTCGGCCTCGCTGGCCACCAACAACCTGCGCAACGCCGAAGTGATCGAATCGATGGGCATGCTGCCCAACCTGATGGGCCGCTGGTTCAAGCTGCATGGCAAATTCCTGCACCTGCAGGGCGAGGCCAGCGAAAAGGCGGGCCTGGTGGCCGCTGCCACCAAGTTCGTGCAAGTGTCGCTGCAATCGCTGGTGCTCGGTTATGGCGCCCTGCTGGTGCTGGAAAATAAAATTACCCCGGGCATGATGATTGCCGCCTCGATCCTGCTGGGCCGCGCGCTGGCGCCGGTGCAGCAGGTCATCGCGGTGTGGAAAACCTTTGCCGGCGCGCGCAGCGCCTACGGTCGCCTGCTCGAGCTGCTGGGCAATAACCCGGCGCGCAAGGCCGGCATGCAATTGCCCAAGCCCACCGGTGTGCTGACGGTGGAGGGCGTGAGCGCGGTGGCGCCGGGCGGCCAGGTGACGCTGCTGCGCGGCGTGTCGTTCGGCCTGCAGCCGGGCGACGTGGTGGGCGTGATCGGCCCCAGCGGTTCGGGCAAGACCACGCTGGCGCGGCTGCTGGTCGGCGTGTGGCCGGCAGCGCTGGGCAAGGTGCGGCTCGACGGCGCCGACATCTATCAATGGAACAAGGCCGAGCTGGGTCCGCACCTGGGCTATCTGCCGCAGGATATCGAACTGTTTGCCGGCACGGTGGCGGAAAACATCGCCCGCTTCGGCGACGTCGATGCCGAAAAAGTGGTGCAGGCAGCGCAGCGCGCCGGCGTGCACGACATCATCCTGCGCCTGCCGGCCGGCTACGACACGCCGCTGGGCGACGGCGGCGCCGGCCTGTCCGGCGGCCAGAAGCAGCGGCTGGGCCTGGCGCGCGCCATGTATGGCGACCCGGCCGTGCTGGTGCTGGACGAACCGAATTCCAACCTCGACGACGCCGGCGAAAACGCCTTGCTGGCGGCGGTCAACGACTTGCGCGCGCGCGGCAAGACCATCGTGCTGATCACGCACCGCACCAGCGCAATTGGCATCACCAACAAATTGCTGTTGCTGCGCGATGGCGCGGTCGAACTGTTCGGCCCGACCAAGCAGGTGCTGCAGGCGCTGCAAGAGAAAAACCAGAAACAGATGAACGCACAGGCGCAGGCGCACCAGGCGCAATCGGCGCAAGCGTCGGCGCCACCAGTACCGCCGGCCAGCGCACCGGCACAGGAGCAACCATGAAATTAATCGATACGGAATCGAAAGCGCTGGCCACCGACGTGGTGACCCACGATGTGTCGCCACTGACCGTGCATACCGATGCCACCGGCTATGGCCGGCTGGGCTGGCTGGTGGTACTGCTGGGCGTGGGCGGCTTCCTGCTGTGGGCCATGCTGGCGCCGCTGGAGAAGGGCGTGCCGATGCCGGGCACGGTGGCCAAGGAAGGCAACCGCAAGACCATCCAGCACCAGAACGGCGGCATCGTCAAGGACATCCTGGTGCAGGACGGCGACATCGTCAAGGCCGGCCAGCTGCTGGTGCGGATGAGCGATATCGCGCCCAAGTCGCAGGTGGAAGTGGCGCGCGTGCAGTACCTGGCCGCGCGCGCGGCCGAAGCGCGCCTGATCGCCGAGCGCGACGGCAAGGCCATCGTGTTCCCGGCGTCGCTGCAGGAATATAAGAACGATCCGCGCACGGCCGAGGTATTCGAGGTGCAGCAGCAGCTGAAAAACGCCCGCGAAGCGGCGCTGAAAAACGAGCTGGCAGCGGTTGACGAAAACATCGCCGGCCTGCGCGCCCAGACCCGCGGGCTGGAAGACTCGCGCGAATCGAAAGTGCAGCAGCTGGGCTTTTTGAAGGAGCAGGTGGAAAACATGCGCGACCTGGCGAAAGACGGCTATATCGCCCGCTCGCGCCTGCTGGAAGTGGAGCGCACGTATGCCCAGGTCAATGGCGCCATTTCCGAGGACATCGGCAACATCAGCCGCGGCCAGCGCCAGGTGTTGGAACTGTCGCTGCGCCGCGTGCAGCGCGCCCAGGAATACCAGAAGGAAGTGCGCTCGGCCTTGTACGACGCCCAGAAGGAAGCCGACGCTTTATCAGGCCGCATGCTGTCGCTCGACTACGACCTGGCCAACGCTGAAATCCGCGCGCCGGTCGGCGGCATCGTGGTGGGCCTCAATGTATTCACGCGCGGTGGCGTGGTGGCGCCCGGCGCGCGTCTGCTCGATATCGTGCCGGCCGACGACGGCCTGGTGGTGGAAGGCCTGCTGCCGGTGAACCTGATCGACCGCGTGCACACCAAGCTGCCGGTGGAACTGATTTTCTCGGCGTTCAATTCGAACCGCACGCCGCATATCGAGGGCGTGGTGGAGCAGGTGGCGGCCGACCGCACGGTGGACGAGCGCACCGGCGCCGCCACCTACAAGGTACGCGTCAAAGTCACGCCGGCCGGCACCCGCATGATCGCCCAGCATCAGATGGATGTGCGCCCCGGCATGCCGGTGGAAATTTTCGTCAAGACCGGCGAGCGCACCATGATGAATTACCTGCTGAAACCGGTGATCGACCGCGCCAAAACCTCGCTGTCGGAGGACTGAGTGAAGCCAGTTGCTCTTTCCGCTTTTGCACTGGCGTCGCTGCTGCACGCCGGCGGCGCCCATGCCATCAGCCTGATGCAGGCGTACCAGTCGGCGCTGCAAAACGACCCCACGTACCGCAGCGCCACCCACGAGTACGAATCGGGTCTCGAAAACCAGGTGCTGGGCCGCTCGGCGCTGCTGCCGCAAGTATCGGCCAGCTATTCCAACAGCCGGGTGGAGGCGGACGTGGTGTACATCACGGGCGGCATCGCCACGCCGTCGCGTGAGCTCGAATACCGCAGCAAATCGGCGGTGCTGCAGGTGCGGCAACCGGTGTTCAGCCTGGAGGCCATTGCGCGCTACCACCAGGGCCTGACGCAGACCGATTACGCCACGGCGGTATTTGCCTCGCGCAAGCAGGAGCTGATCCTGCGCCTGGCAGGGGCCTACACCGAGGCGCTGTTTGCCAATACCCAGCTACGCCTGGCCGAGGTGCAGCGCGAGGTGTATGTCGAACAGCGGTCGGTCAACAACCGCCTGTTCGAAAAAGGCGAGGGCACCAAGACCGATATGCTGGAAACCGAAGCCCGGCTCGACCTCGCCGAAGCGCAGGTGCTGGAAGCACAGGACAATGTGCAGACCACGCTGGCCGCGCTGTCGGCCATCGTCGGCCAGGAAGTCAAGGCGGTCGATGACGTGGCCGCCGAATTCCGGCTCGCGCCCGACGCCGTGATCCGTTTCGACGAGTGGCGCGACATGGCGCTGCGCCAGAATCCCGATATCATCGCCATGCAGTTCGCGGTGGCATCGTCGCGCGAGGAAATCAACAAGGCGCGTTCGGGCCACACGCCGCGGGTGGACCTGGTGGCCAGCTACGCCAAGAACAACTCGGACACGCTCAACACGCTGAACCAGGATTCCAAGCAGAAGTCGATCGGCTTCCAGATGAACTTTCCGCTCTACTCGGGCGGTGCGGTCAGCGCCAGCACCCGGCAGGCGGTGGCGGGCAACGAGAAGGCCAAGGCCGACCAGCAAGCGACGACCGACAAGGTGCTGGTGGAATTGCGCAAGCAGCACGCGGTGGTGGTGTCGAGCGTGGCGCGGCTGCGCGCGCTGGACAAAGCGGTGGCGTCCGGCACCATGCTGGTGACAGCGACCGAGCAAAGCATCAAGGGCGGCGTGCGCATCAACCTCGACTTGCTCAATGCCCAGCAGCAGCTGACCACCACCCGGCGCGACCAGGCCCAGGCCCGGTATACGTATCTGATGGCGATGCTGAAATTACGGGCAGCAGCGGGCGTGCTCGATGCCGAGGCGTTGCGCGAAGTGGCGGCATACTTCAGATAGTTTTACCCCGCACCGACCAGGCCGGGGTCTGCCCGCTGAACACGCCGGGGTCTGACCCCAGCGGTCGCAACAGTCGGAACAGAACACGCCGGGGGTCTGACCCCAGCGGTCGCAACAGTCGGAACAGAAACGCCGGGGTCTGACCCCAGCGGTCGCAACAGTCGCGCCGGGGTCTGACCCCGGCAGTCGCGACAGTCGGGGGGCTACCCTCGCAGGGGGCGGGGTCAGGCCAGCGCGTAAGAATCGTGCTCGTGGTCGTTGGCCGCATGCTGGGCGCCGGCTACCGGCGCTTCGACCACGCTGCCGGCCAGCGGCTGGCGCGCGACGCGCAGGCTGGCGGTCATCGCTTCGGCCAGCGTGGCCAGCGCCTCGTGGCGCTTGCGCGCTTCCGAGCGTTTTTTCGAGGCAATCGCCGCCAGGTCCGGTTCGGCCAGCGGTTCGCACGGCAGGCGGTAGTCGCCATCGGCACGCACGGTGGCATCGAGTTCCTGCCACAGCGCATCGTAGTCGGCGTGGACCTTGCCCTGGCGTACCGAGCGGCACACGGTGCGGTTGGCGTTGCCCACCAGGCGCAGTTCGCTGCACCCGAGTGCATCGCCGATCTGGCCCAGCAGTTTGACCATCATGTTTTTCGGGCGCAGGCCGTGTAGTTCACGGGTGGCATCCTTGATCACTTGCAAGCCGTGGTCGCCACGCGGACCCTGCATGCAACCGACGCCAAGCACCATGCCGCGCTCGCCCTGGTGGAACGAGAACGCGCAGCTGTACACGAGGGTCTGCTCCTGGTCCTGGTGCCGGCTGGCGACCAGTTGCAGTACCAGTTCGCCTTCACGCTCCATCGGTTCGACCGCGGACAACTGGAGGTGGTACGGCAGGCCGCCCTTGCCGGTCACGCGCGCCAGCACCACCGGGTCTTTCGAGGCCAGCGCCGTCAGCGGGCCCAGGCCCTGGCGCAGGATGAAGCGGTAGTGCTCGGAGAGCAGGTTCAGGCGCGCGGCGTAATCCATGGTGTTGCTGAAATATGGACGGAAAATCTTGTAGATCATGCGCGGGTGGTCGGCCACCAAGTCGGCAAACAGCGGCGAAGAGTTCAGCAGTTGCAACCAGCCATCGACCGCCCGACGGTGCAGCATGGCGCGCGCCGACAATTTAACGGTTTCGCGTACGCGGCGCAGGCCCGTCAGACCTACCGTGCCCGATTGCAGTGTGATCAACATCGTGTGTCCTTGTTGTATTGGCGGTATCGAGGTTATCCATACCGCAAGGCGCCGATGGTATGCCTGCCCCTCCAGACTGACAATTGGGGGCGCAGCGTAAGGACTTTCCCGCATGGGATGCGGGAGTCGGAAGGCTGATGTACAGAGGGGAAAAGGGTGTTACTACGCGTAACCCTTAGTTGTAAAAAGGGCTGCACCTTGAGGGGCGGCGAGGCATAATGCTACAATACGATACAAATCATTTCCCTATGTCCTTGCCGCGGTCCGCATTTTCACTCCGTCACCTGCAGTGTCCAGCCTGGCAGTTCCCTGTCTTTGTCGCGCTGTACCTGCTGTTCGACTGGGCCACGTATATCGACCCCTTGTACGGCCTGAACATCACGCCGTGGAATCCCGATCCGTCGCTGGGCCTGGTGTTCTGGCTGCGTTATGGCTGGCGCGCCGCATTGCCGTGGTGGATCGCATTGACGCTGGGCGAAATCCTGGTGCGCGGCATGCCGGCCGGCTTGTGGTTGACAGTGCTGCTGTCGCTGTGGCTCACCGTCGGTTACGGCCTGGTGGGCGAGGCCTTGCGCCGGATGTTCGGCAGCGATGGCGTGTTCGACAGCCGGCGCCGGCTGTTCCAGTGGGTGGCCATCGTCACCGTCGGCACCCTGCTCAACGATCTTGTCTATATCAGCCTGCTGTCGGCGTGTGGATTGATCCCTTCCGGAAACTGGGGCACGGCAGTGCTGCGCTTCGGCATTGGCGACATGGTGGGCGTGGTGGTATCAATGCCGCTGATCTGGATGCTGGCCAGCGCCGCCAGCCGCCAGCGGCTGCGCGACACCGTGTGGCGGGCCGAAACGCTCGGCTACCTGGCGCTGGCGATCGGCGTGCTGTACCTGGTGTTCGGCAGCATCGCGACGTCGGAATTCAAGGATTTTTATTTCCTGTTCCTGCCGGTGGTGTGGGCAGCCTCGCGCCAGGGCCTGTATGGTACGGCGCTGATGGTGTTCGTGCTGCAGGCCGGTATCGGCACCCTGGTCAAGTGGAACCATGCCGGCGACATTGCCGTGCACGAGCTGCAAATGCTCGACGCGGTGCTGGCGCTGGTGGGCTTTTCGATCGGCATCGTGGTCGATGAATTGCGCCAGGTGTCGAGCGATCTAAAGCAGTCGCTGCGGCTGGCGGCGGCCGGCGAAATGGCGGCTGCGCTGGCGCACGAACTGAACCAGCCGCTGACGGCCCTGGGTACGTACGGCAAGGCGTGCGAATTCCTGCTCGAGCGCGGCGAGAGCGGCGCCATGCTGAAGAGCGTGGTGCAGCGGATGATCGCCGAATCGGGCCGCGCCGCCGAAGTAGTGCGCCGCCTGCGCGATTTTTTCCGCACCGGCGCCATGAAGCTGGAACCGGTCGATGCCCGCCACCTGGTGGCCGGCGTCAGCCAGCAGTTCATGTCGCGCCTGCGCGAGCTGGAAGTGCAACTGAAGATCGAAGCGGTGCCGGCGCTGCCGGTGCTGGTGGACCGCCTGCAGATCGAACTGGTGCTGCGCAACCTGCTGGCCAATGCGCTCGAAGCGGTACAGGAACAGCCGGCCGGTGCGCGCCGCATCACGGTGTCGGGCTGGCGCGTGGAGCCGGCTGCCGGTCGCGGCGGGCGTCAGCCGGGCCACGAGCGGCGCGCCATGCTGCACCTGATGATCGAGGACAGCGGCAAGGGCGTGTCGCAGGCGCTGGCCGCGCGGCTGTTCGAACCGTTCGTGTCGTCCAAGGCAAGCGGACTGGGATTGGGCCTGGTATTAAGCCGGGCCATCATGGAGGCCCATGGCGGAGCACTGTGGGCCGAAGTCGGAGACCGAGGAATTTTTAAAATGGCGCTGCCGCTGGCACGCGCCGAGGAGCCAGAGCATCATGTTGCAGCATAAACCGGACGCGCCGGACCACGGCGCGCACAACCTGACCGTCTACATCGTCGACGATGACCCGTCCGTGCGCGACGCGTTGGGTTTGCTGTTGGGCGTGCGCGGTTACCGTACCGCCGTGTTTTCCAGTGGCGAGGCATTTTTACAGGCATGGCAGCCGGCCTGGCGTGGCTGCCTGCTGCTCGACATCCGCATGTCGGGCATGGACGGCCTGGCCTTGCAGCAGGAACTGGCGCAGCAGGGCTGCCGCATTCCCTTCATCATCATGAGCGGCCACGGCGACGTGGGCACCGCGCGCGCCGCCTTCAAGGCCGATGCCGTCGACTTCCTGGAAAAGCCGTTCGATGACGGCAAGCTGATCGCCGCCATCGACGAAGCATTGTCGCGCGCCCGCGTCGAACAGAACGAGCTGCAGCGGCGCAACCGCCACGCCAGCCTGCTGGGCGAACTGACGCCGCGCGAACGCGAAGTGATGGAACTGGTGGTCCTGGGCCGTCACAACCGCGAAATCGGCCCGGCGCTGGGCATCAGCGTGCGCACGGTGGAAGTCCACAAGGCGCGCCTGATGGGCAAGCTGGGCGTGGACAACGTGGCCGACCTGGTACGCATCAGCCTCCTCGAAAACGAAGACTAAACAACTTCGGGGTCAGTGCCGACATTCGGACACGAGCTGAACAATACGCAGCTGAGGCCGTGTCTAA
>Ga0308164_10000661_pt1 | contig 50150 bp, 46 predicted proteins | sample PhyTR2_FD_201031 | JGI IMG/M metagenome (GOLD analysis project Ga0308164, IMG submission 201031) | Phyllosphere microbial communities from UC Gill Tract Community Farm, Albany, California, United States - DLSLT.R2 | ecosystem: Host-associated > Plants > Phyllosphere > Unclassified | place: USA...
CATCCCGGTCGTACGCTTAACACGGGCTACTCGAATGGCTCGTTTGCCACCAACAGATCCCGCCCACGAAAAAGGAGTCGCATATGACCACCACACTCGAACGCCACGTCGAAGCACCCGCCGGCGCCGGCGCCAAGACCACCCGCCGCCAGAACGCCGAAAAGGGCTTCAAGGCGTCGAAGACCCTCACCGACAACATGCAGAAGGTGCTCGTCGACCTGATCGAGCTGCACCTGCAGGGCAAGCAGGCGCACTGGAACGTCGTGGGCAAGAACTTCCGCGACCTGCACCTGCAGCTCGACGAGATCATCGACGCCGCGCGCGAATTCAGCGACGAGGTCGCCGAGCGTCTGCGCGCCCTGCACGCCGTGCCCGACGGCCGCAGCGACACGGTCGCCGCCACCACCACGCTGCCCGAATACCCGCACGGCGAGATCGACACCGCCGAGACGGTCGACCTCATCACGGTCCGCCTCGAAAACACGGTCGGCACCATGCGCGAGGTCCACGACGAGATCGACGAGGAAGACCCCACGAGCGCAGACATCCTGCACGCCATCATCGCGAAGCTCGAGCAGTACGCATGGATGGTCAGCGCCGAGAACCGCGTCACCTCGCGCACCAAGTAACCCGCGCGACGCACCACCCGAAGCCCCGGCCCGCCTCTTGGCGGCCGGGGCTTCGTCGTGGGCAGCGTGATGAGCGCGAGGCGCACGAAAAAGGTCCGGGACACGACCTCCCCCGAGAGTCGTGTTCCGGACCTTCCGCGACGGCCGCGGCATCCGAGGATGCGCCGCCGGGCGGCCTAGCTAGCTGGCGGGCTAGTGAACCGCGGTGCCACCCGTGACGGCGATGGTCTCGCCGCTCGTGTAGCTGGCTTCCTGCGAGGCGAGGTAGACATACGTGCTCGCCAGCTCAGCCGGCTGGCCGGGGCGACCGTAAGCGGCCTCCGAGCCGAACGACTCGATCTTCTCGTTGGGCACGGCCGACGGCTGCAGCGGGGTCCAGAACGGGCCGGGAGCAACACCGTTCACACGGATGCCCTTCTCGGCGAGCTGGGCCGCGAGGCCACGCGTCACGTTGACGATCGCGGCCTTGGTGCCGGCGTACTCGATGAGGCCGGGCGAGGGGTTGAAGCCCTGGATGGACGACGTGGTGATGATCGCCGCACCGGGCTTGAGGTGCTTGAGCGCGGCATCCGTCAGCCAGAAGAGCGAGTACACGTTGGTCTTGAACGTGTGGTCGAGCAGCTCGGTGGTGAAGTCGTCGAAGCTGTCGACGGTCTGCATGTAGCCGCCCACCATGACGAGGAGGTCGAGGCCGCCGAGGGCTTCGACGGTCTTCTCGACGAGCTCGTAGTTGAACTTCTCGTCGGTGAGGTCGCCGGGGATGAGCTCGACCTGGCGGCCGGTCTCTTCGAGCACCTTCTTGGTGTCTTCGGCGTTGGCCTGCTCGTCGGGCAGGTAGTTGAGCACGACATCCGCCCCCTCGCGTGCGAAGGCGATGGCGACGGCGCGGCCGATGCCCGAGTCGCCACCCGTGATGAGCGCCTTGCGACCGGCGAGACGGCCGTGGCCGATGTAGCTCTCTTCGCCGTGGTCGGGCTTCGGGTCCATCTGGAACGTGTCACCCGGGTCGGGCTGCTGCTGCGGCTTGAAGGGAGGCTGCTTGTACTGAGTCAGGGGGTTCTGCGGTTCGTAGATGTTCGACATGATTCAACGCTAGGCGCGCATCATTCGGGGCGCGCGGGGTTGACCAACAGGCGCAGAAGCCCTAGGCGCGCAGCACGCGGACGCCGAGCGCGCCGATGCCCGTGACCGTGGCGTCGCTCAAGCCCGCGTCGCTGACGACGACGTCGACGTCCGCGACATCCAGCGCCTTGTATTTGCCGAACGTGCCGTATTTCGAGCTGGCCGCGACGAGCACGGTCTCGCTCGACACCGAGACGGCGGCCTGCTTGACCTCGACCTTCGACTCGGCGGGCGTCGTGACACCGCGTTTCAGGTCCCACGAGCTGGTCGAGATGAATGCCACGTCGACCACGAGCTCGCGCAACATCATGGCCGCGAGGCGCCCCACCGTGGACTGGTTGTGCGTGTCGACGCGGCCGCCGACGAGCAGCAGTTCGGTCGTCGGGTGATCCATGAGCTCGCGCGCGATGGCGACGTCGTTGGTGACGACCGTGAGGTCGCGGCGGTCGGCCAGATGCGGCACCATGGCGAGCATGGTGGTGCCCGCGTCGAGGTAGATGGTCATGGCATCGCGCACCAGCGTGGCGGCGACGGCGGCCATGGCGGTCTTCTCGGCCGAGTCGACGAGCGCCTTCTCGTCGTGGCTGGGCTCGACGTGCAGGCGGCTCGCGATCTTGGCCCCGCCCGGCACCGAGAGCGCGCGGCCCTCTTCTTCGAGCACCGAGATGTCGCGACGGATGGTCATGTGGCTCACGTCGAGCAGGGCCGACAGCTGATTGAAGCTCAGCACCTGTTCGCGGCGCAGGTGTTTCAGGATGAGTTCGCGGCGCTGCTCGGGAATGAGCGGGGCGAGCTCTGCGGCATCCGATCCCATGTCGTCCCCTCCCCGTTCGGTGTGTTGTCGTGCGGCGCTGTGTAGAAGATTACCGCTCGGGCGAGTCCCAGTTCGAGCCGTGCGCTGCGGTGAGCGCGGCGATCTCGTCGGCGGCCAGCAGGCGGCGAGGTTGCCCGGCCGTCACGAGCGCGATGCGGGCGGCCTCTTCGACCTCGATGGCGGCGTCGAGGGCGGCGTCGAGCGTGGCGCCACTCGTGATCTGCCCGTGATTCTGCAGCAGCGCGGCATGAAAATCGAACGGGATGTCGAGCAGCAGGTCGCCCAGCTCGGGCGAGCCCGGCGCGCGATAGGCGACGAGCGGCGTCTGGCCGGCCCGCATGACGAAGTAGGGCGTGAGGGGCGGCAATGCGCTGTTCTCGGCCCACGGTTCGAGGCAGGATGCGGCGACGGCCTGCGCCGAGTGCACGTGCACGACGGCGGTGTGGCTCGGGTTCTTGCGATAGAACGCCAGGTGCAGGGATGCCTCTTTCGAGGGTTTGTCGCCCGCGAGCCAGTCGCCGCCGATCGTCAGCACCGACAGACGCGCCGCGTCGAGGCGCCCGAGGCTGGAACCGCCGGGGGTGATGAGCACGCGGTCCCCGACGCGCACGCTCACGTTTCCGCTCGAGCCGGGGCTGAGGCCCGCGTCGACGATGCGCACGCCCGCGTCGACGAGGGTCTCGGCGGCCGAGGCAAGCGCACCGCCATCGGGGGGTGTCGAGACATCCTCGCGCGTGTGGAGGGGTGAGGTGGTCATGGGTGCAGAACCTTCCAGGCGGAGGTGAACATGTCTTCCGAGCCGAAGTTGCCCGATTTGAGTGCGATGTCGACGAGCGTGCCGTGGGACGTGTGGCCCTGGGCCCAGCAGACGCCGGGGGCGATCTCGGCGCCGATCACGAGTTCCGAGAGGCCGAGCGCCGTGACGGTCGAACCCGAGGTCTCGCCACCCGCGACCAGGATGCGGGTCACACCGCGTTCGGCAACGGTCGCCACCAGCGCGCCCAGGTGCTGCTCGATGAGTTCGGAGGGGTGCGGGCGGTCGGCGGGCGCGAGGCCCTCGGGGTAGCGGTAGGACGCGGAGAGGTCGTCGAGCGAGTCGACGGCGTAGACGAGCGGGGGCCGCGGCGACCCGTCGGCGTTCTGCTCGTGGGCGTGAGCGAGCACCCAGTCGACGGCTCGGTCGAGCTCGGCCGGAGCGTCGTCGATGAGCGCCTGCACGTCGATCTTGCGCGCGGGCAGGTGCGCACGGCCGTGAGCCACCTGGGCGCGCGTCATCGAGGAAGCGCTGCCCGAGACGACGAGGCTGCCGGCGGGCGGGCGGGCGGAGACATCGGGGGCGTTATCGACGCCTGCGTGCTTCGACGACGGAACAGCCGGGGAGACAGCGGCAGCAGGAGCAGCAGGCCCGGCCGAAGCAGCAGCATCGGCAGCAGACGCCGAGGTTTCCTCGACACCAGCCCGCGGAGGCGTCAGGCCGAGCGCCAGACCCGAGCCGCCCGAGACGAGCACGTCACCCGCGGTCGCACGGGCGATGGTGTCGAGCTGGGCGTCGGTCGCGGCATCCACGACCACGTAGCGTGCGGACGACTGCGACAAAGCCTCGGCGAGCGCCTCACTCCCCCGGTCGACCACGTCGGCGAACACCTCGCCCACCGCGGCGGATGTCTGGGGAGCCAGCAGCTCGGCCACACGCGACCGGCGCATGGGCGTGAGCGGGTGGTCCCTCATGGGCGATTCGGCCAGCGGAACACCGTGCACGCTCAGAATGCCGCCCTCGACCGTGCGGCCGTTCGCGGGAAACGACGGCACGACGACCACGCGGCCGGCATCGAGCCGCTCGGCCAGGGCATCGAGCACGGGGCCGATGTTGCCCTCATCGGTGGAGTCGAACGTGCTGCAGTATTTGAGGTAGAAGCGATCGCAGTCGAGCGACACGAGCAGGTCGAGCGCGCGCAGCGAGTCTGCGACGGCGGTGGCGACGGGCGCGGTGCGACTCTTGAGCGCGATGACGACGGCATCCGGTTGCTCTGCCAAGCCGCGCACGCGGGCCTCGGCGGCATCGAGCGCGCCACCCGGGATGACCACGACGCGGAACCCGCGGCGGGCCAGATTGGTGGCGAGGTCGGTAGCCCCGGTGAAGTCGTCGGCGATCGCGCCCAGTCTTCTCACGGATCGAACTCCTTCTGTGGGGTGGCAACGGCGGTGGTGGCAGCAGGACTAGTCAAGCACGTTGTTAAGATCTGTGCACATATTTGACAATAGTATAAATCCGTCCTAACTTGTGTGAAACGCTGTGAGGCACGCTCGGTGCCCCGTTCAGAGGAGAACCCGGTACCACGATGACGTACGCCCACACGGCCCCGGCCCCATCCGAACCCATCACCGTCGCCCTCACGGGTGCGAGCGGAGGCTTCGGCCGCACGTTCCTGGCCCAGCTCGCCGTCATCCCCACCATGCGCCCGAGCATTCTCGTCGACCTCAACCTCCCCGCACTGTCGGCCCTGCTCGACGACCTCGGCTACGACCGCGCCACCTGGCAGATCGTCGACTCGGCCGCCGATGTCGAGAGCGTCGTCGCCGACGGCCGCACGGCCCTCATCTCGGATGCCGCGCTCCTCATCCCCTCCTCCTACCGCGTTCTCGTCGAGGCCACGGGCAACATGCGAGCCGGATTCGCCTTCGCGCGCCAGGCCCTCGACGCCGAACGCCACGTCGTCATGGTGAGCAAAGAAGTAGAGAGCCTCTCGGGTGTCTTCCTCTCCGAGCTCGCCCGCGAGCGCGGCGTCAGCTACCAGCCCGGCATGGGGGACCAGCCCGCCAACCTGCTCGCCCTGCTCTCGTGGGTGCAGGCCGTGGGCCTCGAGGTCGTCGCCGTCGGCAAATCGAGCGAATACGACCTCACCTACGACCCCGCGACCGGCATGGCCCGCCAGCTGGATGTCGACACCCACGCCCCGGCGCTCGGCGACCTGCTCGAGCTCGGCGACGACCTCGCCGCCACGCTCGCCGCCCGTCACGAGGCCACGCGCGCCTTCAAACGTGCCGCGGCCGCCGACTACTGCGAGATGGCCGTCGTCTCGCAGTACACGGGTTTCACGCCCGACGTCGAGAGCATGCACTACCCGATCGCGCGCCCCGACGAGCTGGCCGACATCTACTCCCTGCGCGAGCACGGAGGGATCCTCGAGAACGCGGGCGCCACGGATGTCTTCAGCATGCTGCGGCTGCCGGGCGAGGCCAGCTTCGCGGGCGGCGAGTTCGTCATCGTCAAGACGCACGACGCCGAGACCTGGCGCATGCTGCGCGGCAAGGGCCACGTCGTCAGCCGCGACGGACGCTACGCCGCGATCTTCCACCCCTACCACCTGATGGGCATCGAGACGCCGCTCTCGGTGCTGAGCGCCGTCGACCCGCACCGCGTGGCCGCCGAGCCTCGGCAGCACACCATCCTGTCGGGTCGCGCCGAGATCGACCTCGCCGCCGGCACCGCACTCACCGTTGCGGGGCACCACCACGAGATCGCCGGCGTGGCCCCCGTGCTGCGCGCAACGCCCGAGACCACGCCCAACGTCGCGCCCTTCTATCTACTCGGTGGCTGCACGCTGTCGCGAACCGTCGCCGCGGGCGAACTCATCACGATCGACGACCTCGACGGCGTCGACCTCAACCTGTGGGCCGCGTTCCAGGCCGGCCGCGCCCTGTCGGGAGGCACCGAGTGAGCACGCCGCAGCACACTGACCCCGCCGCCTCCACCCTCGTGCACCCCAACGGTGTGCGCGCGGCCGACCTCGCTATCCTCGACGCGCACCACCACTTCTGGGACTTCGAGGGCGACGGCTACTACCCGTGGCTGCAGGGCGAATACAACGACGCCTTCTTCCTCGGCGACTACACGGCCATGCTGCACACGTTCCTGCCCGAGCAGTACCGCCGCGCGACCGCCGGTTTCCGCGTGGTCGGCACCGTGCACGTCGAGGCCGAGCGCTCGCGCACCGAACAGGTCGCCGAGAGCTTGTTCCTCGAGGGCCTGCACGAGGCGGATGCGGCGTTCCCCGCTGCGGCCGTCGGGCATGTGTCCTTCACCCAACCCGATGTGGCCGAGGTGCTCGACGCGCACGCCCGCATCGAGCTGATTCGCGGCATCCGCTCGAAGCCCGTCACGGCCGCCACCGCAGCCCCGGCGGATTCGGTGTTCGGACAGCCCGGCACGCTGCAGGACCCGCAGTTCGTCGCGGGCCTCGCGCTGCTCGAGCAGCACGCCTTCTCGTGGGACCTGCGCGTTCCGTTCTGGCATCTCGCCGAGGCGGCCGACGTGCTGGCCGATCTGCCCGGCATCCCCGTGGTCGTGAACCACTGCGGGCTGCCGCTCGACCGCTCCGACGACGGGCTCGCCGCCTGGCGCGCCGGGCTGGAGAAGCTCGCCGCCCTGCCGCAGGTGACCGTGAAGGTCTCGGAGCTCGGGTTGCCGCGCAACCGCTGGGACCGCGCATCCAACGAGCGCGTCGTCGCCGACACCGTGGCGATCTTCGGGGCCGACCGCTCCATGTTCGCCTCGAACCTGCCCGTCTCGACGCTCACCGCCCCCACCTTCGGCGAGATCGTCGACACCGTTTTCGCCGCGCTTCCGAGCGCCACGCCCGATCAGCTCGAGAGCATCTTCTCGGGCACGGCCGCGCGCTTCTACCGCGTGCGACTGCCCGGCGACTTCCCCGCCTGAGCAATCCTCAGCTAGCCGCAGCATCGCACCACCGCAGCACCGCACCATCCCGAAGCATCACCCCCGCATCCCCGCTCCCGCAGCACCCACACGAGAAGGACCCGACATGGGCGTCAACGACGACAAGCTGTTCCGCAAGATCTATACCCGCATTCTGCCGCTCGTCATGGTCGGCTTCTTCCTCTCCTACCTCGACCGCGTCAACGTCGGGTTCGCCAAACTCGAGATGAGCTCGGACCTCGGCTTCTCGGATGCCGTCTTCGGCCTCGGCGCCGGCGTGTTCTTCATCGGTTACTTCATCTTCGAGATCCCTTCGAACCTGATCCTCTCGAAGGTCGGTGCGCGCGTCTGGATCGCCCGCATCATGATCACGTGGGGCATCATCTCGGGATGCATGTTCCTCGTGAACTCGGAGTGGCTCTTCTACCTGCTGCGCTTCCTCCTCGGTGTCGCCGAGGCCGGCTTCATCCCCGGTGTGCTCTATTACATGTCGCAGTGGTTCCCGGCCAGCCGTCGCGGCCGCGCCTGGGGCATCTTCTACCTGGCGCTCGCGCTGTCGGGTGTCATCGGCGGCCCGCTCTCGGGCATCATCCTCAACAGCACGCACCAGGTATTCGACCTGGCCGGCTGGCAGTGGCTGTTCATCATCGAGGCGATCCCCACCATCATCCTCGGTTTCGTCATTCTCAAGTTCCTCAAGGAGGACTACCGCACGGTGACCTTCTTGACGGATGCCGAGAAGAACCGTCTCGGCGAGATGCTCGATGCCGAGCGACCCGTCGGCGGTCACGCCAAATTGGTGGATGTCTTCAAAAGCCCCCTCATCTGGCTGCTGGCGCTCATCTACTTCTCGTACAACTTCGCGCTCTACGGCATCAGCTTCTGGCTGCCCAGCCTCATTCAGGGACTCGGCATCGAAGGGTCACTGCAGATCGGCTTCATCTCGGCCATCCCGAGCCTCGCGGCCATGGTCGCCATGGTGCTGTTCGGCTTCAGCTCCGACCGTCACGGCGAGCGCAAGAAGCACATCGCGGCGGCCTTCGCGCTCAGCTGCGCGGGCTTCATCATCTGCGTGGTCGCGGGCCCGAACCCCGTCGTGGGCATCATCGGTCTGAGCCTCGCCAACGCGGGTGCCCTCGCCATCCCGGCCATCTTCTGGAGCTTCCAGACCGCCATGCTCACGGGCACGGCGCTGGCCGGCGGCATCGCGCTCATCAACTCGACGGGCAACCTGGCCGGCTTCGCGGCGCCCTACCTCATCGGCTTCGTGCGCGATGCGACGGGCAGCCCCAACATCGCACTGGTGGTGTCGGCCGGATTCATGGTGCTGGGTGCCGTGCTGGTGTTGTCGGTGCGGGCGGCCAAGAACGCCCGCGTCGAGCAGCCGGCCGATCCGGCACTGACCGGGCGGTCCTAGCGCCTATAGACCGGGCGCGACTACCGTCGTCGCCCTCCCCAGCCGGGCGTGACCCCGGGGGCCCACTCCGGGTCACGCCCTCCCCCTTTTTCGTGTTCCCCGCAATCCCTGCATAGCCTGACCTCGAACCATCCTGAGGAGCTTCCCGTGAGCCAGACCCGCACCAACCCCGGCGCCGCGCGGCGTTCGTCGCGCCCCACCAACATCCGGTGGAGCGTCGTCATCATCCTGTTCGTGTTCTACACCGTGAACTCGATCGACCGGTCCGCGCTCGGTGTCGCCCTGCCGTCGATCAGCGAGGACTTCGAGCTGACGGCGACCATGAAGGGCGTCATCCTCAGCGCCTTCTTCTGGACCTACTGCCTGCTGCAGATTCCGGGTGGCCTGGCCGCCGACCGCTTCGGGCCGCGCAAGGTCATCGGCATCGCGTCGGCAATCTGGGGCACGTTCACGGCGCTCACGGGCCTGGCGGTCAACGGCTTCATGCTCATCCTCGCCCGCCTGGGTCTCGGCGCGTTCGAGGCGCCCTACATGGCGTCGGCGTCGAAGCTCGTCTCCAACTGGATGCCGCCCAAGCGCCGCGCCTCGGGGGTGACGCTCATCGACTCGGGCGCGCCCCTCGGTGCCGCATTCGGTGGTCTGCTCATCGCGTGGTTGATCACGGCGACGGGTTCGTGGCGCTGGTCGTTCGTCATCGTCGGCATCTCGACGGTGGTCATCGGGTTCCTCGTATTCCTCTACATCCGTAACCACCCGTTCGAGCACAAGCTCGTGAACGCGGCCGAGGTCGAGCTCGTCAGCGCCGAGGACGAGGCCGAGGGCCCGAAGCCCGGTGTGAGCGCCAAGAACGTCACGGCCATGGTGATCGGCCGCCTCGGGTGGGCCATGGTGTTCTGGGGTCTCGTCACGTGGGGCCCCACTTACCTGAGCCAGGCTCGCGGTCTGGACCTGCAGGCCATGGGCTTTGCCACCTTCCTCATCTTCCTGTGCGGTGCCGTCGGCGAGATCCTCTCGGGTTTCCTGGCCGACAGGCTGCAGAAGCGGTTCTCGCGCAACTTCTCGTTCAAGCTGCTCTTCGGTGGCTCGGGCGCGCTCAGCCTGGCCGCGCTCATCGCCCTGCCCTTCGTCTCGGATGCCACGACCGCCGTCGTGCTGCTGTGCGTCGGTGTCTTCTTCAACCTGTTCGGCGGGCTCTACTGGACCATCCCCGCCATGCTCGCCAAGAAGGAGAAGGTCGGCCTCGTGGGCGGCGTCATGAACTTCGCGGGCACCTCGGCCGGCATCGTCGTGCCGATCGTCGCCGGCGTGCTGCTCGATGTCACGGGCGACTTCATCGCCGTGCTCGTGTTCCTCGCGGCCGCCGCGGCCGTTTACCTGGTGGCGTCGCTGTCGATCAACTTCGAGGGCAACAAGCACGCCCCCGTGGCCCCGACCCGCACCCCCGAGAAGGTCTGACGCGCATGAGCGAGCGCTACGACGGCCCCATCATCGATGCCCACCACCACGTGTGGGATCTCGAGCGCAACAGCTACCCGTGGCTCGAGCCGGGCGCGCGCGTTCCGCACCGCTACGGCGACTACTCGGCGATCAAGCACACGTATCTGCCGGGCGACTACCGCCGCGACATCCAGGGCACGGGCGTGGTGGCGAGCGTCTATATGGAGGCCGAGTGGGACGACACCGACCCGATCGGCGAGACCCGTTATGTGAGCGAGCTGTCGGCATCGTCGGGCGTTCCCGGTGCGATGGCCGCGCAGGCCTGGCTGGATGCCCCCGATGTGGCGCGGGTCCTCGCCGAGCAAGCCTCGTGCCCGCTCGTCAAGAGCGTGCGGCACAAGCCGGGCGAGACGCTCATGCGCGACGAGGCCTGGCGGGCCGGCTATGCGCTCCTGGCCGAGCACGGCCTGCACTTCGAGCTGCAGACCCCGTGGCAGAACCTGGATGCCGCGGCCGACCTCGCGCGCGACTTCCCCGACACGCTCCTCATCGTCAACCACTCGGGCGTGCTGCTCGATCGCCGACCCGAGACGGTTGCGGGCTGGCGCGACGCGATGGCGCGGATGGCCGCCCTTCCGAATGTCGTTGTGAAGGCATCCGGCCTGTGTGTCGAGGGCCAGCCCTGGACGACCGATCTCAACCGTGACGTCGTCTTCGAGCTGGTCTCACTCTGCGGCGCAGACCGCCTCATGTTCGGCAGCAACTTTCCCGTCGACGGGCTCTTCGCCCGCTACGACGAGCTGCTCGACAGCTACCTCGACATCACGGCGCCGCTCACCGCCGCCGAAAAGCGAGCCTTCTTCTACAACACGGCCGACCGCGTCTACCAGCCGCTCCCCTTCGAGGCGCCCTAAAACGCTGGCTGACCCGCCCGCGTGACGTTCAGCTGCGCGGGAGTTGCAGCGTGGGGCCGGCGACGCGGCAGGTGGCCGCGGCGACCGACATGGCGCGCTCAAGGATTTCTTGCCAGTCATCCTCGTCTTCAGGGATGCCGCCGAGCAGGGCCGCGACCGTCGTGGCCAGGACAGAGTCACCCGCGCCCATGGTGTCGACGATCGGCGAGTCGAGGTGGGCGATGGGCACGCTGACCTCGAGGCCGTCGCCGTAGAGCGTGGCGCCCTGGGCTCCGGCCGTGCCGAGCACGTAGCGGGCGCCGGAGGTGAGCAGGTCCTCGGCCAACGATTCGAGGTCGAGGTAGCCGAGCAGCGCGGCATCCTCGTCGCTGACCTTGACGAGCAGGCTGACGGCGGCGATGCGGCGCAGGTTGGCGGCGAAGAGCGGAAGGTTGTTCATCATGCCGGGGCGCGGGTTGGGGTCGAGCACGAGGCGGCGTTCGGGGTCGGTCACCACCGTGAGCAGGTCGTCGACCTGGGCATCGTTGTCGAGCGCGAGGCAGCTGACGGCCACGATGGATGCGGTGCGCACGAGCAGCAGGGCGTCGCGATCGAACTCGACCCGCCGTTTCTGCGCAGCCTCGTTGAACACATACGTGGGCTCACCGCCGACACGCGTCGACACCGCGCGCGCCGTTCCGTAGGGCGCATCGGTGCGCAGCAGGGCCACATCGGCCTCGCGCACGTGCCGCGCGATGGCGTCACCGGCCTCGTCATCCCCCACCATGGCGATCAAAGCCGAGCGCCGCTTCAGAATGCGGATGCCGAGAGCCACGTTGAGCGCGGCGCCACCGACGGCTTCGACCGTCTGCCCGTCGTGCTCGAACTCGTCGATGAGAGCATCCCCGATGACGACGACATCTGCCACGGCATCCACCTTTCATTGTGCGCGTGCGCGCCCCTCTACCCTGTCACGCGCGGCGCCACCGCGCGTGCGTCACGGATGAGGTCCCGCGCATCTCCTACCTGTCGCTCCCAGATGCCGGCGATGGCGCCCCGAGGAGTCGTCGGGTCCAGTCGGCGAGCGCCCCGATCGCGCTCCTCGAGATGGCCGCCTGCGGCATCATGCTGGTAAAGCCGTGGAAGGCGCCCGGCCAGACGTGCAACTCCGCATCAACGCCGTCAGCCCACATCCGGCTGGCGTAAGCGACTGTCTCGTCCCGAAAGACCTCGGCACTGCCGCAGTCGATGTAGGTGCACGGCAGCGCCGAAAGGTCTGACGCGCGTGCGGGTGCGGCGTATACCGATACGTCGTCTGTGGCGCGGCGTTGGCCGAGGTAGGCATCCCAGCCGAAGCGGGTCATCTGCCGATCTGCGATGCCGACACCGTCGATCTGCGTGGTCGAGACGGTGCTGTCGCGGTCGTCGAGCATCGGAGACACGAGGATCTGCGCCATCAACGCCGGGCCGCGACGGTCACGCGCGAGGAGCGTGGTGCCTGCGGCGAGTCCCGCGCCCGCGCTCTGCCCCGCGATGACGATGCGCTCAGGGTCGATACCGAGTTCCTCGGAATGTTCGGTGATCCACACGAGTCCGGCGTAGCAATCTTCGACCGGGTACGGGTCGGGGTATTCGGGGGCGAGGCGGTAATCCACGCTGATGAGCGTGACGTCGTGCACCAGGAGCCAGTCGTCGTAGGAGTCCAGGTTGGACAGGTAATGGCCGAACATCATTCCGCCTCCGTGGATCCCGTAGACGGCAGCCGTCTTACCCGTCCGTTGCGTGCGCTGGATGACGGCGAGTTGGATCGAGTCTCCGCGATATCCGGGGACAGTCACGGTGCGTCGTTCATAACCGCGGGATCGAAGCCTCTCATCGAGGACCTCCTCGGTCACGTCGAGCTGGCGCATATGCGGAACCATATCGGCGGTGAGGGTGAACGGGCCACGAGCTTCGAGGGCGGCGAGGAAAGTGGCGAGTTCGGGGTCGAACGGGGGGCGGTTGACGGCATCAGACATTGGAGGTCTCCCGGAGGTGCATCTCGACGAGGGATTCTGCGGGGAGGTCTGACAACGCCATCCTTGCGTCTCGAAGACGAGGAGGGGCAGACGGGATTCGGGCTGCAGCGACGGTTTGCAGGGACATGAGCGCACTCTTTCGACGAAGAAGTGGCGACTCCGGTGAGACGCGTGCGCGGTCCCGCTCGCTGAACAGAGCGGGAAATTTTCCCTCTGCCACAAACAATAGCTCATTCATACGAGGAATTCGCAGGCTGATTCTGCTCTCGTCGAGGTCGTCGATGCAGCCAAGCCGATCCCGCTGTGCGCGAAGGCTCATCTGCATACTGGCATGCGTCCAGGTCGTCGCCGATGCGCCGTCGGCGGTCAGCGTCTCGGGTATCTTGAGGGATCGTGAGCAACCCCTTCGACCAGGTGCCCGTGTTGCCCGTGGTGATCCCCCTCGGCATCGTGCTGTTCGCCATCCTGGTTCTGTGGTTGCGTGCGCGGCGGTTCCTGTCGCTCCCCCGCGTCGCCGTCGCGGCCGCCCTCTCGATCTACGTCGCCGGAATCGTGGCGAATACGATCTTCCCGATCTTCCTCAGCGCGCCCGGCCGCGACGAACCGTGGACGCCGTCGGTGGCGCTCGTCCCCTTCGTGGACTACGAGGTCGAGGATGCTCTCATCAACGTCGCCGTGTTCGTGCCGCTGGGCGTGCTCATCGCCCTACTCGTTGCCCGCCCACGATGGCGCACGGTGCTGGCGATAGCCGCCGGCGCGAGCCTGGCGATCGAGCTCCTCCAGCTCGCCGCGCAGCGGTTCTTCGGCGGAGGCCACATCGCCGACATCAACGACTTCATTTTCAACGTGACGGGCGCCGCGCTCGGCTACGCGCTCTTCCTGCTCGCGGTTCGCACGCGCAGAGGGGCGGTCGTTGTCGATCGTTTCCGTTGGGCAACCCCCGACGAAACGCCGGACTCGTAGGCTTCGAACCCACGGCCTCGTCGGCGGACTCGTCAGATGTCCCGTCGGCGCGTTGCGAGACCAGCCACGGCCACCGCCACGATCGTCCATGCCGCGACGCAGAGAGCGGCTCCGACGACACCGAAACCGCCCGGGTCCGGCTCAGCCGAGTACAGAGGGGATGCCGACGTGCCCGGGATCGTGTCGGCGAAAAGCTGCACGACGCCGATCGGGATGATGCTGATGATCGAGGGCGCGATGAACAGGAACGCGAAGGTCACCGCGATCGAACCGATCGTCGATCTGACCAGGAACCCGATCGAGACGGCGATGGCGGCGATGCATCCCTCGTAGAACGCGATACCGGCCAGCGCACGGAACGCGTAACCGTCGACGATCAGGGCTTCGTCGCCGCGCAGGGCCACCCCCACCACGTAGGCGATCAGGGCGGCGACGAACCCCAGCATGATGCCGACGACGAAGACCACGCCCGCCTTCGCGAGGACGACCGGGATGCGGCTGGGCACGGCCGCCATGGTCACCGTGATCGAGCGGGTCTCGAACTCCGTAGTCGAGGTCAACGTTCCCAGCACGATCGCGATGATGAACACACTGAATAGCGAGGCGCCCGAACTTTGCGTCGCGGCGTCGAACACGCCCTGGGCGGCCGATTCCGGCTCGCGGTTGACGGTTTGCGCGACGGCGAAGACCGTGGGCAGGACGAGGCCGACGCCGAGCAACCACCAGGTCGACCGCAAACCGAACAGTTTGCGCCATTCGGAGCGCAGCACGCCGCCGATCGTCACGCGCCCCGCATCCGCGCCTCGGGGATGGGCGGTCGTCGTCATGCGGATTCCCCTGTCGTCGCGGCTGAACCGTACTGACGTTCGTCCTCGGTCAGGGCGAGGAAGGCGTCCTCCAGCGAACCGTGTCGCGCGACCAGTTCGTGCAACACGACACCGGCGCTGAAGGCGAGAGCGCCGACCTGTTCGATGGGAAGGCCGGCGACGACGATGCTGCCGTCCGGCTGGGGGGCCGCCGTGCCCCCGGCCGCGCGCATCGCCTCCATCAGCGGCTCGCTCGAGGGGGTTCTGACGAGCACATCGGAATGAGTGGCTCGTGAGACGACCTCGTCGATGGGCGCCGCGGTGATGAGTCGTCCGCGGCCGATGACGATGACGTGGTCGGCCGTGAGCGCCATCTCGCTCATCAGGTGGCTGCTGAGGAGAACCGTGCGACCCTCGCCGGCCAGGTGCCGCACGAGTGAACGGACCCAGTGCACACCATCCGGGTCGAGGCCGTTGACCGGTTCGTCGAGCACGAGCGTTTGCGGGTCGCCGAGAAGGGCCGCCGCGATGCCGAGCCGCTGCCGCATGCCCAGCGAGAAGGCGCCGATGCGGCGCTTCCCGACGGAGCCGAGTCCCGTCATGTCGAGCACTTCGTCGACGCGACGATCGGGGATGGACTGCGTCGCGGCCAACCCGAGCAGGTGGGCGCGGGCACGGCGACCGGGGTGGAGCGCCTGCGCGTCGAGCAGCGCTCCGAGCGTGCGGAGCGGTGCGGGCGCGTGGGCGAATTCGATGCCGTCGACCAGGGCGCGCCCCGACGTGGGCCGCTCGAGCCCCACGAGCACGCGCATGGCCGTCGACTTGCCGGCGCCGTTCGGGCCGAGGAGGCCCGTGACCTCGCCGGGCCGAATGGTCACGCTCAGGTCATCCACTGCGAGAGTGCCGCCGTAACGCTTCGAGAGATGCTCGAGTTCGATCATGTGGTCCGCTTCCTCGGCTCGAGAAAAAGGGTGGACCGCGCGCCCGCAGACTCTGAGACCGCGCGATAAACCGAGCCTACCGACCCACGTCGGATGCCACCGCAGGTGGCACACCGGCAACGAGAAAGCCCGGCCTGACATTGCTGTCTGGCCGGGCTTTCTCTGTGTGTGTCGGGGTGGCGGGATTCGAACCCACGACCTCCTCGTCCCGAACGAGGCGCGCTACCAAGCTGCGCCACACCCCGATTGGCCCTAAGGCCTCACTAAGGATAGCCGATATTCTCGGCCCTCGCGTACACGGCCGGCGACCGACACGGGCGACGACAACCGCCAGCAGATCTTGGATGCCTGACGCTCCAACCATTCGGGCGTGTGCTCGGTCGCGGCGAGCACGAGCGACTCGGCGGCGGCCTGCAGTTCGCGCACATCGGCGCGTTCGACGGCTGGGGCCAGGCCGCGCAGGATGACCCCGGCGGTCTCGGCCGACAGCTCGCCCGCGACGACGGCGAGCGCGACGGGCGCGGCCCACGGCAGGTACACGGGCTGCGAGCCGAGCGGCGTGTCGCCCTCCTCGCCCGCGCTCAGTGCCGCGTCGGCGACACCCCGCTCCCGCCACAGCGGCTGCGCCTCGTCGAACGTGGCGGCCGCATCGATGGCCTGCTCGGTCTCGGCCACGACCGTGCCGACGCGCAGCAGGCGCTCGACGGTGTCGCCCGAGGCGCGCGTGAGGCCACGGATGCGCCGCAGGGTGACGTCGGCGCGACCCTCATCCCGCGTGAGCATTTCTCCGGCGATGACGGCGGACAGCGCTTCGGTGGCGCGCTGCAATTCGCCGAGCTGCCACAGCGCCTGGTTAAGCGCGTCGTCGGGTAGTTGGCGGTAGACGGCCGAGGGCGATGTGGCCGACGGCGAGCGAAGACGTTGCGTGCCCACCTTGGCGGCGGCACGGGCGAGATGATCGAACAGAACTTCCATATGGCGAGTGTAGAGAAAAACCCGCACTCGAACAAGTGTTCGAAACATCAAACGGCGTGGCGCGCACATCCACACTACGCGCGTCGGCGGTCGGGGGTAGGCTGGCGCACACGATCGGCGCGGATCCATCCGACGGCCCCCGGGCCACCCTTCCGAGCGCGAGGACCGCATGACCGACATCCGACTTCGACAGATCTCGAGCTGGCTGCTCGCGGTCGTCACGGTCGCGGTGCTCGTCATCGTCTTCTGGCCCACCCCCGTCGACGCGGGCGCCCGCGGCACCATCGCGCGCGTGCTCGACACCCTCTACGGCGTGGGCCTGCCGCGTTTCGTCACCTACGGCGTGGTCGAGTTCGGCGCAAACATTGTCATGTTCCTGCCGCTCGGCCTGCTCGTCGCGCTCGCGCTCCCCCGCTGGCTGCTGTGGTTCTCGCCGCTGCTGTGCGCCAGCCTCAGCCTCGGCATCGAACTCTGCCAGGCGCTCCTGTTGCCGCACCGCTTCGCCAGCATTCTGGATGTCGCAGCCAACACGTCCGGCGCCATCCTCGGCACCCTCATCGCCATCGTCATCGTCAAGCGCGTGCGGCGCCGCGACCGCGAACGCCGGCGGGCCGCCGACCTGGTGCAGATGCAAGCGGCGCGCGAGAGCATCCTGCGTGGTCGCTAGACAGCTGGGCGCCTGGGTGAGTGGACGACTGAACGCCTAGATGCCGCCCGGGCCCGTGACGCCCCACTGCTCGTCGTCGAGCGGAGCCTGCGGATCGAGGTCGGCGATCGACCCGAGTTGCGAACTCAAGGAGTGAACTTCGGTGTCGAGGATCGTGCCTTTGATCAAGCAGAAGTCGCCGGACACCTGGGTTTGACCGGTCTCGGTGGTGGTGGTCGTTCCCTCGACGCCCACATACCACCAGCCGTCGGGGCGCTGCACGATCGTGGAATCGGCGAAGGGCTCGTGCGTGTAGCTCACCTGGTCGGACGTCTCGCGCAGGATCAGGGCATCGCACACGCCGAAAGCCTCCTCGGCCGTGAGCGGAGCGAGGGGCGCCTTCGTCACCTCGGGCGCGAGGGTTTCGACCGAGGTGGCGGTCACGGTGGCGGCCGGCTGAGGTGCGGCCGTCGAGCATCCCGCCAGCGACAGGGCGAGCAGGACGGCCGCACCCGCGATGGATGCTTGAGTCACACGTTTCATGATTCGCTCCCCGAGAATTGCGCGTCGTCGCGGTCGGCCTGCGGGTCGAGGTCGTCGATGACCTCGCCCACCTCGCTCGCGTGCGCGATGTCGCTGAAGTTCTCGGGCGGACCGCTGATGAGACACCACGTGCGGCCCGGAGCCGAGACCCCCTCGGTTGCCACTTCGCCATTGAAACCGATGAACCAGGAGTCGTCGGAGCGGGCCTCGACCACGCTATCGGCGTAGAGCGGCGGCTCGATCGTCCTGCCGAGCACGTCGCCTTTCACGGTGAGCGCGTAGCAGAGGCCCCACGCCTGCGGGCCGGTGAGCTCGCCGACACGCTCGACCTCTTCGGCCACAGGCGAAGGCGCGACGGTCTGCGCGTCGGTGACCGTGACGGTCGGTGTGGGCGTCGGACTCGAGCAGGCGGCGAGCGCCATTACTGCGCCCGCGGCCAGCGTGCCGGCACCGAGCGTGCGCGTGAAAAGGTGGTGTTGCGTCATGAATCCCCCGAGTCTTGTGTCCCCTGGGAACAACCTATCCGCATTCGCGGGTCTTCTCGAAGATGAAGCACCCAACCCGGTTGTGACCGGCTCTTTCAGCACCTGACGCCGTTGCGGGTTTCCGCAAACCCGTCTTCTTGGCAACACGCCGAAGTTTTCGACCAAATGTTCAGGTTGTCCACCTTAAGAAGGACGTATGCTGTAGCCACGACCTGCCCAGACAACAGGCCGCGAACGGCTTCTGAGCCCCTCCCCCGAGACTCAGAAGCCGTTCGGCTTTTCTGGCGCCGCTCCCAGGTTCGGGGCGTTATCGGGTGATCGCGCATGACCGTGAGCGGCGTGTCGCTGCCGCCGCAGGGTTTACTGCAGCGAGGGCCACCGCGGCCCGCTGATCGGCCGCGTCGCATAGCGCCGCGCGCGCTGCCGTCGCCGCTGCACGTTCGTCGCCACCAGGGCCCCCGCCAGCGCCGTCACGCCGCCGGCCACCCAGGCCACGAGCAGCGGGTCACGCAGGCCGGTCGAGGGCAGTGCACCGGATGCCGGACCACCCGCATCCGCCGGCACCAGGTCGATGCGCGCCGTGCCGATACTTCCACTCGACACACCCGTCGCGACCACGTCGTAGGTGCCCACGCCATCCGTCGGCACCCGGAACTCGTAGCGCAACGCCCCATCTGCCCCGGCCACCAGCCGCTCAGTGTGCGTGTAGCCACCACCGCCGGTCACCGTCACGACGACAGCTTCCCCCGGACCGAACGATCCCGGCGAGAAGTCGATCACGATCAAACCGCCCGCCACATGCTCCCCCGAGACGGTGACGGATGTATTCGGCACATACCCGGTCACGGCTGCGGTCGCCGCTTCACCCGTGCCCACGACGATCGGGCCGGCGAGCGCGGCCGCACTGACGACTACTGCAAGAACAACTTTTTTGAACAACGGGGAGCCCTTCGAATCAGACGATCAACTCCTTCGAAGCTAACATTCTGATACTCAGCATCCCTGGAGCTGAGACCCACGGTCGTCGGCCCCCGCGGCAGGAAGGCATTCCCCAGCCAGGCCCCAGCATTCGTGGTTAGATTCCGCGCGGGGGTTACACATGTCACACACATCACGAAGACGCCGATGCGTTTCACACCCGGCCAGGGCCAGACATCCAGGTCACATGCCGGACCTCGCGCGCGACGGCCGGCACAGCCTGCGACAGACACTCAGCGCTGTACTTGCCACCCTGCTCGCCACCGTCCTCCTCGTCGGTGCGAGCGGCTGCAGCTACTTCTTCCCGCAGCCCCCGGCCGATCTGGTCGACAACGCCAACGCCGCCACGGCCGCCCTGGCCGATCTCGAAGGCGTCGAGTCGGCCGAGGCCGATGTCTCATCTCGCGACATCAAAGATCACGCGCACGACTGGATCGTCACCATCACGGTCACCGCCTCCACATCATCAGGTCTCACCACTGTTCCGATCGAGATCGCGCGCGAGTTGGGCCGCTTCGACCTCTGGGATGCCTACTCCGTCAACGCCTCTCTCACCACACCGGCCGACCATAGCGTTCCCGAAACCACCGTGGCGAACCTATGCCTCTCCTTCGAGCAGCCGAGCGGCGATCCGGGCTTTCGCTCCGAATGCACCACCGAAGCCGACCTCGAGACCCTCGACATGGTCCGCCGCCTCGAGGGTGCAACCTCGGCCGGCTACTTTCCCGAGCCGGATGGCATTCTGTCCGTCACTTTCGAGGGCAGGATGCCGCATCCCGCCGTCTCACTCACTCAGCGCGTTCGGTCTCTCCCCGGCTTTGGTTCGGGTGCGCTGACGGTCGCGCGCGTCGGCTGGACGGGCGATGGAATCGGCGACAAGCGTGCCATCGAGGTCTCCACCACAGGCCCTTCCGCGGAGGTCATCGAGGCGCTCGACGAGATTGCGGCCCGCCCCGGTGTCAGGTCACTGTCGGCTCAAGAGCTTCTGCAGGGCAACCGCCCCTCGATCTCGGTCGTGAGCGCCGAGTACGAGCGCGACGCGCAAACCCTCATCGATACCCCCGACCCCGCAGCGGATGGCACGATACGCCCGCACACGTCATTCTCCGTCGTCGCCCCGGCCGTGCGATCGAACACTGCCGACCCGCAGGGGAGCCGCCAGGCGTACGGCTTCGTCGGGATTGAAGGGAGCCTGCGCACCGGCTCCGACGTCGACTCGCCGATTCCCGCACCGGACGACGGCTGGGCGAACAGTTACAACCAGCTTTCACAGCCGGGGGCAACGGCCAACCCGGCACCACCCGCCCAACCCCTCTCTCCCGCCGAGCTACCACCAGCCGAGCGCGAGAGACTCGACCGGGCGTTGGCACCCTACGCAGGCGATCTGTTCGGCTTCCTCTCCGAGGCATCCGCCAACGCGGGAGTGGCCCCCGCCACACCACCCACGCCCGAGTTCACGGATTGCTCGGCCATCGAAGCCGGTCCCGGCTACCGCCTCACCGCGCATGTGATGCTCCCCGTGTGGAGCCTGCCCGCCGAGACGAACGAATCGGTGAATGCCAAACTCGCCGCCGTCACGGGTGCGTGGTCAGAGGCGGGGATGTATGCATCCGACCGCGCTCTGGGCCTCGACGTGTGGACGCGCGGCGGCCGTCACCCGGGCGGCACCTCTCGAACTCTGCCGGAAGGCATCCTCGGTGCCACCATCCGTGGATCGGCCGAGGGGTTCAGCATCACCGTGTATTCGCGCTGCGAGACCTGATTCGGGACGACCCCGGTCGGCGACTAGCGTGGTCTGAGGCATCCGCACCGCGCACGCACCCCACCGCACCCCGATTGGAGCTCCCCCGATGCGAGCAATCGTCTACGACCGTTTCGGCACCGCACCCGATGTGCGCGAGGTGGAGGCCCCGACCGCTCCCGAGGGTGGCGTGGTCATCCGGGTCGCCGCGTCGGGCCTGTGCCGCAGCGACTGGCACGCGTGGGCCGGGCACGACGACACGGTGCACCTGCCGCACGTTCCGGGCCACGAGTTCGTGGGAACCATCGAGCAGGTCGGTGCCGGCGTCAGCAACTGGTCGGTCGGCGACCGCGTCACGTCGCCATTCGTGTGCGGCTGCGGCGTGTGCGAGTGGTGCCTCGGCGGCAACGCGCAGGTGTGCCCGAACCAGACGCAGCCGGGTTTCACGGGCTGGGGCTCACACGCCGAGTTGGTCGCCATCCACGCCGCCGACACCAACCTGGTCGCCGTGCCCGACACGATTTCGGATGATGCGGCCGCCAGCCTCGGCTGCCGTTTCGCCACGGCCTTCCGCGCCGTGCATGCCCGAGCCGACGTGCAGCCGGGCGAGTGGGTGGCCGTCTTCGGCGCCGGAGGCGTGGGCCTCAGCGCCGTCATGATCGCCTCGGCCCTGGGCGCCCGCGTCGTCGCCATCGACCGCAACCCGGATGCCCTGACCCTCGCCCGCAGCGTGGGCGCCGAGGCCACCGTCGTGGCGGCGGCATCCGTCGTCGACCAGGTCATCGACATTACGGATGGCGGAGCCCACGTGGCCCTCGACGCCGTCGGTTTGGCATCCACCAGCACCGACGCGCTCCTGTCGCTGCGTCGCCGCGGCCGCCACGTGCAGATCGGCCTCCTCTCGACCGACGAACTGCCGCGCCTCCCCCTCGACCGCGTCATCGGCTGGGAACTCGACCTCCTGGGCAGCCACGGCATGGCCGCCGCGGACTACTCCGCCATGCTCGCCCTCGTCGCCGACGGCACGCTGCGCCCCCAAGACCTGGTCGGCGGCGCCGTCACCCTCGCCGAGGGCGCCACCCTGCTGCCCCTCACGGCCACGGCCCCACCCACGGGCATCACGGTCATCCACCCGGCCGAGTAGCCGAGGCACTCAAACGCCCAGACAGCCGGCCCCGGGGCAAGTCAGCGCCCAGCGTTCAGCGTTCAGCGCTCAGCTTTCAGCAACATCGCGTCCAGGCGCTGCAAGCTTCGGAGGGTCGACCCTCAGCGAGGCTCACATCGCTCAGTGCGTGGGGACCTGGTCTTCCCAGCTGTCCGGACTGTACGGGAGTGGCTCGATGAGCGACGACCGGTTGGCGAAATCCGTGGTGGGCGCGGCATCCGACCCGCCGATCACGCACACGACCACGGTGGGAGCGGGGTCGTTGTTCTCGGGGTCTTTGTACGGAATGTGCAGGAACCACTGACCGTCGGCGCGGCGAATGATCGTTGACTCGGCCTCACTGTTCACCGTCACGGCCCCGGGGTTCGACGAACTGATGCTCGCCCACGGCACACACTCATTGTAGGCGGCCGTCTTGCTGATGGGGGCCAGCGCAGCTCCCCCACTCCCTCCCTCGGCGGGCGGCGCAGCCGTGGGCGTCGCACTAGGGGTCGGTGTCGCGGTAATCGTCGGGGTGGATGTCGGCACCGGCGTCGCGCTCTTGGTCGCGGTGGCGGTCGGCGACCCCGTTGGTTCGGGCCCGTTCGTGCAGGCACTCAACACCAGCACCCCAGCCACGGCCACCGCACCAACCGCAGCCACCCGCATCGACGTCATCGTTCGCATCTTTCCCCCAAAACCCCTGCGCGACACCCACGCTGCGCCCACGCTATCGGACGCACCCACCCCCCGAGCAGCGCCTCTGCGCAATCGTTTACGGTTCGTAACGGTTAGCCGCCGACAGAGACCCGCATCAACCGCTCGGCAGCAACCCGCGCCACCGCGAACGGCTTCTCGAACGTCCCCATCCCACCGGTCACGAGCCCGCCCTCGTGCAGCAACATGAGCGTGTCGGCCATCCCCTCGGCGTCATCGACACCGGCTTCGCGGCACAGGTCGGCGAACAGTTCACGCATCCACTTCTTCTGTCTGATCGCCTCGCCCGCGATCGGATGTCCCATCCCCTCGAACTCGGCGCGGGCATTGATCGCCCCGCACCCCTTCGACAGGTTCTCGCGCGCCCACGCATCCGTGATGTCGAACACGGCCAGCACGCGGTCGATCGTACCCGCAGGCACCTTCTCGAGGCCGGCAGCCAGATAGGCCCGCCACCGTTCGTCCCGCCCGCGCAGGTAAGCCACGGCGAGCGCATCTTTCGACCCGAAACGGTCATACAGCGTCTTCTTCGTCACCCCGGCCGCGGCCGCGATCGCGTCCACCCCCACCGCGTGAATCCCCTCGCGGTAAAACAAGTCGGTCGCGGCCGCCAACACCTTCGTCGCCCCGGAAGTCATCCCGGGCGCCATCTCGGGCTCGAACTCTTTTCGCATCCCCCAACTATACCGCCCTGTATAGTCGGACTCATGAGTAAACAGATCGGTATACCTCGCCGCGTCCTCCTGACCGCGGCCTCGGTGGCCTTCGTCCTGAGCTGGAGCTCCGGTTTCCTCATCGCCAAAGCCGGCACGGCTGAGACGCACCCCATTACCTTCGTCCTCTGGCGCTTCGTATTGGTCGCAGGACTCCTCGCCGCCGGCGCCCTCTTCCTCGCCGCCCGCCGCCGCCTACGCATGCCGTTGTGGCGCGACATCCGCCCGCACCTACTTATCGGCCTCTTCGCCCAATTCGGCTACGTCGTCCCCATCTACCTGGCCGTCGCAGCCGGCGTCTCATCAGGCACCACCGCCCTCATCGACGCCGTCCAACCTCTGGTCGTGGCCACCCTGGTCGGCCCCCTCCTCGGCCTTCGCGTGCGCGCGCTCCAGTGGCTCGGCCTCGCACTCGGCGCAGCAGGCGTCGTCATGATCGTCTGGTCGGATGCCGCAGCCGCCGCATCCCCCAACCCCGCCTACCTGCTCCCCCTCGTCGCGCTGACCTGCCTCGTCACGGCGACGTTCCTCGAGCGCCGCACCTCGTCAACGCTCGGAGTCTTCCCCACCCTTGCGGTGCACTCCGCCGTCTCCCTCGTGGCCATCACGGTCGTTGCCGTCGCAACAAACACCTGGGCGCCGCCCGCCGAGCCCAGCTTCTGGTTCGCGACGGCCCTCACAGCCCTCATCCCCAGCCTCTTGGCCTACGCCCTCTACTGGGCGCTCCTTCGCCACCTCGGCATCACAGGCCTCAACGCGCTGCTCTTCCTGGTGGCGCCGGCAACCTCCGTCCTCGGAGCCCTCATCTTCGGCGAACCCTTCACCCTCGCCACCGCCGCGGGCCTCCTCCTCGGAGCCGCCGCCATCACACTCGTGCTGCTGCCCCCGCGCCACTCATCGCCTGAATCCCCTGCTTCTTCAGACGATTCCGCTGCACAACACCCCACACAGCAACCATCACCACCCAGCCGACAGCGTTCGCACTCATCAGCACGAAAGTGAAGTTCCCCCCAAGTACCGCCGCCTCAGGCCCCACCAGGCCAAGCACGACCGCGGGCAGCACAGCCACCCCGCTCAACGCCCACACCCACCCCTGAACCCATAGGATGCCGCGCTTCCCCCGCGCCAGCACTACAAACACCACGGTCGCCACGATGTTGAATACCCCCGGCAACGCAATCGGTAGTACAGCCAGGGCCGTATACGCAATCCACGCGAACAATCCGTACTCGTCACTCGTCCAGTCCCCCGAGACGCGTCCCAGGGCCACCAACTGCGCCAGCATCATCACGGGCACAGCCAACACCGCCCCCACCGCAACGGCCCCTGCCGCCCACGCGATCAAGCCCCACAAACGCGGCCGTGCCGCACCAGCCTCCTGCTGGCCCACCGGCTGGAGACCTCCGATGCGGCGCTCCTTTGATCCGCTCACATCAAGCTCATACTCGTTCTGCCCACTCATACGCAGTCTCCCCTCATGCAACACGCCGCCACCGGGCACAACGCCGGCCTCTCTTTCTCCCACGCATCTTCGCGAGAAGAAAGCCCTAACCCCCAATTGGATGCTCGAGCCCCCAGCCGCTATCAAGGCTCAGAGCCGCGCCCCTGCTACGTTTCCGACACCCTCTGCCAACTACAAGCCCGGGAGCCAACGTGGCATTCACCGTCCGCGAAGCCGTCATCATCTCAACGTCCGAACTCATAGCGGACGGCCACAACCAGCACATCCGAGCCCAGGTCCGCTGCACCGACGGCTCGCCAGATGTCTTCCACGTCATGATCCTGAACGACGCGGCGAAACATCTCACGTCGCTCCGCGAAAGCGGCCAGAATCCAACCTTGGTCGTGGCGGGTCATTTGCACCCATGGACAGATGCCAAAGGTGAACCACAAGTCGAATTAGCGCTAACCAACCTGGGCCTTGGTCTATCGAGTGAGTTCATTTGGACACGCGACAGCGAGATGGCAGCAGAGAGCGCACGCGACCAAACCATCGCACCTATTGCAGGAAAGGCGGGCTCCCACGAATGAGAGCCCGCCTTTCAGATCTTTGCTGGCCCCCTATCGACGGCCCATTCCTGTGTACTTCCAGCCTGCATCGCGCCAGGCTGCGACATCGAGGCAGTTGCGTCCGTCGATCACGATCTTCGACGTAACCATGTCGCCGACAGTCTTCGGATCCAGCTCTCGGTACTCTTTCCACTCGGTCACGACGACCACAGCGTCCGCATCCTGCAGAGCCTCCTCGGTCGTTCCAAACACGAGCTGCGGGTGCATACGCCGAGAGTTGGCGATGGCCTGAGGATCGCTAGCGACAACGTTCGCACCGAGGCCATTCAGGCGCACGGCGACGTCAAGCGACGGCGAGTCACGAATGTCGTCACTATCCGGCTTAAAAGCAAGGCCAAGGACGGCGACCTTCTTGTTGTAGGCGCTCCCACCCAACGCTTCGACTACCAGCTCAACGACACGGTCGCGACGACGCAAGTTGATGCCGTCCACTTCCTTGAGGAAGTTGAGCGCCTCGCCCTTGCCGAGCTCTTCGGCCCTGGCAGAGAAAGCACGAATGTCTTTCGGAAGGCAGCCGCCGCCGAACCCGGCGCCCGCGTTCAGGAATCGGCGCCCGATACGAGCGTCATATCCGATTGCGTCGGCGAGCTGAGTCACGTCAGCACCGGTGGCTTCGGAAATCTCTGCCATCGCATTGATGAAGGAGATCTTCGTAGCAAGGAAGGCGTTGGCAGCAACCTTGACGAGCTCGGCCGTCGCGTAATCGGTCGCAACGAGCGGCGTGTTTGCCGCGAGCGCTTCCGCATACACCTCGTCGAGCAAGGCCTTAGCTCGAGCGGCATCGCCAGCGTCGGCCGGGAGACCATAGACGAGCCGGTCCGGGCTGATGGTGTCCTTCACGGCAAATCCTTCACGGAGGAACTCAGGGTTCCAGGCCAGGCGCGCACCAGTCGGTTCAACCATCTTCGCCAGGCGCTCAGCGGTCCCGACCGGAACCGTGGACTTTCCTACAACGAGATCACCTTCAGAGAGGTAAGGCAACAACCCTTGAACTGCTGCGTCGACGAACCGAAGATCTGCCGCATAGCTTCCCGCTTTCTGGGGTGTTCCCACCGCGACGAAGTGAACTTTGCTTCCTTTGGCGGCAGCAGGGTCGGTGCTGAACGTCAGGCGCCCGCTGCCCACGGACTCGACCAAAAGTTCAGGAAGTCCCGGTTCATAGATAGGAGACTGACCGGCCGCGAGAGCTTCGATCTTGGCGTTGTCCACATCGATGCCTACAACTTCATGGCCGAGCTTGACCATTGAAGCTGCGTGCACGGCGCCGAGGTACCCACATCCGATTACTGACATTTTCATAGTGCTGCAAGCCTATCTGCGCAGGGCAGCCGCCCAGGGAGGGCGACGTGCACGTCGCTTCGTGTGCACGAAGAATTTACAAAGCGAGCTCACCACCTCATATAAGAAGGGCCCCAGTTCCGTGAGGATCTGGGGCCCTTCTCGCAGAGCGGTGAGGCTCTTAGGTTTTATTAGTCCTGCGCGAGGCGCTGGCGACGAACGACCGTCATGACGGCGATCAGAGCGGCACCGAGGAGGAGCGCACCGGCGCCGGCCCAGACGGCCAGCATCGAGACGGACGAACCGGTGTCGGGCAGTGCGCCCGAGCCGGAGCCGTTAGCCGAGTCGGCCGGTACGACGGTGATGGTGTAGGTTCCCACGTTGCCCGAGGTGACACCGGTCGCAGTCAGCGAGTAGGTGCCGGTAGCGCCGGCGGGGAGCTTGACGGAGATGCTGAGCGAGCCGTCAGCAGCAGCCTGCTTGGTGACGGTGATGGTCTCAGCCTTGAAAGCACCGACGGTGGCAGAGCCGGCGCCGGTGATGGTGATGGACACGTTCTCGCTGCCGGCGAAGGAGCCCGGAGCGAAGTTGATGATGGTCGTGCCACCGGAGACAACAGTGTTGTCACCCGAGATGCTGGTGCTCGGCACGTAGCCGGCAGCGTTTGCCGCGGCGGGAACCGAGAAGAACGCGAGGACCGCAAGCACGAGGCCCGCGAAAATCTTCTTTGCCATGTGGATGTAACCCCCGAATTGGATTATGGAAGGAGAGGTGTGGCCACCTTTTCCTGAGTAGACAGTCTCTACCATAGAGCAGATTCACAGGTCAGTGACAACTCTGAGGTTTCATTCATGTTAATAGATGGTGTCAGCTGCAGGTCGTCAGGGCCGACGCCCTTACCGTCACCCAAGAATGCGAAGGTGTACGTCGCACTTTGCCCTGGCGCCAACTCGGCTGTCACTTGGCTCACGGGCCGCCCGGAATCAGCGGCGCTGTGAGCCCCAACTGCCTGATCGTCCTTGAACACGCCGAGATTCACCATTCCGGGAGCGCCGTAAGCGGTCAACATCGTGCGGATGTTTCCCGGATCTACGCCATAAGTGCCGTCGCCGGTGATGTAGGCCGGCAGTAAAGTCCCGGCGTCCAACGGCGCGGTATTGGTGATGGACACCTCGACCGCAATATTCTGCATGCCGTCCTTCCGACAAGCTACGGAGCCGACTTCGGTCTTCACATCTAGGTAATAATCCATCTTCGAACCGGTCGAGTCATTGAGGAACATCCCAATCTGAGGCGAGTCACCCCCTTCGCCAACCAACTCTCCGGCGAGGGTTGTTCCGGCGAGGATAGCCCGCTCATCCTCCCGGTCATTCCACACGAGAATGCGTCGCTCATCACCCGCGCGGGCGAATCCTTCGATCAACTTCGTGGGGTCGACCTCTCCCCCAGCTACCCTGTCGAACACAGCTTTTGCCGACGCCGCGAAGAAAGCGTCCTGTTCTGCGGGCTCCGGATACCGTATGTATGCCTCATTTAGCAGAAGTGAGACCACGTTGTCGCTCGATAGCTGATCGCCTGTTGCAATGTCGACAGGCCCCGTTGCTTCGAGAAGATAGCTCAGCGCCACAGGGTCGATAGAGATCACACCGTCGACTCGTGTTCCATATCGCTCTTTCCACATTTGTTGCGCAATTCGCGCGGAAAGATCAAAGTTCGGCGTCAACGTTACGTCCTGAATATACTCACCCACCAGATCTCCATAGAGCCCACGTGTTTCCTCAGGGAGCTCGATTACTGGGGATGTGTAGTGAGGAAATTCGGATGACGACGACTGTTGTGTTAGTTCGATCTTTCCGCCTTCAGTGTGGACTAACGCCATAGCGCCTGGGATTCCTCCCGTAGAGCGGAGTTCTGCCGGGTTCTGGAAGATGAGTAAGTAGTTTCTTGGCTCCTGGTCCCCCAACATCTTGGGCGCCAACGAGACGGCATTGGCAAGGGTCCTAACTGTGACCGAGAGCCCTTGAATCTCCGTCCCGAGTTGCTCAACTGCTCGAGAAATAGGCTCTATCAATGGTGACCTATTAATGCGCTGAACCTTCTTGCTCTCCGTATCGAGCGCATCAGCTGCTTGATTCACTGGAGCTGCATTCCTGACAAGAGGCGATAAATCGATTGAGCCGTCTTGAGGTTTGAAATCCGAGAGGCTCACATCAGCGACGACACTAGAAAGCGGAGCAACTGCGTCTTTTGAAAGCACCGCGACCGATGCCGCGAGTTCCCGAGACGCTGACAAGTTTGGGCCAACGCCCGGCAGTAGCTCCGCCATCCGCCACACGGGATCGCTCGTCAGTTCAGCCGCCCGCGTTGCGTGCTCATGGAAGGCAGACGACGCACGGGAGATGGCAGCCTGATCACTATTTAGAGCCGCTTCTTTGAGCTCGCCTGCCGCTGGTACCACCTGTTCCAGCTCCGCTTTCGCCTGGATGCCGCGTATACCGATCCAGCACGCGGCCAACATGAGTAGGCCTGCAATCGCCGCCGCACCGGCAATCACCCGATTGCGCAATCGTCGAGATCGCCTTATGGGTTGGCGGCGTTTCCGCTGGCCACGTCTAGTCGACCCGGGCCGTCCGTTTTCAAGCTCTCGACGCACTGAATTTCGCTTTCTTCCGAAGGACTGCTCACCCAGTGCGCGCAGCGCCCGATTCCATGAATACTGGCTTCTGGGCGAGCAATTTCTCACGGCTCTGGCTGCGGACTGCACCGCATTCATTCGTCTATCTATATGTAACTTAGCGAACACAATCCGTCGATAGGCTGATGTAGCTCTTCCGAGTACCAAGCCAGGGGGTCATGTTCCGATGGGTAATCAGACACGTAATGAACGCGCGAACAAAGGGCGCCCGCATTCGGGACGCGCGGATGGGCTTTCTGTATCGATCATTGGCACTCGCGGATACCCCAGCTTCTATGGCGGCTTTGAAACGGCCGTTCGGCATCTGGCACCCTATTTAGCGGACATGGGTTGGGGCGTCACCGTGTACGGGCGAGGCGAGGCGATCAGTTCACAGAGCGATGCCGACAAACGCATCAAAAGCCAAATTACTTGGGGACTCGAACGAAAGTCCTTAAGCACGCTTTCGTACGGAGCGACCGCGACTTTGCATTCTGCGTTGCGCAAGCCTGACGTAGCGCTCGTGATGAACGTGGCAAACGGTTTCTTCTTGCCCGCACTGAAACTTCGCAAGATCCCTTCGTTGGTCAATGTGGACGGCATCGAGTGGGATCGTGACAAGTGGGGCCGTTTAGCCAAAGCGACTTTTCATCAAGGCGCAAAGAGCACAGCTAAGTACGCCACAAATCTGGTTTTCGACGCAAACGCCATTGGGGATCGCTGGCGAGACGAGTTCGGCCGAGACGGGGTTTTCATCCCCTATGGGGGAAACGCTCCGAATGAGTTGCCCATTGAGCCAGGACTTAAGCATCGCGGCTACGTTCTCATGGTCGCGCGCTTGGTGCCCGAGAATTCAGTAGACGTATTCCTGAAGGCGGCCGAGGACGTGTCTCGAGATTATCCGGTTGTGATCGTCGGATCGTCCGGCTATGGCGGAACCATGGATGACAAAGTAGCCGATCTCCAACGCAGGAATCAGAATGTCACGTGGCTGGGCCATGTGAGCGACGATTCGCGGTTGCTATCGCTCTGGCAGCACGCGGGAGCATACTTCCACGGGCACAGTGTGGGAGGAACCAATCCTGCGCTAGTGCAGGCCATGGCGTGCGGAGCGCCGGTCGTGGCTAGAGATACCGTCTATAACCGAGAAGTCCTCGGAGGCGCAGGCGTACTAGTGCAGCCTGACGCGGCTTCTATTTCGAACTCTCTTCGGCTACTGCTGGGCGACTCGAAAGAGCAAGATCGCCTTAGCGCGGCAGTCATAGCTAGGGCATCGTTGGATTACACGTGGGAGAAAGTTTGCCACGCGTATCATTCCGAGCTACTCCGACTGGCGACTTGACATGGCGAGATTCGCATTAGATTGCTTTTGGCTCTTCGACGGCCCGCCGAGTGGCCGGATGGTCGTTCAGGAGATCGTCAGGGCCTGGTTTGAGTATTTCCCAGATGACGAGCTGACTCTGGCCGTGCGCAAGTCGGATGCTGCGAGAGCGGCCAAGCTTTATCCTTCCGCAAGGGTAATTCCCCTAGCGTTCAAGCCCCATGCCGTAGCGGTGTCGATCGAACTACCTTTGAAGGTAGGCGGCGGCTGGAGGTTAGTGACGCAAAACTTCACACCTGTCTTTAGGAAATCCACCGTGTTCATCCACGATGCCATTTTCAAGTCTAACCCTGAGTGGTTTACCGTGATGGAACGGGCTTACCTTGAATTGATGGTTCCGCTTTCTCGGTTTGCTGACGCGAAAGTGACGTCGTCGCGAACTGAATCAGAACGCGTCAGGCGTCTATTCCCGGGCGACACAAAGGTGAAAGCGGTTGGCCTTGCTCTATCGACGAGTCTTCGGAATGCTGTGGAGAGACGGCCCAGCGGTTTCGCTAATTCAGATTTCATCCTTTCGGTCGGTCGCCTGAATGTGCGGAAAAACTTGTCTACCCTCATCCGCGCAGCAGCGACGAGTTCAACGATCTCAGAGTCATGTCCGCTCGTCGTTGTTGGGGAAGCTTCCGGCAGACAGATGGCGGACAACGCAGAGCTCAAAAATATGGTCGCTCGTAAGGAGCTAATCCTTCTCGGCCATGTTCCTGACGCGGAACTCAAGTGGCTTTACACCCATGCTCGCGCGCTGGCATTTCTAAGCCTGGACGAGGGTTATGGTCTCCCGCCACTTGAAGCGGCCTCCTTCGGCACAGGAAGTATTTTGAGTGACATCCCGGTTTTTCGCGAACTGTACCCTCACGCAGTGTTTGTAGACCCCCGCAATGTCGAAAGCGCGCGTAACGCTCTGGACGCCACGCGGAGGCGCTCTGGAGAGTCCATCAAGTCGAGCGATGGCGCAGCGTCAGACGGCTGGTTAGAGATCGTGGGTGCTATCCGCGATGCATCCATGAAAGGAATGCCATGATCGCTTCGATTCTCGGCCGCTTCTACGCTCGCACTAGAGGTGTAGAGGAAGCGGATATCCCAGCTCCGGTTCTACTCGACCTTGCGATGCGTAGAGTTCCTTCGTTGATCCGTGGATGCTTTAGGAGTGTGTCGTTCCGCCAGTCAAAGATGCCGGTCTTCATTGCGAAGCAGGTCGAGATCCGGAATGGCCGTCAGTTGGTTATTGGTCGGGGGGTCGCAATCGGTGCATTTGTTCAGATCGAAGCATACGGAGACGTAGGAGTACGGCTCGGCGACCGAGTCACCATAGGCGCACAAAGCAGCGTGTTGGCCAGCGCGGTAGTGCGAGAAAAGGGTGTAGGGGTTCTCATTGGACAGAACACGTCAATCGGCATTCGAAACACTATCTGGGGACAAGGCGGCGTTTCGATAGGCGCGAATTGCTTACTCGGTCCGGATGTCTTGATCGTTAGCGAAAATCACACGTACGCCGCGACTGATGTCCCCATACGCTTGCAGATGGGAAGACGGGCTTCGGTCAACATAGGGTCAGACACTTGGATTGGCGCTGGGGTGAAAATCATGCCGGGTGTTCAAATAGGGCATGGGAGTGTGATCGGAGCAGGCTCAGTAGTCACAAGAGATTTGGATCCTTTCAGTGTGGCCGTTGGAGTACCGGCCCGTGTGATCGGAAACCGAAATGACTGAGGCCGCGAAGGTATCGGTGGTCATGGTGACGTTCAACAGCGAGCATGTCGTTTCCGCGTCTCTTGGAGCTATAGCGGGCAGTGACCACCTAGAGATAATTGTTGTGGACAACTGCTCGACCGACGGAACGGTCGAGCTGATCGAACGCGACTTCCCAGACGTTCGCGTAGTGCTGAACCGTTCCAATGCGGGATTCGCGAAAGCGGTCAACCTGGGTTCCAGTAGCGCAAGCGCGAAGCATTTGCTTCTCCTCAACCCGGACGCAGTCATCACCGCCGAGTCGGTCCTCGCTCTCTCTTCAGCCTTGGATAGACGCGCGGATGCAGCGATCATCGCTCCTCTAGTAGCAGATCCTGACGGCGAGTTTGCCACGATTGGAGCAGGCCATGCACCCACCATCTGGCGGATGTTCACCCATGCCTCAGGCCTCTCTAGACTGAGCAAACGCGTCCCGATACTCGAGGGGCATTATCTTTTTCCCTTCAATCTCCGGAGTACCACTAGCGACGTTGACTGGGTATCCGGAGGCTGTCTCCTCACAAGACGCGACGATTGGAAATCGCTCCAGGGCCTGACCGAGCGATGGTTCATGTATGCGGAGGACGTCGATTATTGCCTCAGATCCCGAGCCGCCGGCAGGGCAGTCATTCTTTATTCCGACGTCCACGCACTTCATGCTGTCGGCGGAAGCAGCTCGTCCGTCGACGGCCGGTTCAGCGTGGCATGGATCCGGAACCTATATGACCTATACGGACGACTTCCCAAAACAAATGCACCCAAGCGGCTCCTATGGCGAACAGTCGTTCGTACGGGATTTGAGGGGCGCCGAGCTATTTACGCTGGTCGGTATAAGCTACGCCGCCGCGAGGCCGATCTCGTAAACATGCGGCGTTTCCGTGCATACTCTAGAGCTTTGGCAACGACCAAGCCGACCGATAATTCGGCTCAAATGGACCGTCGGTCTAAAGTGGCGCGCTATTACGACATGGCTCGTCTTGCCCATATAGAACGGTTGCCGGACATGGTGCCGGGCGATTTCTTCTTCACGCGTCATCGCCTGGACTGGAACGAAGGCTTGACAGCAAGTGCGCCTAATGTTCGTCGGGTATCTCTTGTAGGTTTGCTAACGCGACTCTGGCGGTCCGACTATTCGGCTGTAGAAGTTCCCGAGCCCCTCGCTCTACCCATTGTTCCAAAACTGATCGCGATTGCTTGCGTCGTATCCGCAAAAAACGTTCTAAAGGGCTCCAAGACCAGCCTGGTCTGGTACGCGATCGAGAATATAGACGTCGCGGAGAAACTCTCGGCGAAGACGCATTTGCCCCGCGCTCTTTCGCGATTCTTACTTAAACTCGCTCTTATGCCTGTTCTCAGATCTACCAGCAGGGCCGTTTTCGGCACTGAGGGGGCGAGAGAAAACTACGAGGCTCTGCTCGGCCCGATCCGCGCCACGCATCGTACACTGTTGGCGCTTCCGCAAGCCTCCGCCGAACTAGGCCAAAAATCTGAGCAGAAGATTTGCTTTCTCGGTGCTTTCGAACAGCGAAAAGGCATTCTCAAACTACTCGAAGCCTGGCCATTAATACGCGACGCCCATCCCGACGCATCGTTGACGGTCATGGGGCATGGGCCGCTGTCGGAAACGGTAGCCGCCACGTGCGCCGAGCTATCCGGCGTGACGCTCGTACTCGACCCCTCGAGAGAAGTGATTAGTCACACACTCTCAGAAGCAAAGGTTCTGGTCTTACTGTCTGAACGCACCCCAACGTGGCGCGAGCAAGTGGGACTGCCGATCGTTGAAGCTCTCTCTTACGGTTGCGAGATTGTCTCGACACCCGAGACAGGATTAGCCGGCTGGCTCAGGGCGAATGGGCACACTGTAACTGTCGATCACCCCTCACTAGAACAAGTCGCAGCGGCTATCGGCGCTGCTGCTGCACGGGAACCACGATCCAAAGCCATTAAGAACTCCTTACCCGCTGTTGATTCGAGAATAGAAGCGGATTCATGGCTCTTCGGCGGAAACGCAGGTGGCTAGGACTATGGAATCCGATGTATTCGCCCTTGTGGGTGTCGCCGCCCTGATAATTGTCGCGCCTCTTGTTCTCCTGAATTGGAAGTTGGCGTGGGCGGCGTACATTTTTACGCTCTGCTGCAATGGGCTGGTTTTCCAGATTGGGCCTATCGCGATTAGACCCGAACATTTTGGATTGCTGCTCTTGGTGGTGATCGCTGTGAAAACACATTCACAGAGCTCAAGGAACGGAGGAGCCGCACCCCTCGCCTTTTGGTTGCTGATCGGTGTTTGGGTCTCCCTCGGGTGTATCGCTAACGCATTTGTTGCCCCCGAACCGGCCGCTAGCTTCTACATCCTAAGTTGGATCATATCCAGCCTGGCGGCTTTCGCCCTGGTCTCGAGATCCGCGCATAAAGCGCAGATGATCAATATTGGCACCTACGTCATTGGTGCCGTCTCGGTGGCCTCCGTCGCTTCTTGGATCCTGTCAGAGGCCACGCGGCAGGCTTTGCCCCTCACAATCCTCGATAACGGTGATGGGCTTGCGCGGATTGTAGGGTTTGCTTTCGAACCGAACATCATGGGCGCTCTTCTTGTGACCTGGATCGCTTTGGCGCTGTATTGGAAGCACGACCTAACGCGAGCATCGCTCATCCTTGTTCCCATAATCTCGGTCGCGTCGATCCTGACCATGACTAGAGCGGCATGGGCCTCGTTAGTGCTTATACTCTTGATCAACCTGGCCTACGCTCAGAGAAACCGGCTGGGCAAAGTGTTGCTCCTACTGATCGCCGCCGCGGTCGTAGCGTTCTCGCTAGTTTCATCGACAGACGGTGCCGGTGCCGTGGTGGGGAAGATAAACAGCTTCTTCGACTTCGGGTCGGGGACGGGCGCGTTCCGGTCCCTTTCCTGGCGAATTGCCATCGAAGACATCCAGATGCTCGAGTCTTGGTTCTCGGGGCTCGGCACCAACAGCTTCGTACAGAGGCATGCGGATCTGGTCGACTCGGCCCGAATCGACTACTTGTCGAATGCATGGATCGCCCAGCTCTACGATACGGGCGTACTTGGATTAGTAGCGTTGATCGCGGCTTTCATAGTGCTCTGGTTGACGTCGACGCGCCGGCCGGCTGCGTTCCCACTCTTCGCCAGCATCGCATTGACGAGCGCTTTGACAAATAATCTCTGGTTCGCATTCCCGTGGGCTTTCATGGCGCTGATCGACCAAACTCCGCAGTATGCGAGCCAACCAACGATCGAAAATCCGGCGAGGTTATCAGCGTCTCATGCTGCGCTCACGGGCGAGAGGTTCGCCTCAATAGGCGCCAGCAAGCGATAGTTTCGATAGACAGAACGACCGCTTCTGCAGCGGCAAGGCCGGCCATGCCGCCAGCTGCGCCGAACCACGCAGCGCCACCGAGTATGGCCGGAGCTCCTACACAGGCGCCAATCGCCGTTGCCACGGCGATGACCTTAGATTGCTTCAGAGGAGCCAAGATGTGGAAGCTAGTGGAGATGGTCATACATGTAAACAGCAGTGCGCACCCGGCGAAAATTGCTGTCGCACTATCTACTCGTAGTTGATTCCCGAACAAGAATTGACTGAAGGGGGGCAGCGCGATACTGACGATCAGAAACATCAGCAGCCCAACCAAAGATAAGACCAGGAATGCCATGACCATCCGCTTGCGCTGCTGAAACCAGTTGCCCTTGGCCTCTCCAACCCAGCCTTGAAAGCCGTTACCTACGGCCATTGAACCCTGCTTTGCCATGGCACGGATACGGTCCGCGGCGGCAAAGACAGGGACGGCGGGGAAATTTACCAGACTCACTAGGGTGATGCTCAGGCTTGTATATGTGCTCGAAAGGGCACCGGACAAGACCAGCGATGTCTGCTCTTTGAAGGCCGTTCGGATGCGATCTCGGTCCCTCTCAATTGGTACCTCCCCAGCAACGCTTCGTGACAATATCAATCCGATAGTTATCGAGGCGCCCATAGTGATGATCAAGAGCACCACTGGATACGTGATGGTCGAGCGCCAAACTTGCAACGCAGCCAACGAAATTACACTTGCGATGATCCGAGGCGCCGTATCCCAGAGCGCGACCTGGAGTGGGCTGCTCGTGCCGATGAAATACCAAACGGGCGAAAGCCCTGCAGAAGCCATTGCCAGAGCCATAAGCCCCGCACCCGGGTCAGACGATCGATCCAAAAGCACCGCAAGGACGAACGCAAACGGAGCGACTGCCGCAATCAGTATCAAACGCATCTTCAAGCTGCTGCGATAAATTGCGGCACGTTCATTTGCGCTCGCACCCGCCACCTCACCCGGTCCAAGCACGCCCCACCCATAGTTGACAACTAAAGCGGAGGCCATTCCGATGGACATTCCGATCGCAATGGACGCCCATCCTTCGACCCCAACCGCCGCGGTCAAAGCAGGCAACACCAAAATAGGGGATAAAGCTGACAGCACCGGCAAACCGGAGAAGCCAAATATTTTTCGCAAGGGGAATCTTGATGCTTTCATCGGTCATCCGCCTGAAATCGTCTATTCGTCAATTGCGCCACTTCGTATGTACCCTGATTTTCCGGAAAGCCCCTGCGCGGTCCCTGCGACGAAGGCTCTGAACTTCGCGAATCGAGGCCGCTCGAAGAGGAGCGCGATCAGAGTTTCTTTCCCATAGGCTTTGAGGGATTTCCGAGCCCACTCGCGGTCGGTTCGTCCGTACTGTTTAAGTAGGAGGATCCTATTGCGCGACATGTAGAAACGGCGCTTCGGCGAATGGTTAGAAGTGTTGACAGCATGTCCGACTATCGCGACCCTCCGGCCGAACAGTGTGGCCGGACTAGTATCACCAAGCGCATGGCTCATGTGAGTGTTTGGGTTCCAAACCACAAGATAACCCTTGCGACGCAGCCGTAGACAATATTCGGTGTCGATGCAATCCATGACCAGATCTTCGCGGAACGGCCCTACAGCGCTGAGGATACTCGCCGGATACACCGACCCAGACTGCATCACGTCAACGCCAACGCTGATCGGGTCGGCGCCTGCCGCTTGGTGCAATGATGCCGGTCGGCGCCGATTACCGTTGAGCGTCGCAGCCGTCACAAGCCCCACTCGGAGACCCGAGACACTCAAGCGTTCGGTGTATGCCACGGACTCCGCGAAGTAATTTGGACTGAGAGAGGAATCTTGGTCCAATGTCATTACGAAGTCGACGCCGCGCTCAACGAGGATTTCTACTCCGATATTGAGCGAGTTACCGATACCCGAATTCACCGTCTTTTTTCTGACCTCCGCCCCCGCGGACCGCAGCTCATTCAAAAGCTGCGCTGAATCGGGCGCTTCGCTGGCGTCGTCAACAACGACTACCGCTACACCCTCGCGTGTCAATTCAGCGACGACGCTCTTGACTTGCCTAGGCGGATTGTAAGTAGCGATAACTGCACCTAGCAGCATCTTGCACTCCTTGAGTGACATTGAAGATTTGGAAAGGCAATGATCGGCATCTATCAGTAGGCGCCTTCTTTTGCTACGACGGCCTTGGCGGTGCGCCAGAGGATGATGATGTCGCCCGTGATGGACCAGTTCTCGACGTAGTAGAGGTCGAGGCGCACGGTGTCTTCCCACGAGAGGTTGGAGCGGCCCGAAACCTGCCAGAGGCCCGTGATGCCGGGTTTGACGAGGAAGCGGCGGTGCACGTGCTTCTCGTAGGCCGAGACCTCGGATTCGAGGGGCGGGCGGGGGCCGACGAGGGACATGCTGCCGCCGAAGACGTTGAAGAGTTGGGGCAGCTCGTCGAGGGAGTAGCGGCGCAGCACCTTGCCGATGCGGGTGATGCGGGGGTCGTCCTTCATCTTGAAGAGCACCTCGTTGCCGGCTTCGCGCGACTCGGCCTGCAGGGCGGGGAGGAGGGCTTCGGCATCCGTGACCATGCTGCGGAACTTGAGCATCGAGAACATGCTGCCGCGAATGCCCACGCGCTGCTGGCGGAACAGCACCGGGCCCGGGCTGGTGAGGCGCACCGTGATGGCGATGATGGCGAGCACGGGCGAGAGCAGGACGATCAGGAGGCCGGAGGCGAGGATGTCGAAGAGGCGTTTCGCGACCTGCTTGCGGCCCTCATAGCGCGGCGTCTCCACGTGAATCAGCGGCAGGCCGGCCACGGGGCGCGTGTGGATGCGGGGGCCACCCAGGTCGGTCAGCGCGGGCGCCACGACGAGGTGTTGGCGGCCGGGCTCGAGGTTCCAGCTGAGCTCGCGCACCTTCTGGGGCGACAGCTCATCGGACGACGTGATGACCAGGGTGTCGGCGCCCGTGGCATCCATGGCTTCCATCACCGAATCGACGTTGCCCGAGACGGGGATGGTGGTGCCGGGCAGGTAGTCGGCGACACGGCCCGACGGGATGCAGGCACCCACCACGCGGTAACCGGCGGCCGGCTGACGCTGCAGTTCGCGGGCGATATGCGACGTGGACTCCTCGCTGCCGACCAACAGCACCTGCGACGAATACGCCCCGCGCGCCCGCTGCACCCCCAGCCACTGCCGCCACATCCAGCGCGAGAACATGAGCACCACCATGCCCACCGGAAAGGCGATGAGGATGTAGCCGCGGGCCAGGTCGATCTTGAACAGGAACGCGATGATGGCCACGAGCCCGAACCAGCGCACGGATGCATCGGCGATCAGCTTGTACTCGGCGACGCCCACCCCGACCACGCGATAGCCGCGGCTGCCGAAAGCGGTGAGCGAGACCATCCAGCCGATGATGATGGCCAACGAGATAGCCGTGTAGCTGACGACCGTGCCGGCCAGGTCGCCCACGAAGTTGGCGTTGGCGGTGTCGTAGCCGAAATAGCCGATCTGCACGCCGAAGACGACCCAGACGAGCACCAGCAGGTCGCTGAAGACGAGGCGGGAGCCGTAGGCCGAACGCCAGTTGCGGGCGGCGGCGCGGGCGGCCGAGAGGGTGCCGGGGAGGCCGGGCCTGCGGCCGGGGCCGTCGGGGTCGGAAGCCGCGGCGGCGGTGGCGGCGGCGCCCGCGGCGCCGAAACCAGAAGTCGACGAAGCGGAGGCGGAAGCGAGCGCGTCGTCGAGGGTGTCGGGGCGGCCGACCGCACCCGAGGCCGCGGATGCGCCCGGCCCAGACCGCGCGGCAGACGCAGCACGGTCACGTGCTGTCGTCGAAACGTCCTCGATCATGTCGTCTCCGCTGTGGTGGTACTGATGTCGTCAACGTTGACCGGTTTGCCAACCATATCCGGCGCCATGGCTGAAGATATGAGCGTTAATGCACCTTTAATACTTCGGCACGGGCTTGTCATACAACAAGTGTCCAAAGAGGGGACATGCGCGCTCACGACGACCCCCGAAAGGGTCACATGGCGTGCAAACCAGTTTAGTATGTGCACGCGGTGATATTCCGTTTGGAATGACACGTAATGGAATGTATGCACATTCATCGCCCCGAAATGGGGGGAAAGCACCTACCAGGTGGCTCCGCCGTCGGGCGAGACGTAGCTGGCCGCGTTGGACCAGAGCCACAGCGACCCCATCGACTCCGAGATGGCGACCTCGGCGGGCGACGTTTCGGCGGCGAGGCATCCGACCGGGGTCAGGCGTGCGCCCGAGAGGTCGGCGGGCAGCGTGGCGATCGAGAGGCCCGCGCAACCCTGCACGCCCGTCGAGACGACCGTGAGACCATCCGACGTGGATGTCGCGGCCAGAGCACCCGGCACCTGCGCGCTCGACCACGCGCCGCCCGACTGCTGCGACAGAAGCTGGTCGGTGCACAGCACGGTGAGGTTCGCGGTGCCCGGAACGACCTGGCGGGGGTTGGGGCACGGCGGCGTGACGGGGCCGGCGGGCGTCTGCACGACCGTGGGCTCGGCGGGGTCGATGTAGGTGGCGGCGGCGAGTTCGGCGGCGTTGGCCGACCACGTGCTGCCGGCCGAGAACGTGCGGAACGCCTCGAGCGTGCAGTCGTCGCCCGTCGTGCCGACGACGGCGGCCGAGGAGGCGCCGAGCGATGTGAAGCGGAAGATCTGGCGCAGGTCGAGGGATGCCGCGGGCACGTTGACCCAGGTGACGCCGCCGTCTGTCGTGCGCTCGATCACGCCGGGGCCCGCGGGGCACGAGCCCTGCGTGGCCCGCCAGGCGGACGTGCCGTTGTCGGCGGCGAGGAAGCGCGTGGCGGGCAGCGTGTCGTCGACGGCGCCGGGGGCGTTCGTGGCGCCGGCACCCGAACCGGCACCCGGAGCGGCGGGGGTCGCCGGCGTCGCGGGCGTATCGGTGAACGTGGGGATGGGGCGGGACGTCGACTCGTCGGCCGGAGCGCGGTTCTGCGCCAACGCCAGGGCGATGACGACGACGTCGATGACGAGGAACAGCGCCACGCCGACGATCAGCCAGGTGCGCCACCGCGGCTGATCCGACGAACCGCCGTCGCGGCGCCACAGCGAACGCGGCGCCCCCGAACCCTTACCCCGTGCCATGCGTTACGCCGCAGCCCGCGCGAAAGCGGCCGTGATCGTGGCGACCGCGGAGTCGAGCTCGTCGGCCACCTCGATGTAGACGGCCTCGGATTGGCGGTAGGGATCGACGACGTCATCGACCGTGAGGTCTTCGGGCGGCAGGGCGAAACCGCGCTGCGCCGCCACCGACATGACGAGATCGGAGAGCGAGCGGATGTCGCGCCACTCCCCCTCGTCGAGCGAGTCGACCAGCCGCGCGAACTGACGGATGGTGAACGTGTAGCGCGACGCCCGCGGCAGCAGCGAGACGACCTCGCTGCGGTGGGCGCGCGTGGCGACCAGCACGAGGTCGGCGGCCGAGACGAGACCCTCGGTGAGCTGCATCGAGCGGTGCGCCTTGGGGGCGACGCCGTGCGCGTTCAGCTGCGCGGCCGTCTCGGGCGTGATGTCGTGGCCGACCATGGCCTGCGTGCCCGCGCTCGACACGTGCGCGGCGATACCCGCCTGCAGGAAGGCCGACTCGAGCATCTGCTCGGCCATCGGTGAGCGGCAGATGTTGCCGGTGCAGACGGTGAGAACGCGCAAAGCAGGAACCTTCACAGTGGGTAGTACACGGATTGCGTCAGACACGAGCGAAAACCTTTCCCGAACTTCATCCCAGGGTAGAACTGCGCGCTACACCGCGGGTGAACGGGCTGGCTGGCGGACGCCCGACGCGGTGCGCGGCATCGCGCGAACAAACATGTGTGACGGGCTAGGCGCCCTTGGTGGTCGTCTTCTTGGAGGGCGTGGGCTTGGCGGGGCGCGAACCGTCTTCGGCCACGGCCGACTGGTCGACCGTCTCTTCGTCGCCGTAGCCATACCCGTAGGCGTAGCCGTAGCGGCCATAACCGTAGGCGTCGGGGCCCTTGGTGGGCAGCATGGTCAGGACGAGACCCGAGATCGGCGCCCCCACGTTCTCGAGCGCCGAAACGGCACCCTTGAGCTGGTTCTTGTGCGTGTGACCCGCGGCGACGACGAGGATCGAGCCGCCGACGCTCTTCGAGAGGATGGCCGCGTCGGTGACGGGCAGGAGCGGCGGCGCGTCGAAGATGACGGCGTCGAACTCGCGGTTGAAGAGCGCGATGAGGTCGGCCATGGCCGACGAGCCCAGCAGCTCGGACGGGTTCGGCGGGATTTTGCCGGCCGGCAGCACGAAGAGCTTGGAGCGGCCCCACGGCTGCACCACGTCGAGCAACTCGGCGCGGCCGATCAGCACGTCGGTGATGCCGACGGCGCCCTCGAGGCCCATGTACTCGGCCACCTTCGGGCGGCGCAGGTCGGCGTCGACGAGCAGCACGCGGGCACCCGAGTCGGCTAGCGAGATCGCCAGGTTGGCGGCCGTCGTGCTCTTACCCTCGGACTGCACCGAGCTCGTGACCACGAAGCTGCGGTCCTCCGAGCCGATGTCGAGGAAGGAGAGGTTGGTGCGCAGCGTGCGGAACGACTCGGCCCGCGGGCTGCGCGGATCGGCCTGCACGATGAGGGGGCGCGTCTTGGCCTTGGGGTCGAACGCGATGCCGCCGATGATGGGGGCGTCGGTGAGCTGGGCCACGTCGCGCTCGTTGCGCACGCGGTTGTCGAGCGTCTCGCGCAGCACCGCGATGGCGAGGCCGAGGGCCAGGCCGACGAGCGCGCCGAGGGCGACGTTGAGCGGAACCTTGGGGCTGACCGGGGACTGCGGCACCGGGGCATCCTGAACGCGCGTGAGCTTCACGGGGCTGGTGTTCTCGCTGCCGGCCTCTGGCGCCTCGATGTCTTGCACGACGGCCGTGAGCGACTGCGAGATGGCGTTGGCCAGGTCGGCCGCGAGCACCGGGTCTTCGTTCGACACGCTGATCTCGATGAGAGTGGTGTCGAGAGGGGCAGAGGCCGAGACGGCCGCCGCCAAGTCATCCGACGTCATGTTGAGCTCGAGCGCCGCGATGACGGGCTGCAGCACGATAGGGGTCGTGACCAGGTCGGAGTAGGTCTTGACCCGCTGCACCGTGAACGAGTTGCCCTGCGCCAGATCGGAGACGTTCTGCCCCGACGACGTGCTCACGAAGACCTTCGTGGATGCCGTGTACATGGGTTTCTGCAGCAGAGAGAACGTCGCCGCCGCCGCCACACCCACGAGGGTGAGCAACACGATGAGCAACCAACTCTTGCGCAGGATACGGATGTAGTCGCGAAGCTCCACTCGAGCGTCCTCCCCTGTTGAACGAGCGGGCAGAACGAGAGAATGCCCGGGTTCATGATCCCACACGGCGGGTAGATGCGCGCATTTGGGGGGTTACAAGCAGGTTAACCCCGCCAGCCCCGCCCACAGGAGCGGGCCGAACCCCTACATTGGTGACATGGATGCCGCCACGTCACGACCCCTCGCCACGCCCCGCGTGCCGCGCTGGGGTGCCACCGACGCGGCCATCGGGGTCGGTCTGGCGCTCGTTTTCGCCGCGCTGCTGCCCCTCATCCTCACCTCCGGGTGGACGACCACCATCGGTGTCGCCACCTTCCTCAGCTATCTGGTCGTGTGGGTTCCGCTGCTCGGCGCCGTGCTCGTGGCCTCGTTCCTGCGCGGGCGCCGGTCGCTCACGGCCGACTTCGGGCTGCGCTTCCGGTTCATCGACATCCTGTGGGGCCTCGGCGTGGGGCTGCTCGCGCGCGTCGCCGCCAGCCTCATCGAGATCGCCTTCTACGGGCAGATGAGCATCGGGTTCGTCACCATCGGCGAGGTCGAATACAACGCCGTCTGGGTGTTCGGCACGCTGCTGGCGCCCATCGTGTTGGCGCCGCTCATCGAAGAGCTGTTCTTCCGCGGGTTGCTGCAGCGCTCCGTCTATAACAGTGCCGTCGCCTCCTCGCGAGACGGGCTCACGGATGACGCGGCCGGCGATCTGGCAACGGCCACCGCGCCCGTGGTGCTGGCCGCGACCGGCCCTCAGCCCACCACGGGCCTCGGCCACGCGGCGTCGGCGCTCGACCACACGCACCGGGATGCTTCGCACACCCACCCGCATCCGACGCTCGCCGACACGGCCGCCCTGGCCGCGGCCCGCCCCGTCGGAGTGTCGCGGGATCGCCGCCGCGCGACCGTGACGGCCATCATCGTGTCGTCCATCGTGTTCTCGGTCGTGCACGTGCTGCAGACGCAGTTCGGCGTGGGCATGTGGTCGGTCGGGCTCTCGACCCTCATCCTCGGCCTCGGCACGGGAGCCCTCGCGGCTTACACCGGGCGCCTCGGCGGCGCCATCATCGCGCACGCCACGTTCAACGGCCTCATCATCATCGCGGGGCTCACGGTCGCTTAGGCCGCTCGCCCGGCCCCGTCGCGCGGCGAAGACGACCTGCGCCTTCGCCACGACGACGAGCGAACCGACTCAGGCAGACACCGTCGCGGGCGCGGCGGTTGCGGGCGCCGTGGCGCGGGCGCGGTAGGCGGCGACGGCCGCGGCCGTGTCGGCGGCGATGAGGTCGGCGTTGATCTGGGCGGCCGTGAAGTTGCCGGCGGCGACCGCGGTCGAGACCTGGGTGCGCAGCTCGGAGACGTTGCCGATGGCCCAGACCCCTGGGATGCCCGTGACACCGGCCTCGTCGACCGCGATGAACGTGCCCATGCCCGTCGGATGGTCGGTGGCGACGATTCCGAGGGGCGCGAACGGCGCGATGCGGGCCTCGACGCGGGAGCCGACGGCCAGGGCATCGAGCGAGAAGGCGGTGCCGTCGGCAAGCGTGACGCCCGTCATCCGGCCGTCGTCGTTGAGTGTCACCTCGGCGACCGGGCCGCGCACGACACGGATGCCGCGGGCCGCCAGCTGCTCCCACTGCTCGTCGCTCGGCTCGAAGACGTCGTCGAGGAAGAAGGTGAGGTCGGCGGACCACTGGCGGAACATCCAGGCCTGGTGGAACGACATCGGGCTCGTCGCGAGCACGCCGATGCGGCGATCGCGCACCTCCCAGCCGTGGCAGTACGGGCAGTGCAACACGTCCTTGCCCCAGAGCGGGGCGAGCCCCGGGATGTCGGGCAGCACGTCGACGAGACCGGTCGCGATGAGCAGCCGGCGCCCGAGCACCTCAGAACCGTCGTCGAGCGTGGCGACGAAGAGCCCGTCGGGGTCGCGGCGCGTGTCGACGACCTGGGCGTCGCGGACGACACCGCCGTAGTGTTCGACCTCGGCGCGGCCGCGGGCGACGAGTTCGGCGGGCGGGATGCCGTCGCGCGTGAGGTAGCCGTGCACGCCCTCGGCAGGCGCGTTGCGGGGCTGGCCGCCGTCGATGATGAGGACGCTGCGGCGGGCGCGGCCGAGAACGAGGCCGGCCGAGAGTCCGGCGGCTCCTCCCCCGACGATGAGGACGTCGGCCACGTTCGGGCGGGCGTCAGAAGTGGAGGTGGGCTGTGAAACGAATGTCATGTGATGTTCTCCTTCTCCCCCATCCTTGACGGGTCGGGCGCGAGGGGCAAGAGACCTTGCTGAATGCGCAAGATGAGCGCGAATACGCATTGTGCGCGGGGAAAGGCTGCGTATGGCGGATACTTACGGTTATGGAAATCGAACCTCGGGCGTCAACGGCGACGGCCCACGTTCTCGACGCACTCGTGCACGTCATCGCTCGCGACGGTCTCGAAGCGGCGTCGATCGACGGACTGGCGGCCGAGCTGGATGTGACGGTCGCCGAGCTCACGACCCACTTTCCCTCGAAGGACGAGCTGCTGCAGGCGGCGATGGATCACATCATCGCGGGGTTCCGCCGCCGATTCGAGGCCATGGAGGCCGCGACGCCCAGCGTGCGGGACCGGTTCGAGCAGATGTGCATGGCGCTGGCCTGCGTGACCGACGACGGGCGCGAGGCCGCCATCGTGTGGCTGTGGTTCGCCGCGAAATCGACCTCGAACGACGAATTCGCGAAGAACTACCAGGGCGCCTGGAAGCGTCTCGAAGAGCGGCTCGAGAAGATCGTCGCCGAGATATACCCCGAACTGCATGCGGGTTCAGAGAGCGCCCTTCTGCTCGCCACCCTCGACGGTATCGCGCTGGCCCGCGCGTCCGAACCGCCGCGCATGCCACCGAACCGCGCGGCCTACCTCGTCGAGAACGCGCTGCGCCGGCTGGACGACCGCAGCCTCGGGGCCGAGCGCTACAACGACTGAAGCTCGGCTCAGAGCCCGCGGGCTTGACGCGGCGTCATGCCGAATTCGATGCGGAACTGCTCGGTGAAGCGACCAATGTGGGTGAACCCGGCCCGGCGCGCGATGTCGGCGATCGTGCCATCCGCCGGGGTCGCCTCGCGAAGCGTCGAATACACCGCATCGAGTCGCACGCGGCGGAGATACGCCAGCGGGGTCATATCCATCGTCCGCTGAAATGCATTCTGCAGACCCCGGATGCTGTAGCCCGAGGCCTCGGCAATCGACGACACCGTCACCACACCCGCCGCGTTCTCCTCGATGAAGCGCAGCGCGCGCCGCAGGTTGGCCGGAGCCCACAGCTGGTCGCGCAGGTCGGGGGCATCCATCGTGGTGTTGGGGAAGACGCGCAGCATGGTCGAGGCGAGTTCTTCTCGAGCCTCGGCGCGCTGCAACGGCGTCGGAGTGGGGTGCGCGGCACCGAAGACATCCCGATTCAAATGTTTGACCATGGCTGCCCACTGGCTGCCGAGGGCCGGGGAGATCGGGTTGACGCCCGTGAACGAGTGCCGGCGGGGGTCGGCCCCCATGAGCCGCACGAGGCGATCGACCTCGCTGACGTCGATCGTGACGATGGCCATGCGCAGATCGCTCCACCCGACCGTGCAGATCGTGCGCGGGTAGAGCATGGGCTGCGTGACATCGACCGTGTCGCGGCCCGTGACGAGGCTCATGCGGCCGGCGAGCAGGTGCCCCACGAAGTAGCGGTCCTCGAGTTGCACGTTGCCCTCGGCGCGCGAGTCGAAGGCGACTCGGCTGACCGCGAGCCTGCTGTCCCCCGAAATCGCGTGATCGACGGCGAAACGCTCGGGCTCTTCGGTCGACAGAGACACCGCTGAATAGTGCCGGGCGAGCACCGGCAGGGCCTCTTCGGGATCGCGCGTGCGGAATCGCGAGGCGGTGAAGTCGTCGTTCATATCTCAAAACTAATTTTGCGCGCAATACCCCCCGGTGGCAAGTATCCAAAATGCGCACAGGGCATCGGCCTTGGCGCAGACAGAGTCCCCGCGAGCCTGGCGACAAACGATCGGTGCGTCAACGGCCCCCGTCATGGGGGGAAACGCCGCGACACATTCGCGACTGTGTGACAGGCGGCAGTTGTCGACGGGGCGCCGCGCCCGGTTACATGAGGCCACCCCGCACCTCGGGGCTCACGCATCCGACGACCTGTGAATGAGGAACCATGACTGCACGACGGCGCATCGCCGCACTGACCCTGGCCACCGCCCTGCTCGCGGGGCTCGGGGCCTGCGCCGCCGAACCCGGTGGCTCCCCCGCCGCCGACGCCACACCCGTCGCGGGCGGCACGCTGCGGGTGGGCGAGAACGCCGACGAGCCCACGCTGCTCGACCCGCACCAGCTGTCGACCACCAACACGACCACGCTGCTGCGACCCATCTTCGACACGCTCGTGTGGCAGAACACGGACGGCTCGTTCGCGGGCGGCCTCGCCGACAGCTGGGATGTCTCGCCCGACGGCCTCGAATACACCTTCCACCTGCGAGAGGGCGTCACCTTCCACGACGGTTCGCCCTGGAACGCCGAGGGGCTGAAGGCCAACTTCGAGCACATCATCGACCCCGCCACGAAGTCTCCGCTCGCCGCCTCCTACATCGCGCCCTACCGCTCGAGCGAGGTCGTCGACGAATACACGCTGACGGTCACGCTCGCGACGCCGTACTCGTCGTTCATCAACGTGCTCGCCCAGACCTACCTGTCGATCGTGTCGCCGAAACAGATCGCGCAGGCGCCGGAGACGATCGCCGAGCATCCCATCGGCAGCGGGCCCTACAAGTTCGACAAGTGGGTCAAGGGCGAAAGCATCTCGCTCGTGCGCAACGACGACTACGCCTGGGCGCCGAAGGAAGCCAAGAACCAGGGCGCGCCCCACCTCGACGGCATCACGTTCACATTCGTGCCCGAGGATGCCGTGCGCTACAACGGCCTGCTCGCCGACGACTTCGACATCATCGAGTGGACGCCGCCGCAGAACGTGGCCCAGATCGAGAAGAAGGAGGGCTTCACGTTCACGTCGACCGACCGCCCCGGGCATCCGTTCTCGCTGTGGTTGAACAGCGAACGCGCGCCCTTCGACGACGTGGCCGTGCGACAGGCGTTCGTGGCCTCGATCGACCGCAAGGACATCGTCGACACCGTCTCGTTCGGCCAATGGGAGGTGTCGAACGGCTACATCACACCCGTGACGCCCGACTATGCCGAGAACGCCTCGGCCATCGACTTCGACCCCGACCGCGCCAACGAGCTGCTCGACGAGGCCGGCTGGACGGGCCGCGATGCCGACGGATACCGCACGAAGGACGGCGAGCGCCTGACCGCGTTCCTGCCGCACACGGGCACGGTGGCGCAGACGACGCAGATCATCGAGCTCGCGCAGGCGGCCGCCAAGAAGGTGGGCTTCGACGTGCAGATCCAGCTGGTGTCGACGCAGGAGGCGACCGACCGCGCGGCCGTGGGCGACTATGACCTGACCTCGGGCATCTGGACGACGAACACGGCCGATGTGCTGTGGATCCGGTATTCGTCGGACAACATCACGACGCCCGAGCGCCGCGGGCAGAACGGGTCCTACACCCGCGACGACGAGCTCGACGGGCTGCTCGACAGCGCCCGCCAGACGACCGACGAAGCCGAGCGCGCCGCGCTGTATGAGCAGGCACAGGAGCGACTCGTCGAGCTGGCGCCGGCCGTTCCGCTCTATGTGCGCCCCGACCTCGTGAGCCACAGCGACCGCGTGGGCGGCGTGACGTTCGAGAGCGCGTATGGCGCCCTGTGGTTCCAGGACACCTGGTTGGCCGCCGAGTAATGGCACTCGCGAAGATCGGCGCGCGACTGGCCGCGGGCGTCGGCGTGGCCTGGGGTGCCGCAACCCTCACGTTTCTGGCCGTGCAGATCACGCCGGGCGACCCCGCCTATGCGATCGTGGGCGGGCCGGAGGCCAACCCGTCGCCCGAGGTCATCGCGCAGGTGCGCGCCGAGTACGGCTTCGACCAGCCGTTGCTCGTGCAATACGTGCGCTACCTCGGGCGGCTCGCGGTGGGCGACCTCGGCACGTCGTACCGGCTGCAGACGCCCGTGACCCAGGTGCTCGGCGAGCAGCTCGGCGGCACCGTGCAGCTGGCCGGTGTCGCAGCCCTCGTGGCCGTCGTGCTCGCCGTGGTCGTGGCGGTGTTCACGGCCAAACGCGGGCCCGTCGTGCGCGGTGGCGCGACATCCATCGAATTGTTCCTCGCGTCGTCGCCGTCGTTCTGGCTCGGAATTCTGCTGCTGTCGGTGTTCTCGTATTCGCTGCACTGGCTGCCGTCGGTGGGCAACGCGGATGGCCGGGCGCTCGTGTTGCCCGCCCTGACGCTGGCCCTGCCGATCGCGGCCGTGCTGTCGCAGGTGCTGCGGTCGTCGCTCGAGGAGGTGCTCGAGCAGCCGTTCATCACGACGGCCCGGGCGCGCGGACTGAGCGACGCGGCCGTGCGCGTGCGACACGGGTTGCGGCATTCGCTCATTCCGCTGGCCACCATGACCGGTTTCGTGGTGGGCGGGTTGCTCGGCGGAACCGTCATCGTCGAATCGCTCTTTACGCGGCAGGGGCTCGGGCGCACGCTGCTCGCGGCCGTGAA
>Ga0308164_10000662_pt1 | contig 50139 bp, 48 predicted proteins | sample PhyTR2_FD_201031 | JGI IMG/M metagenome (GOLD analysis project Ga0308164, IMG submission 201031) | Phyllosphere microbial communities from UC Gill Tract Community Farm, Albany, California, United States - DLSLT.R2 | ecosystem: Host-associated > Plants > Phyllosphere > Unclassified | place: USA...
TATTTCTGTTCCTCATCAGGTTATATCAATGGTTTTTATCCCCATTGCTTGGTTCAAGCTGCCGTTTTACACCTACATGTTCGCAATATGGCATTGAAGCCATTAAAAAGCATGGTCCGTTTAAAGGTGGATGGTTAACCCTTAAACGTATAGGCAGGTGTCATCCCTGGGGTAGTCATGGTCCCGATCCGGTTCCATAAAATTTAATAAATTATATTTGTTGCAATGGTTACAATACTCCAAATTGAAACAGCTACGCAGGTTTGTTCAGCTGCCCTGTCTGTAAATGGTGAAACAATAGCACTTAAAGAACTGGCTGCCCAGAATATCCATGCCGGTAGCCTTACCTTATTTATTCAGGATGTGATGCAGCAGGCAGCTATCAGTTATGCCAGTCTGGATGCAATTGCCGTGAGCAAAGGGCCCGGTTCGTATACAGGTTTACGGATAGGCGTATCTACTGCAAAGGGTATCTGTTTTGCACAGGAAAAACCATTAATAGCCATAGATACATTGAAAATGATGAGCCAGGGTTTTATGGAGGCTAATGCTTCATATGCCGGATTAATCTGCCCGATGATAGATGCAAGACGCATGGAGGTATTTACCGCACTGTACAATAACCAGCTTGAGCAGGCTGCTATAGTGGAAGCCAAAATTATTGATGAAAATTCTTACCAGGACGAGCTCAACCAGCAGATGATCACGTTCATTGGCGATGGTGCGAGGAAATGCAGTACTGCCATACAATCGGCAAATGCGGTGTTTAACGACCACAATTTTAATTCTGCCAGCTATATGAGTAAACTGGCCTATGCCGCTTATAATCTGCAGCAATTTGAAGATGTGGCTTATTTTGAACCCTATTATCTCAAAGATTTTGTGATTACCCAGCCCAAAAAGAAAGTCTGATTATTTCTTCTTAAAGATACTAAAGATCTTTGCGAAGAAACCTCCGTTTTTATTTGCCTCTTCCCCAACGCCCGGCATAAAACTGCTGTTCTGCGGGTGTTCTACCACATAACCAAACTTAATGGCCATCCCCATATAAACAGAGGCCCCGGTGTATCCTGTGGTTACATTAACACTCTGTCTGATGGCTGTTGTTCTTAACAGGTTATCTGTTCCCAGGTAAAATTCAAAATTAGGTGTCTGATACATACCCTGTAAACCCAGCATACCAAAGCCGAGCAGATTATAGGCAGGGGTGAGGGTGGCAGACAGCTCATTAGATTTAAAGGTATTGGCCAGTGCTACATGGCCCCCTGTATAAAAAAGGTTTTTGGAGACAATAAAATTAGGACTGTAAAACTGGAATGTTTTCGAAAGCAGGAAATCTGCTTTGGCATTTGTAGGGGTGTAAAAAGCTTTTTTGATATCATTGGCTTCTAACAAATCAGAAAGTTGGCGCTCCAGGTTCTTCTGGTCGTTATTGGTACGGTCAACAATAATCTCACCATCGTTAACTGCAATCTGATGTGCATTTTTACTCCATCTGATAAATCCCAGATCTTTAACATTGGCCATAATAAAATAGCCTGTTTTGGATTTATAGGTAGTACCAAAACCAGCAGACAGACCAGGGTTGCGGAAATTCGGCACTAGAGTTTTTGATCCGATTTCGTCATCACCATAAAAATTAGTTTTGTAGGTGCCGCTCATCCCGATCCTCAGCTGTCCCACAGCGGGGTCAACTGTGATACTCGACTCAGTGATATTGGCGTTATTGTAAGTGATACCACTCAGTAAACTAAGCTTGGCACCAAAAGAAAGCCTCTTGTCATAGTTTTCCCGATAGGTCACACTGAACTGGTGGTAAGATTGTCCGTAGGCTTTGCCGTTAAATATACCAATCTGATCACCTTCAAACCGGTTATAATTGTCAACCGCCACCAGGGTTTCATTAGAATAATTTGCATAGGCATCTGCTCTTACCTGCCATGAAAAACCTAATTCCTGATGATACTTATAAGATTTAAATAACCTGAATGTTAACAGGTATGTGTTGCTGGCAAGATAGGCTTCATTTCTTTTAAACTCGCCGATAGGAATACCAGATGCATCATATACCCCGTTAAATTTACCCCTGTTGATTACCGTCCGCAGGGCGAAGTTGGCATCTCCCTTATTGGCTACATCCAGTCCGAGGCCCGGAAAAAAGAAGTTAGAGGCATACTGACGTGAAGAATCCAGCACAAAAGCTTTCTGAGCGGGGTTTTCAAAAGAGTCAAATAAGGTTCTGGTATTAAATAGTCCGAACTGCTGTGCTTTTAGCTGAGTACTTAAACTAATGATAAATAATAAGATAGCGTATCTTTTGCCCATATGAAAACGTGTTTTTAAATATGGTCAATTTATTTGCCAAAACATTTAATTCGGTATAATATTTTTGTTTTCTATCTCAGAAAGAGTGTTTATTAAAAGATTGGTTTGAAACTTTCCTTTGTCCCCGCTTAGCTGATAAACCATTGAACTGAAATTCCCCAGTCCCTCTTTGCTGATAAAATGTTTATAATAATCAGGATACACCGTATTTTGCAGCAGGCCCATGGAATTTTTATGGCTGGCATAAAAAGTAATATTAGACTGTGCCGAAATCTGGCTGTATAAACTAATATAATCTGGCGTATTGATTAATAACTGATTATTCCTGTAACTGTTCAGAAATAACCTCAAGGCAGAAGCCTGATTAGCAAAAACCATATAATTATCAATGATAAGATAATAGGGACTTTCAAACTTTTTAAGCGGTTCACCAAAATAACAATACAGCAGTCCTTTAACCTTTAATTTTTTGATGTCTTCATCATAATTATCACTGATATCTATCAGCAACTGCTTTACTTTATCACCATTACTTAAATTTATTGCAGCTATATTTTCAGCATTGTTAAGCTGGAAGCTGATCAGCTGATTCTTAAAATACGCCGGAAAAATCTGGTCAGCATTGAGCCGGTACGTTTGGACGGTGCCAGCTACAATCTTTTTTACTGACTCTGCCTGCTGCTGGGCGGTAAACCACTGGTCGAGTAAAACTTTCCAGCTTTTATAATCAGGTATAGTATAGAGGTTAAAATTTGCAGTTTGCTCCGGCAGGAGGTTATCAATCGTGTTTTTCTGCGCCTCCATATTACTAAAGAGACTAAGGTAATTGCTGGGGTCATTTATGGTGGTATTGCCGTTAAAGTAAACCCTTTCTTTACTGAAATTGTAATTCAGCGCAGCAAAAGCATCCTGGCTGCGGAATACTGATAAGCCATTGCTGAGCTTTCCTGGCAGTATCGCTTTCAACAGGGAAGGCAGCCGGTTATAATCAATATAGAGGTTGCCCAGACTGTTCTTGCTTTGCCTGCTGCTGGCTTTAACAAAGGCAGCAAAATTAACTGCTTCCTTTTGCTTACCAGATGCGAGTGCTGTTTTCAAGGTAGTAGCAACATTAGACACTAGCAGCAGGTTCTTTTCTACAGCGATGTAAAAAGCCGTGCTGTCGTTCAATATGAGTTTGATTGCCTGACCGGCCGTATCCACGGCAATGGCATTGGACCTGATCATCGTCATTAACTGCTCTTTATCCGTTTCATTTTTTAGCTGCGTGCTGATCAGATAATTTATCTCCCTGCCTTTTCCTTCAGTAAAACCAATAAAAATATTTTTGTGTGAAATGAGTTTGTTTAAGGCCGGCTGTGCAACAATTACAGATTTCAGGAGTTTAAACTGATTAAATTTTTGCTGCCCTATCAGCCTTTCAAAAAAATCCTGGCCACTTAAAATGTCAAATACGCTTCTGTCATTTTCAATGCAAAAGATTAATCCTGAATTTGCGGTAGCTGCGCTGAGGCTGGTATCGTTATAAGATGTTTCGGTGTTCAGCCTCGAAAAATATAAATAGGCCATCCCTACCATGGCCATCACTAAAGCAATCAGGGTTATATATATTTTTTTCATCTGTCTTAGCAAATTTAATTTTAAATTCGGATAACTAAGAAAAATGCAGTCAGCTTTCTTTAATTTTGCGAAAGCAGAAAAGCTAAACTGAATGAATAGACGAATAATTTTAACTGCTTCATTTTTTGGCGCAGTAGCGGTAATACTCGGCGCTTTTGGTGCCCATGGCTTAAAAAATCTGGTACCTGCAGATGCACTGGCTATCTGGACCAAAGGTGTTGAATATCAGTTTTATCATACATTTGCATTATTGTTCCTGTCTACTTTTGCGAGGTTCCGCAACAAGCTGGTAGACCTGGCATATTACTGCTTTAGCCTGGGTATTATTCTTTTTTCAGGTTCGCTTTACCTGCTGGCTACACGTGAGGTGCTGCATCTTAATTTTGTAAACCTAATTGGCCCGGTAACCCCGCTGGGCGGTTTATTTCTAATTGCAGGCTGGGTATCACTATTCATTGCTGCACTAAAAAACCGATAAATGCAGGAAACAACCGATCTTGATTTCGCAGAAAGGGATACTTTATTTGTTGAAGTAATCCTCCCGCTGTCACTTGCTAAAAATTATATTTACCGCGTACCCTTTCATCTTAATGATGATATTGCCGTAGGCAAAAGGGTTATTGTACAGTTTGGTAAGAACAAGATCTATACTGCCCTGATCAAAAGTGTCAGTCAGACCGCCCCGGAACTTTACCAGGCCAAATATATTATTGATGTTATAGATCAGTTTCCGGTAGTGAACGGCATACAATTGCAGTTTTGGGACTGGATGACAGATTATTACCTGGCCAACGAGGGTGATGTTATGGCCGCCGCTTTGCCTGCAGGATTAAAACTGGCCAGTGAGACCATCATCATTCTGAGAGAAGAGATGTCTTTAGAAGACATGGTTTTCAGCGATAAGGAACATATTCTGGTTACGGCCATGGAAAAACAGAAGCGGTTGAGTGTCGACCAGATTTCGAAGCTCCTGGGCCAGAAAACAGTTTTTCCTATCATCAGGTCCCTCCTGGAAAAGGAGGTTATCTATATAGCCGAAGAGGTAGTTGAAAAATATAAACCCTTATTAAAGTCATTCATTAGCCTCAATCCGCTATATGGTGATGAGGATAATTTCCGACAGCTGTTTGAGGTTCTTGAGCGTGCCCCTAAGCAGCTTGATGCCCTTCTGGCTTTTGTAAAGCTCAGCAAATCGGGTATGGAGATCTCCAAACAGCAGCTGCTCGAAGAAAGCGGCTGCGGACAAAGTGCAATGAAGTCTTTACTGGATAAGGAGATTTTCTTGCTAAAGAAAAAGCCCATCAGCCGCCTTGAAGATGAAAACGATGATCTGATCCTTAATTTTAAATTAAGTGAAGCACAGCTTGTTGCATTGCAGAAGATTGAAGAAGAGTTTCAGTCTAAGGATGTGGTATTGCTCCATGGTGTTACTGCTTCGGGTAAAACTCAGGTCTATATTAAATTAATAGAACAGATCATGGCCAATGGGGGACAAGTCTTGTTCCTGTTACCAGAAATTGCACTTACTACCCAGATTGTTGAAAGAATAAAGAGATATTTTGGGGATGCTATAGGCGTTTATCATTCCAAATTTAATGATAACGAACGTGTAGAGATCTGGAACCACGTCATTAACGGCAAGTATAAGATTGTACTGGGTGCCCGCTCCGCTGTTTTTCTTCCCTTTAATAACCTTAAGCTGATAGTAGTAGATGAAGAACATGAGTCATCCTACAAACAGAATGAGCCTGCGCCAAGGTATCAGGCAAGAGATGCCGCGGTTTATCTTGCCTATCTGCACAAGGCTAAAATAGTGCTTGGTTCTGCTACTCCTTCTATAGAAAGCTACCATAATGCCCTTCACCATAAATATGGACTGGTAACTCTTGATGAAAGATTTGGCGGTGTAGAACTGCCATTGCAGGAGGTGGTCAGTATATCCGAAGAAACAAAAAAGAAAAAGATGGTATCTTATTTCTCCAGCGTGCTGATTGATGATATTGCCAGTACTTTAGAGAAGAAAGAACAGGTTATATTGTTTCAGAACCGCCGTGGTTATGCTACCATATTGATTTGTAAAACCTGCGGATTTGCACCTAAATGTATTAACTGTGATGTAAGCTTAACCTTCCATAAGAGCAGCGGTAAGTTGCACTGTCATTATTGCGGTCACCAGGAAAGCAGTCTCAACATCTGCCCCGCCTGTGGTTCTGTACATATAGAGCAAAAAGGCTTTGGTACTGAGCGCGTAGAAGAGGAGTTGAGCCTTATCTTTCCTGAAGTTAAGATAGCGAGGCTGGATGTAGACAGCACCCGTACCAAGAATAGCCTGCAGAAAATTATTGGCGATTTTCAGGAGAAAAAGACCGACATCCTTATTGGTACCCAGATGGTGGCCAAGGGGCTTGATTTTGATAATGTAACACTGATTGGCGTAATCAATGCCGATACCCTTCTAAATTATCCAGATTTCAGAGCATTTGAACGCAGCTATCAGTTGCTGGCACAGGTAGCCGGCAGGGCCGGAAGGAGAGATAAACAGGGCAAAGTATGTATTCAGGCTTATGATGATGACCACAGGATTATAAAGCAGGTAGTTGCAAATAACTATGTAGACATGTATAATGATGAACTGGCAGAGCGGAAACAGTTTCATTACCCGCCCTTTACCAGGTTAATTTTTATCAATGTAAAGCATAAAGATGCAAACCTGTTAGATGCAGCTGCTGCCAGGTTTGCCGCTATGCTGCGTGCACAGTTAGGTACCAGGGTGCTGGGTCCGGAACAGCCAATGGTTTCAAGGATCAGGAATTATTATATTAAACAGATTATTATCAAGGCAGAAAAAAGCGCTGCTATACAAAAGGTAAAGGCCGTGCTTAAACAGACCATTACTGATTTTAACAGCGAAAAAGAATACAGGGGGGTAATTGTACAGATTGATGTAGACCCCTACTAATCTTTCCTGCTCAGGTGAAACTGCAGGCCCAGCACCAGGGGGTTCAGCAAAAAGTCAGTCTGATAGGTCTTGTTAAATGTTCTTTGTGCAGCGGCATCGAGTGTAACGGTTTGCCTGCGCTCATAAGAATAGAAAAATTCCAGTGAACCTTCCGCAAACAAGGTAAGCACAGGCAGGATATTAAATTTAATACCTGCCAGCGGAGCGGCCGTAAAGCCATTTTTCGTAGCTTCTATGCTGTTCATGGCCACTACTGTTTTGTCTATATTTACTGCACTCATTTTACCCTTAAAAGCATTATTCCTGTAGCCTATATCTAGGCCAAAGTAGGGCTGTAATTTTGCATAACTCAGGTTTTTTTCAAATCCTATTTTAAAAGCGTAATCTGCCACTTTACCATCTGCCAGCTCACAGTTACTGCAATCGTCTGTAAACTGCATCCTTTGGTTCAGGTAATACCCTGTCATCCTTATACTGATCTGATTGTCATTAAACTTAACCGTGCCACCTTTAACATATGTGCCGATGTAGCGTTGCGTATTCTGGTTAAAAATTTTGGGCATCTGCATTATACTGTAAACCCTTGGAGCGATGGTATAGTCATAATTGCTGCCATACTGCGCATAACTGTTTATACAGAACAAAAGACAGATGATTACAGAACGCAATGTTGACTTCATAAATTAAATTATAGCTATGCACTGTGCCAAATGTATAGCATTTATGAATTGTTATACAATGAGAGCACTTTCTATTATTTAATTATTTTAAAGTATAAATTATCATCTGATATGAAGTAGTTTTTACATTTATTTCGCTTTAATGGGTGTCGTTTAATCAATGTTTTAATTGCATCAACTTAATGATAGAAGGCTGGGTATTTAAAAAGCAGCAATTTGTTAAGCCTCTTAGTCACAGTCTGAAACAATTAGTTTTCTTAAAAGCCATAATTTGCGGTTTCAAAGCAGTATTTTTGAACTCAATGGCATATAAATTTGTAGACAATTACCGCGAGCGCGGGGCGCGTAAGAAATTAGTTGAACATCTAAAATCCAGAGGAATTGCCGATCAGCGTGTATTAAATGCAATTGGAAAAGTACCGAGACACTTCTTTTTTGATGAGACTTTCTGGACGCAGGCATATAAGGATATTGCTTTTCCTATCGGCGATGGCCAAACCATTTCACAGCCCTATACAGTAGCTTATCAGAGTGAACTGCTGCATATAAAGAAAGGTGATAAGGTACTTGAAATAGGTACAGGTTCAGGATATCAGACCTGCATACTGATGGAGCTTGGGGCCGATGTTTATACCATTGAACGTCAGGAAAGCATTTATAACCATACCCTGAAGGTGCTGCCTGGAATGGGATATAATGCTACCTTCTTTTTTGGCGATGGGTCGAAAGGGATAGCTCAGCATGCGCCGTACCATAAAATTATCGTAACCGCAGGTGCCCCGTTTGTACCCGAAATTTTGTTGAAACAGCTGAAGATTGGTGGGATCCTCGTTATTCCGGTAGGGAATGAGCATTCACAGACTATGGTTACCGTAATCCGTGTAAGCGATACTGAATATGAAAAATTTGAATTAGATACTTTCAGGTTTGTGCCGCTGGTGGGCGATCAGGCATGGTAATATGTGAAGGGCAACTATACTTTTAGTGCCCTGTCCATTTCACGTTTAGACTCACGGTCTTTAATGCTGTCTCTTTTGTCAAACTCCTTCTTACCCTGTGCAAGGGCAATTTCAATTTTGGCAAAACCTCTCTCATTCGTGAATATGCGTAAAGGAACTATCGTATAACCTTTCTCTTCACTTCTGAATTTAAGTTTCTTCAGTTCTTTTTTCTGTAACAGTAAAATCCTGTCACGTTTAATATCATGATGATGAAAAGAGCTGTGGCTGTACTCAGATATATGCAGGTTCCTTACGTATAAAACATTACCGATAAACATACAGAAGGCATCTGTCATATTCGCTTTCCCTTGTCTGATCGCTTTAATCTCCGTTCCGAGTAAAGCGAGCCCCGCATTGTATTTCTCAACAATGTTGTAGTCAAAGTAAGCCCTTTTATTTTTAATCTGAATATCGTTCTTCATAGAATTTGCTAATATCAGAAAGAAATGCCGATTTCTGACAGATAAATCTAATTTTTATCTGACCACCAGAACCGGTATAGTTATTTTATGCCTTACAGATTCTACGGTGGTACCAAAGATCAGGTCTTTCAATCCTTTGTGTCCGTGTGCGCCCATAACTAAAATTTGCAGCTGATTGTTTTTGGTAATATCTGCAATGGCTACTGCAGCACCACCAAAACCAATATGCGGATAGGCCTGATAACCCAGTCCGGCAAGGTTATCTTTATACTTTTCCAGGTTCTGTGCATCGCTCAGGGTTTCATGATCCATAACAGCCTTGCCATGATATCTCGCCGCTGCCGTTTCTACAATATGGATAAGATGGTACTCTGCTTCCTTTCCGCCTTGTATCAGTGCGTGTTTGATGGTATTTGAGTCGTTCTTAGAAAAATCTACGGTTATACCTATCCTTGTATAGGGCAGTTTTTCCATGTGCTCTATCTCCATCGCGTTTCCATGGGGTACATTATTTGCAGGACGGTCTTTAGCCCTCAGCAGGGGATAAACAAAAACATATAGCAGCAAAAGGGCAATCAGGATAGCTACGGGAATAATAATCGCATAGATATACCAGCCGCCAGAGCTTTGGCCCCAGCTGATAATTTCTTCCGTTACCAGTTTTATATTCAGTGCCACAATTACTGCCGCGCTGGCCCAGGCCAGTATTTTTACCCATAGCTTGATAGCAAAACCTTTCATCTCCTTTTTATTAGAGGTAAAATGGATCAGGGGAATCACAGCAAAACCCAGCTGCAGACTTAATACTACCTGACTTAAGATCAGCAGACCGCTCAAAGCATCATCTCCAAAGTAGAGTATGGTAAAAAAAGCAGGGATAATAGCCAGCAAACGTGTAATTAATCTACGTATCCAGGGCTGTATGCGCAGGTTCAAATGTCCTTCCATTACGATCTGTCCGGCTAGTGTGCCTGTAACCGTAGAGCTCTGTCCCGCTGCTATTAAAGCAAGGGCAAAAAGGGTAGGGGCCACACCACCAAATATATTGCCCAGTAACTTATAGGCATCCTGTATTTCTGCTACCTCGTGCAGCCCATTTTTAAAAAAGGCTGCTGCAGCCAGGATCAGTATGGCGGCATTTACAAAGAATGCCAGGTTAAGGGCCACGGCTGTATCTATAAAATTAAATTTAATAGCTTCTTTGATTCCTTTGTCATCGCGTTCAAATTTTCTGGTCTGCACCAGAGACGAATGAAGATACAGGTTATGCGGCATCACGGTTGCGCCGATTATACCTATGGCAATATATAATGCCTCACCAGATAGAACAGAGGGCTGCAAACCTTTCAAAACCTCATGAAATGCAGGTTCTACAATAAACATCTCTACCAGGAACGATATACCCACAATAAATACCATCGATACAATAAACACTTCCATTTTACGCATTCCCTTGTTCATCAGGAACAGAAGCAACACAGTATCAAAAATGGTGATGCTGATTCCCCAGATCAGGGGCAGGCCAAATAAAAGGTTTAAGCCTATGGCCATACCAATAATTTCTGCCAGGTCACAGGCTACAATAGCCGTTTGCGCCAATCCAAAAAGGGGGATGTTTACCCATTTTGGATATGCATTTCTTGAGGCCTGCGCCAGATCGAGTCCGCGCACTATCCCCAGTCTGGCACTTAAAGACTGGAGCAGCAAGGCAATCAGGTTAGACATGAGCAGGATCCAGATCAGCTGGTACCCGAATTTACTGCCGCCCGCAAGATCTGTGGCCCAGTTTCCCGGATCCATATAACCTACACTTACCAGGTAAGCCGGTCCGATAAAAGACAGCAGCCTTTTCCAGCCAGTCCGTTTTCCTGTATCTACACTTTGATGTACTTCGCTTAGCGATTCTGAATTTTTCATTTGGTCTTTCTCTTTCCCAGCCTTAACTTCTTTATACCTTGATCAGGATATGCTGCGCCACATCTCTGCTTACATTAATTTTTTTATCACCAACTAACAGTTCAACTGAACCATCATACTCCGTTATTTCAGTAATATGCACCGCTATACCGATAGTAAGGCCTAACCTTTCCAGATGTTTGAGGAAAGATGAAGAATATTCGCTTACCCCGATAATGATACCTTTTCTGCCAGTGCTCATCTCATTCAGATGAATATTTGCCGAAGGCTCAAAAACCCCATCCTTATCAGGGATAGGATCGCCATGCGGATCCCGTTTCGGATAACCCAGAAAATCATCCAGTCTTTCTACCAGGATAGAAGAGTTGATATGTTCCAGCTCCTCGGCAATATCATGTACTTCATCCCAGCTGAAATTTAGTTTTTCAACGAGGAATACTTCCCATAAACGGTGTTTCCGTACCACTTTAACGGCAACGGTTTTACCTTCTTCAGTTAAAGTTACCCCCTGATACTTAACATAGTCTAACAGCTTTTTATCAGAAAGCTTTTTCAGCATATCTGTTACCGAGGCTGCCCTTGTTTGCATCCCTTCTGCAATAGCATTTGTCTGCACCGGACTCTCGTTATGCTGAGACAGGTGATAAATTACTTTGAGATAGTTTTCTTCAGTAAAGGAGTGCATTATATCCGACTAATTGTAAATTTAGATAAATCTAAAAATTATTTTATAAAATAAAGCATAATATTATTGATTTATTTTAGAATTAAATTTGGTAAATTGGCTGTTCATATAATACCTTTGAGTTAAACATCATCAAAATGGCAGCTGAATTAGATAAGATAGATTTTAAAATACTTAAGCTTTTACAAGAAAACGGAAGAATTACTAACCTGCTATTATCACAGGAAATAGGTCTTTCACCTGCTCCCACTTTAGAGAGGGTTAGAAAACTTGAAATGTCTGGATACATAAAAAGTTATCATGCCGTAGTTGATGAAGAGAAACTAGGGCTGGGCATCAAAACCTTCATCCAGGTACAACTTGATTTTCATAAGAATAATACGATACAGACCTTCCTGGAGGAAGTGAAACTGATCAGGGAAATTACCGAATGTCATCATGTTACCGGGCAGGCAGATTTTCTGCTGAAGGTATACGTTACCGATATTAAGGCATATGAGCGCCTAATTATGGATAAAATCAGCAAGATCTCGGTTGTAAAAACGTTCCAGACAATGATGATTATGTCAACTACCAAAAGAGAGGCTATTGTGCCTCTGGATTACTAAATATAGAAACCTGTTAATTAGCTGATCTGCCAGTTAACAGGTTCCTTGCCCTGTGCCTGCAGCACCGCATTGGCTTTAGAAAATGGCTTGCTGCCAAAAAAGCCAGTATAAGCTGAAAAGGGAGAGGGGTGAGTAGATTTTATTACCGTATGTTTCTTCTCATCGATCAGCACTGCTTTGTTTTGTGCAAACTTACCCCATAATATAAATACGAGTCCATCTTTTTGCGCCGACAGCTGGCTGATGGCCTGATCAGTAAATGCTTCCCAGCCCTTGCCCTGATGTGAACCTGCCTGATGGGCCCGAACAGTCAGTGTGGCATTTAACAGCAGTACTCCGCTATCCGCCCATTGGGTCAGCTCACCATGTAACGGTGTATTAAATCCTTCTATATCTGTTTCCAGTTCTTTATAAATGTTTTTTAGCGATGGCGGCGGGGTGATGCCTTTTTTTACCGAAAATGATAAGCCATGAGCCTGCCCCTCTCCATGGTAGGGGTCCTGACCCAAAATCACTACTTTTACTTTGTCAAAAGGCGTATGGTTAAATGCGTTAAAAATATCTGCATTTTTAGGAAAGGTTACTTGCCCCGCCTCTTTCTCATGCAATAAAAATGCCTTAAGGTCTTTCATATAAGGCTTTTCAAATTCCTCATTTAATACAGATAACCAACCTGGTTCAAGTGCTGCTGACATGTGTTTAGTTTGTTAATAGGTTAACCATATCTTTTTCCAGAGATATGTCTGGCAGTTCCGTTATCCTGCCTATTTCTGTCTTGTTTCTACTGAATATAAAGGTGGGTACCTGCTCAATCTGAAGATTTGCTGTTGAGCCATCTTCTGCAGATTTGGTATGGTCTACACAGATCAGCTGTATATTTTCTGTCTGCGTACCCACACTATCAAGGATTTTGAAAAAACGAGGTACTTCACGCCGGCTGTCGCCACACCATTTGCCCAAAACCACTGTTACCTGGATATCTTTTAATAAAGAAACCAGGCTTTCTACAGCCGTATGATCCGGTAGATAAGCCGGATACTCTGATTCATACTTCTCTATCATTTCGGGGTCTGTAATCAGCTCTTCCCGGGTACAGCTGTTTTGCATATTGTTAATTTGAACCAAACATATGGATCAACATCCTTAATAGATTTTTTGTTTAAATAATTATTTAAAATCTGATTTTTGGTATATAAACACGATATTTGCACAAAAATAATTAAAGATAAGATATGCCAAACATAGTACGACTTATTATTGGTTTTGTGATTCTGGGAGCTGCGATTGCACTCATGATTTTCGGTTTCTGGGGTTGGGGCATATTGGCCATACTGATTAGTATTCTGGTGATCGTCACCTTTTTCTATAATGAAAATATGCTGCTGGCCCAGTGGTTTCTGCGTAAAGATGATATGCCTAAAGCAGAGGCTTATTTGAAACGTATCACCAATTATGAAACACAGCTGATCAGGGTTCAGCATGGTTATTACCAATTGCTGATTGGTTTAATTGAATCCCGTAAAGCACCTATGCAGTCTGAAAAATATTTTAAGAAGGCCCTTTCACTAGGGATGCAGATGGATCATAATGTAGCCCTGGCAAAATTAAGTCTGGCCGGTATTGCAATGGGTAAGAGAAATAAAAGAGAGGCACAGATGTACCTTACTGAGGCAAAAAAGGCCGACAAGAACAAATTACTGGCAGATCAGATTAAACAGATGAAAGATCAGCTTGGTATGTTGGATAAACAGCAGCAGGTAAGATACAGCAGATAAGATATAGCAGATCAGCAGACCAAAAAAGATTAGAAGATTAAAAAATGTCCCCTCAGGTTGTACCTGCAGGGGACATTTTATTTGTCGGTTAAACTGTCAAAGTTTTCGTTGTCATCCAATCCACCGCGACTGATGATGTCATCATCCATCTGGTGTTTTCTGTTGAAGAACAATTGTTCAGATTGAATCCTTTTGATTAACTGGCGTATCAATGAAAGATCAAACGCATCTTTATTCAGTTTTATGCAGTATTCGTTTTCAGTTATTTCAAGACTTGAGTTGTTCATAACATAACTATTTAGTGTATGCTAAAAATAATAAAGCCCTGCCATATTTTACTATCACAGGGCTTTAAGTTTTTGTTATCTCTACGTTAAGAAAACCAGGCAGTTACATCTTCTTTCGAAGGCATAGTCAGATCCAGTTTCAGCTTTTTACGCATTCCGCCAAGATCGTTAAATACCTTGTTTGCATTTGCCCCACTTAGGTCTTCAATGGTATTAAAGCCCATTTTCCTGATTACCTGAACCCACTCAGCAGGTATACCTGCGTTTACAAAATCTTCATCGCTGGTTACTTTTGCTTTCTTCTCCGGTCTCATCTGAGGGAAAAACAATACTTCCTGGATAGTACTTTGATTCGTCATCAGCATTACTAACCGGTCAACGCCTATACCTAAACCTGATGTTGGCGGCATACCATATTCCAGTGCACGTACAAAATCGTCATCCATGGCCATAGCCTCATCATCACCACGGGCAGCTAATTTAAGCTGGTCTTCAAAACGTTCTTTCTGGTCTATCGGATCATTCAGCTCAGAATAAGCATTTCCTATTTCTTTACCCATCACAAATAACTCAAAGCGCTCAACTAAGCCCTCTTTGCTCCGGTGCTTTTTAGCCAGCGGGGTCATTTCTATCGGATAGTCGGTAATATATGTAGGCTGTATCAGGTTGGCTTCAACTTTTTCACTGAAAAGTTCATCTACCAATTTACCACGGCCCATAGAAGCGTTGGTTTCTATGCCCAGATCTTTACATGTTGCAACCAGCTGTTCTTCGGTCATACCAGATACATCAATACCCGTGTACTTCTCAATAGATTCGTACATGGTAAGCTTCTCATATGGCCCGGCAAAATTAATCTCCTGATCTGCTACTTTTACTACTGCTTTGCCATGAATAGCAATGGCTACTTTCTCCAGGCATTCTTCTACCATGCCCATCATCCAGATATAATCTTTATAGGCTACATAGATTTCCATTGCAGTGTACTCCGGGTTATGGGTACGGTCCATGCCTTCATTTCTAAACATTTTCCCAAACTCATACACGCCGTCAAAACCTGCAACAATCAGTCTTTTTAAATACAGCTCATTTGCAATACGCAGATACAATGGCATATCCAGGGTATTGTGGAATGTTTCAAAGGGCCTTGCAGCCGCACCTCCATGAATACCCTGTAGGATTGGTGTTTCTACCTCCATCCAGCCCTGTGAGTCAAAGTAATTACGCATGGTACTGATTACCTTCGAGCGGTTAATGAAAATCTGTTTGAAGTCCGGATTTACCGTTAAATCCACATAACGCTGTCTGTATCTTAATTCCGGATCCGTAAAACCGTCATATATATTACCTTCTTCATCACGTTTTACAACAGGAAGAGGTTTTAATGATTTTGATAATAATTTAAGTTCTGTCAGGTGAATAGAAATTTCACCCGTCTGGGTAGTAAATACATAACCCTTAACCCCAATGTAATCACCCAGGTCAAGAAGTTTTTTAAATACTGTATTGTAAAGTGTTTTATCTTCATCCGGACAAAGTTCATCTCTTTTCAGATAAACCTGTACCCTGCCGGTAGAGTCCTGCAGTTCCACAAAAGCGGCGCTGCCCATAATGCGGCGGGTCATGATCCTGCCGGCCAGGCTAACGTTTTGATAAGCTTCCTTATTTCCTTCGTAATTCGCTAAAATGTCTGCTGCATTGGTATTGATCTCGTATCCTTCAGCAGGATAAGGATCTATTCCAAGTTCACGTAGCTGAGTAAGCGCACTCCTGCGTAATACTTCTTGTTCTGATAGTCCTGTACTCATAATCGATTAATATTCGGCTTTAGCCGGATAACTGCAAAAATAGTAAATAAGAGGGTGGTTTTAGCAGAAAATTCTAATCCGCTTCAACAGAGGCCGCATACATGTCGTTAATCGCATCTGCATATTTCTTTTCAACAACCTTGCGTTTAATTTTCATGGTAGGGGTTATTTCGCCCTCATCCATGCTAAACGGGTTCCTTTTTACCTTAAAGCTTTTAATGCGTTCAAACTTTGCCAGTTCATTAGAAAGCTTCCTCACGTCCTGGTTAATCCAGTCAACAATTTCAGGCTCGCTTATAAACAGGTCTGCCTGTTCAAAGAAGCTGTCTGGCAGATTAAACTTTTCCTGTATGCTTTCCCTGTTAGGGATAATGATGGCAGTGAGGAATTCTCTCTTATCACCAATCAAAAACAACTGTTCAATTTTAAGGCTCTTCAGGTAAATATTTTCTACTGGCGTAGGATAAACATTTTTGCCATAGGCATTAACGATCATGTTTTTCAGGCGGTCAGTAATCTGCAGGTTACCCTTGTAAAACCTTCCGATATCGCCTGTATGAAACCACTGGTGTTTATCTATTGCCTCGGCAGTTTCTGCCGGTTTATTAAAATATCCCTGCATTACACAATGTCCCCGTACCACCACTTCGCCTTCAGCACATTCAAATTGAGGGTTAAAAGTATCATGGGTCTGGATATTAATCATCTCCTTGCTCTCCACATCCTGGATACCAATTTCTATTCCGGGAATTACACGGCCAACAGTACCGTATACCTGGCGGTCAAATTCGGTAACCGACATTACAGGTGAGGTTTCTGTAAGACCAAAACCTTCCAGCACTTTAATGCCCAGGTTACCAAAAAATTCGCCCACATTTTTAGGTAATGCGGCTCCGCCCGAAATCATAAACTTCAGTCTGCCGCCTGTTTTTTCCTTGATCTTGCTGAAAACGAGTTTCTCGGCAATCATTTTCTCTGCAGACAGTACCAGTCCCGGAGATTTTCCGGCCTCAGTTTTCTGGCGGTAATTCTGTCCTGTTTCCAGCGCCCACAAAAAGATCTTTGATTTGACTCCCCCTTCAGCAGTTCCGCTTTTTATGGCTTTGTCATGTATACGCTCCAGCAGGCGGGGCACACAGTTCATCACGGTAGGTTTAATCTCGGCCATATTTTTGGCCAGTAGCTCAAGGCTTTGCGCAAAGGCCATTTTACAACCCTGCGCACAGCATACATGGTAAGTTGCAGTACGCTCAAAAACATGCGACAGCGGTAAAAAAGACAAGAACACATCATTTTTATCAATCACCGGAATCTGCTGCAGACAAACCGCAACATTCTGTACAAAGTTGTTATGAGAGAGCATTACGCCTTTCGGTGTACCGGTAGTGCCAGAGGTATATACCAGCGAAGAGGTGTCAGAGGGCAGGAGTGTTCTGCGTGCCGTCAGCATATCTGTATGGTAGCGGGCTACCAATTTGGCACCTTCGCTCAATACCTGCTCAAAGCTGATTACTTCGCTGTCAAGATCTGCCGGAACGGTAATTTTAGTATATTCTGCAAATGCCGGAATAATGTATTTCAAGGCCCTGCAGTTGTCGGCAATCTTAAGAACTTTTTTGTATAAAAAGGTATTTCCTACCAGAATGGCTTTCATTCCAGAGTCATTGATAATATATTCTACCTCCTGTTCTGAAAGCGTTGGGTAAATGGAAACGTTAATTGCGCCAATCTGTTGAATGCCCTGGTCATAATAAACATAATCCGGTCCGTTTTCAATGATAAGCCCCATTCTGTCAGCTTTCACAATCCCTTTCTCCAAAAAGAATGCTGAAACTGCATCCGCGCGGTCCAGCGTTTCACGGAATGAAATATTCTCCCATTCAGATTTCTTTTTATCAATAAGAAAGGTCTCGTCGGCCGGGTGGATATTCTCCACTACGTTTCTCAAAAGGCTTGGAACAGTAGAGAATTCATTAAATGATACCATATTTAGTTTTTTGCGAGGGCAATAATAAACTTTTTTACATAAAAAACACAATACAAATATTCGCGCTGAAGCTATAAGAAAGCAGGTTATGAATTGTGCAGGTAAAACAAAAGGGCACCACAGTGCCCTTTTAATGTATCATCAGAAGATTTATCAGACTGAAAAGCTCTCTCCGCAGGCACATGAACGGCTTGCATTTGGATTGTTAAAGTTAAAGCCTTTACCGTTTAAACCATCTGTAAAGTCTAGCTCGGTACCTGCCAGGTAGAGAAATGATTTCATGTCGAGTGCAAAACGCACACCTCTGTCTTCAAAAAACTGGTCGTCCGATTTTACTACATTATCGAAATCAAGATCGTACATTAATCCAGAACATCCGCCGCCTTTAACTGATACCCGCAGAAAATAATCAGTATCCATTTGCTTTTCCTGCATGAGCTGATCAATCTTGCCTTTTGCTTTATCTGTTATTGTGATCATATGCTTAATATTTAAAAATTTAAAGGCCTCAAAATACAGGCCAGATTAGTTATTTGTCAGATTTCTTTATACATCTCCCACACCGGGGAAAGACTCCTTAGCTGTTCTACGGCGCGGAGGGTGGTTTCAATGGTATAATCTATTTCCTCTTCGGTGGTAAAGCGGCCCAGTCCAAACCTGATTGCTGCTTGTGCAAGATTGTCAGGAAGTCCCAGGCTTTTAAGCACATGAGAAGGTTCAATAGACGCCGAAGTACAGGCAGAGCCCGAAGATACCGCTATACCTTTCATGGCCATCATCAGGCCTTCAGCTTCAACATATTTAAATGATATATTGCTAACATGAGGAAGGCGCTGTTCAGCATTTCCATTTCTGTAGCATTCTTCAGTTTGTAGGAAAGCCGATTCCAGTTTGTTGCGCAGCTTAGAAAGGCGGGCGCCTTCATTGTCCATTTCCAGGCGGCATAATTCACAGGCCTTACCTAAACCCACAATACCCGGTATATTCAAAGTTCCCGAGCGCATGCCACGTTCATGTCCCCCACCGTCTATCTGAGCAGTAATTTTCACCCTTGGATTTTTACGGCGTACATATAAAGCACCTACACCTTTAGGTCCGTACATTTTATGCGCAGTAAAGGCCATCAGGTCTATACCATCCTCATCTACATTCACAGGTATTTTGCCTACTGCCTGTGTGGCATCAGTCATAAAAAGGGCACCGTGCCGGTGTGCTATAGCTGCTATTTCCTTAACAGGCTGCAGTACACCGATCTCATTATTACCATACATTACAGTTACCAGAATGGTTTCTGAGCTGATGGCTGATTCCAGTTCGGCAAGGTTTATTAACCCCTCGCTGTCTACTTCGAGGTAGGTAACCCTGGCACCCAGTTTTTCCAGGTGTTTACAAGTATCCAGCACTGCTTTATGCTCAGTATTAACCGTGATGATATGATTGCCTTTTTCCTGATAGGTTTCGTATACTCCCTTAATACCCAGGTTATCAGCTTCAGTAGCACCTGAAGTAAAAATGATTTCCTTATCCGTGCAGCCAATCAGTCTGGCAATCTGTTCACGGGCCAGGTCTGCTGCTTCTTCGGCAATCCAGCCAAAGGCGTGACTGCGGCTGGCAGCATTGCCAAATTTACTGGTCAGATAAGGCATCATGGCATCCAGTACCCTTGGGTCTAGCGGGGTAGTAGCATTATTATCCAGGTATATAGGAAGCTCCATGATTCTTGTATTGTTGTAGCTAACAAAGGTACGTAAAAAGATTACCAGGAATTATAATTAAGGTTATGACGGTAAGCCTAAAACCTGCATTTTTACATTCCAATAACCGTCATCAGAAAATGGATAAAATTGAACATATCGGTATTGCGGTAAAGGACCTCGAAGCCTCCTGCAGCCTCTATGAGAAATTGCTTGGTGTTGCAGCCTACAAAAAAGAAGAAGTATTATCAGAAGATGTGCGTACAGCATTCTTCCAGACCGGAGAAAGTAAAATTGAGCTGCTGGCCTCCATTGGCGGTAACGGGCCTGTAGCTGGCTTTATAGAAAAAAGGGGCGAAGGTATCCATCATATTGCTTTTGCAGTAGATGATATTGTTGCAGAAATGGAACGTTTGAAAGCGGCAGGCTTTATTCTGCTTAATGCAGAGCCCAAACCTGGGGCAGATAATAAGCTGGTTTGCTTTGTACACCCAAAAGGCACGGCAGGGGTGCTGGTAGAGATCTGTCAGGAAATTAAAAGTGCAGAATGATGGAAGATGTAAAGGCTTTGTGCAGGATAATTGCGAAAGACTTCGAACTCGAAGAAGATTCTTCGGCCCAGGCTATCCGCGAGAAGATGGTATATGCATTTTCCTGGCTGCTTGATAACGATATTTCTAAAATGATGAATATCCTGTACAGGGCAGATGTAAATGAGGAAAAATTGAAATCACTGCTCATTGGCCGGTCACAATTACCCTCCGCAGAAATTATTGCAGATGAATATATTAACAGGCTCAGGCAGAAAGTAGAAACCTGGAAAAAGTACAGTACATAAATTTTTATTAAATGTTGGATATGATAAATATAATTTGGATATTTGCAACCTTCAAAATAAGCAAGCGACAAATAAGTATATATTCATATGAAAAAAGATCTTCACCCATCAAACTATAGATTCGTAGTATTTAAAGACATGTCTAACGAATACGCTTTCTTAACAAAATCTTGCGTTGAGACTAAAGAGACTGTTACATGGGAAGATGGTAATGAGTACCCTCTATACAAATTAGAGATCTCACACACCTCTCACCCTTTCTATACTGGTAAAATGAAACTGGTAGATACTGCCGGACGTATTGATAAATTCAAAACCCGTTACGCTAAGAAGTAATCCTAAGCGGAATAAAAAAATTATTTTAAGGTCCCGATGCTATGCTTCGGGACTTTTTTTATTTTTGTCCCTATGACTATTAATTTATTTGATGATGCCGCGGCGGTTTCTCTGCGTCCCCTTACCTTTACCCGGCCTGTGGCCGATTTAAGGATAGGGATTATGACTATTGCAGAAAAATGGGCCAGGTACTCAAATACACAGCCCGGTTTTTCAACAGCAGATTACCTTGCTGCCAAATATCCTTTACGCACTGGAGCCACACATTTTATCAATGGTTCAGTTTGTCCGGATCAACAGCTTTTTCAGGCTGTTACCGCGCTTAAAGATAATCAGGTGCTGATAAGTGATAGGCTAATTATCGCTTATTTTAATCTGCATGGCCGTCCCTCTTCTCCTGTTGAGCTGGCTCAGCTCGATAAGGTTATTTATAACGCACCGGTAACCCGGCTGCTCTTTCCCGAAGATATCTTCAGAAATAATGATGCACAGCTGCGTGCAGATTACAATCTGCTTACCGCAGGGCGAACCTCTGCACCTTTAAGTGGTACCAATACCATTCTCGGCGACGATATTTTTGTTGAAGAAGGTGCCACAGCAGAATGTTCAACTTTTAATACCTTAAAGGGGCCCGTGTACCTGGGCAAAAACTCAGAAGTATGGGAGGGTAGCAATATCCGCGGTTCCTTCGCATTAGGAGAAAATTCACAGGTAAAAATGGGCAGTAAAATTTATGGTCAGACTACCATAGGTCCGTTTAGCAGGGTAGGGGGAGAAATTAATAACGCCGTAATCTGGGGATACTCATCCAAAGGGCATGAAGGTTATCTCGGTAATTCGGTAATGGGGCAGTGGTGTAATATCGGTGCAGACAGCAACAATTCCAACCTCAAGAACAATTATGCAGATGTAAAGCTATGGGACTACCAGCAGGATAGTTTCCGTAATACAGGATTGCAGTTCTGCGGGCTGATTATGGGCGATCATGCCAAATGCGGAATCAATACCATGTTTAATACCGGAACTGTTGCCGGTGTAAGTGCCAATGTATTTGGCGGCGGCTATCCCAGTAACTTTATCCCAGACTTTGCCTGGGGCGGTCCACAGGGCTTTGAGATATACAAACTCAACAAAATGTTTGAGACCACCAAAAAGGTTTTTGAACGCCGAAATATCGATTTTAATCAGGTAGAAAAAGATATCCTGACTGCTATTTTCGAATTAACTTCAATTTATAGGCGTTCTTAATTAAGAGTTTTTTACTTTAGCACATATATATGTGTGTAAACACAATTAATTTGTTAGCACAGGTAAGGTTTGTATCAGCTGTACGTTACTAACAATAAGATTATACCACAAATAAGAACATATCAATTATGAGAAAGAAAGTAGTAGCAGGAAATTGGAAAATGAATACAGATTACGATGAAGGCGTTTCCCTGTTTTCCGAAATCGTTAACATCATCAGAGATGAGAAAAAAGGCGACCAAATTGCTATCATATGCGCTCCATATATTCATTTAAACAGTTTAGCTAAACTGGGCGGTGACACAGTTAAAATTGGTGCGCAGAACTGTCACCAGAACGAAAGCGGTGCCTATACCGGCGAAATCTCCGCAAAAATGATCAAGTCTGTAGGTTGCGAATACGTAATTATCGGCCACTCCGAGCGTCGTCAGTATTTTGCTGAGAATGATGCCCTGTTAGCTGAAAAAACAAAGATCGCACTTGCCAATGGTTTAGTACCTCTTTTCTGTATCGGCGAAACTTTAGATGAAAGAAATAACGGCAATTTCTTTGAAATATTAAGAGGACAATTAGAGAATGGTCTTTTTGATTTCTCTGCGGAAGACTTCTCCAAAATTATTATTGCCTATGAGCCGGTTTGGGCTATTGGTACCGGATTAACAGCAACTGCACAGCAGGCGCAGGAAGTACATGAATTTATCCGTGCCGAAATATCAGAGAAATACGGTGAAGAAGTTGCTGAAGCTACTTCAATTTTATATGGCGGCAGCTGTAACCCAAAAAATGCTGCTGAGCTTTTTGCACAGAAAGATATTGACGGCGGCTTAATTGGCGGCGCGTCTTTAAAATCACGTGACTTTGCAGATATCGTTAAAACCTTTAACAGTTAATGCAATACATACAGGTAACATTCAGCTTTGTAAGTATTGAAGAGTATCAGCAAGACCTGCTTATCAGCGGGCTTGCTGATATTGGTTTCAATACCTTTGAAGATACAGAAAATGGTTTTTCTGCTTTTATTGATTTCGATAGTTACAGCCAGGTTAGCCTTACTGAGGCTTTGCTCCAGTTTGAAGGAGATTTTGAATACGCTTATACCGTAACTGAAATTGCCGCAGAAAACTGGAACGAAGAATGGGAAAAGAATTTCGAACCTCTCGTTATCAGTGACAGCTGTTATGTGAGGGCCACATTCCACGAAGATCAGCCACAGTATGAGTATCAGATTGTGATTGATCCAAAGATGGCCTTCGGAACCGGTCACCATCAAACTACCACCATGATGATGCAGTATATACTGGAAGCTCCGGTTTCTGGTGCATCTATACTGGATATGGGGTGCGGAACCGGAATACTGGCCATACTGGCCGCTAAACGCGGTGCTACAGAACTTGTTGCTATAGATAATGATGAAGTCTGTTACCTGAGTGCAATTGAAAATGCTGCCTTAAATGAAATAAAAAATTTAACCGTACTTTGCGGAGGTAAAGAGGTTATACCTGCTGTTAAATTTGATGTTATTCTGGCCAATATCAACCGCAATATTCTGCTCGACCAGATTCCGGTATATACAGAGGTATTGAAGGAAGGCGGAGAGATCTATTACAGCGGATTTTATGAGTCACCAGATCTGCAGTTAATTAAAGAAGCCTGTTCAGCAGTGAACATGCACTATATTGATCATAAGAAAATAGAAGACTGGGTAGCCGCAAGATTTAAAAAAGGATAGTATGCGCATACATTTTATAGCTATTGGAGGCAGTGCTATGCACAACCTGGCCATCGCTTTACATAAAAAAGGTTTTCAGGTTACTGGTTCAGACGATATGATCTTTGAACCTTCTGCCGGCAGACTGGAAAGATTTGGTCTCCTGCCCCCTCAGATGGGCTGGAACGAGGATTTAATCACTCCAGAGCTTGATGCCGTAATCCTGGGCATGCATGCCCTTTTAGATAATCCGGAATTGCTCCGTGCACAGTCCCTCGGACTTAAAATCTATTCTTATCCAGAATATATATACGAACAAACTAAAGACAAGCTGCGGGTGGTAATTGGCGGCAGCCATGGTAAAACCACTATTACCTCCATGATCCTGCACGTACTCAATTTCTTTGGTAAAGACTTTGATTACCTGGTAGGGGCACAGCTCGAAGGTTTTGATACGATGGTTAAAATAACAGATTCTGCCCCCCTCATTATTATTGAGGGAGATGAGTATCTGGCTTCGCCCATAGACCGCCGTCCAAAGTTCCATTTATATAAAGCCAACATTGCGGTAATCAGTGGCGTAGCCTGGGATCATGTTAATGTTTTTCCAACATTTGAGAATTATATCCAGCAATTCCAGACATTTATTGAAACCATCCAGGATTCGGGGAAATTAATCTATTGTAAGGACGATATAGAATTAAGAAATCTTGTCGCGCGCGATCATTCTCCGGTTGATAAAATCGGCTATGGAATACCACAGCACAGTGTTAAAGACGGTGTTACGTACCTTTTGCCCGAAAATTTGCCATTAAAAGTATTTGGTGATCATAATCTGATGAATCTGAGTGCGGCCAAATTAGTTTGTAAAGAAATAGGAATTAATGATGAAGATTTTAATATCGCAATAACCACTTTTAAAGGTGCAGCGAAGCGTCTGGAATTATTGAATTCAGAAAAAAATACTAATGTTTATAAAGATTTTGCACATTCGCCATCTAAACTTAAAGCCACAATTGAGGCAGTAAAGTCTCAATTTGTGGAAAGAAAGCTGGTAGCATGTATGGAATTACACACTTTCAGTAGTTTAAATAAAACTTTTTTACTGCAATATGCTGATACGATGATCCAAGCAGACAAATCTATCGTATATATTGATGAAAAGACATTTCAGCAGAAAAGAATTGTGCCATTTACTGAAATAGATGTTCAAACAGCGTTCAAGGATGATCGACTTACTTTTTTTAATAATGCCGATACACTTGAACAATACCTGAGGCAACTTGATTTTAAGGATACAAACCTTCTATTGATGAGTTCAGGAAACTTTGGAGGAATGGACCTGATTAAGTTGGCACGCGAGTTGAATAATTAAAGAACAAAACACACCTAAATTTATAACAATGAACATTATCGGTAAGAACATCAGACAGCTTCGCCAAAAAAATGGCTGGAGCCAAGGCGAAGTAGCCAAAAGATTGAACATTTCTATTCCTGCATTTTCTAAAATTGAAACAGGGATTACTGACATCAACATTTCAAGACTTGCTCAGATCGCTAACCTTTTCGAAGTTTCTACTATGGATATCATCTCTAAAGAAGGGGAGAACCCACAGTCTGTAAATTTTGAAGAGATTAATAACTTAAAGGCGAAACTTTCCCTGAGAGAAGAAGAAATCATCAAACTTCAGAAAAAGGTTATTGACCTTTATGAAGAGATAAGAGAAAAATAAATTGCTCTCTCGTTTAAGAGAACAATTTCCGCATCGTCAGGTGCCGCTTTCCAAAAGTGGCACCTGTTGCTTCATGAATAGAAAGCATTTTATCATTGAAGTCTCCCACCCAAGAAAGCTCCAGTTCATCATACTGGTTAAGCGGCAGAACATACTCCTTTAGTTTTATAAACAGTGCAGATTCCAGACCGTGTTTCTGGTATGCAGTTTTGGTACCCATCACTATTGCCCTCATCCTGTTTACACCCCTCCACCTCCGGTATACAAACTGTAATTTTTCTATCAGACCGAGTTTACCGTTAAAACCTTTAATCATCTGGTTTGCATCTGGTATTATAACTACAAAAGAAGCTGGTTCTCCGTTCAAATAAGCGAACCAAATCAGCTTTTCGTCCATTATGGTCTCCATCTGTTTAAAACTCTCTTGTAGCGTCTCTTTTTTGATCGGGATAAAATTCTCAAAGTCTTTCCAGCCATCATTATAAATCTCCATGAGGTCGTTCACATACTTATCTGCATTTTTCTTGGAAAAGTGCTCGAATGTATAACCTGGTTTATTACTTACCCAGGTGGCAATTTTGGTAAAGCGTTCCGGAAACGGGTTTCTAACCTGCAGGTGATTGGTTATCTGCTGATACGAAGTTTCAAAGCCATAATTATTAAAAAATGCTTCATAATATGGCGGGTTATAGTTCATACCATACGAGGGTGCTGTAAAACCCTCTACCAGCAGGCCCCAGAACATATCGTTCTCCCCGAAGTTGATTGGTCCGTCCATAGCTTTCATTCCTTTTTCCTGCAGCCAGTTTCTGGCAGTATCAAAGAGCAGGTAAGCAGCTTCCTGATTTTCTATACATTCAAAATATCCCATGCCGCCAGTAGGCTGCTCATAGTTATGCGCTTTCTTCTGGTTGATAAAGGCTGCTACCCTTCCAATGGTTTCACCATGGCTATCTTTTAAGATCCACCTGGTACATTCGCCATGCTGAAAGAAAGGGTTTTTTGCCGGGTCAAAAGTTTTTTCAACATCCTGGTCCAGCGGACAGATCCAATTCGGGTCATTCTTGTAGATAAGCTGTTGAACGTTTAAAAATTCGCGGATAGTTGGTTTACCGGAAACAGGAATAATCTGCATTGATGTATTTTAGAATTTAAAAAAAAAGCATCTTTTGTAAAGATGCTTAACATATAAGGTTATCGAAAAGAATTAGTACTCGTCGTCGTCGTCGGTAAAGTCATCAAAGGTATCCAGATCGTCCAATGGAACATCGAAATCGTCGTCTTCATCTTCAAACTTCTCGTTTTTGTCAACAACGTCATAAGAATTGTCATCCGTCATCTCGTTGTCCTGATCCAGCTCCTCTTGTGAACTTTTCTTACCGGTTTTTTTTGGATTTGTCATTTGTCTAAAATAAAATTGCCAGAAATTATTAATACTTTAAAATTACAAAAAATCTTTTTAAAAGGCATTTAAGCCGAATTGTATGTGTTTTTTACTACTTCAAAATTAGTATAAAAAGCATTTCAAAAAAAGAACTATTTGCAAAAAGATGCTGCAATTATCCAATTGCTTGCTTGTCAGAGTAGTAATAAAAAACACAAAAAAAAAGTGGTAAAGCTTTAACTTTACCACTTTTAACACACAAATGAAACCTGAATTGAGATAAGTTTTAGGTTAGGTTAAAAAATATCTGGCGCCAATTCTATAAGAACGTTTTTTACAAACTTTGTTTGCTTTAATATCTATAACAAGTTTAATGCAAAAATCATTTCGTATCAAGAATACTGAGTGAGTGGTAGCAATAATTGAGTAAACGGTAATTCACTAGTGATTTGGTAGGGTAATGGCGATTGTTGTGCCCGATTTACCGTTCTGAGTGAAGGTAATCTGTATAGGATTCTCTTCAATCTGATTGATCAGGTTTATCCTTTCCTGGGTAAGGCTCATTCCCTTGCTTTCATGCTTGCCGCTTTTGTTACGCAGGGAGTTTTCTATCCCGATGCCATCATCTATAATCTTGATCAGCAGGGAAGAAGGGCTTACCTGGTTGATTACAACATCTATCGTGCCCCCTTCTTCACGTGGCATTATCCCATGCCATATGGCATTTTCAATATAGGGCTGAAGGATCATGGAGGGAATCATTGTTTCATCCTGGTCTATCTCTTCACCCACTATAATATTATACCTGAACTTCTCCCCAAACCTTTTCTTTTCCAGTGAAAGGTATAAGCTCAGATATTCAATTTCTTCCTCCAGGGAAATGAAACTTTTGGTACAGATGTCCAGGTTCTTCCTGATCAGCTTGGCAAAACCCGTTAATACTTTATTAGCCGATGAGGTATCCTTGGTATTGATATAATGCTGTATAGAATTCATCACATTGAATACAAAATGCGGGTTCATCATAGCCTGCAATGCCTGTTGCTCCAGCATCAGGATTTTGTTCTTCAGCAGCAGACGCTGTTTTTCCTTATCTTTCTGCTGTCGCGTTACAAATACTGCAATCTTATAAAAACTGAAACTGGCTAGCAGGATAATGAATACCAGAAATGCAGTACTCTGCCAGAAATGTTCCTCCAATATAAAGCTGATATTTACCGGCATGCTCCACTGACTGTTGCTTGTCCTGGCACAAAGTTCAAAATTATACTTTCCCGGTTCCAGCGATGAGAATTCTATCCTTCTGTTTTTAGTCTCTGTCCAGCTGTCTTTATCTTTCAGACGGTAGCGGTACATAATATTGTTATTCTGAAAATCTATCGCACTGTAATAAAACGTAATGTTATTATTAGCAGGCTCCAGACGGATCTCAGCTGTATCAATATTCAAAGGCTTTTTATTGTTCAGTATAGATGATACCAATACTTTAGGGGCTTCTGTGGTGGGGTCAAACCTTTTATTGGCAAAGTAGACCAGGCCATGATTAGTGGCAAAATAAGCAGTATCCTGATCAATGTACAAAGCGTTTGCTTCATTATCCAGCATACTTCCCGCATAGTCAAAAGTCTCTACCGGATAATTGCCATTCAGATAAATCCGGTTTACTGCGCTATTGGTAATTACCCATACATATGATTGCTGGATGAATATTTTTTTACAGATATTGTTAGATAAACCGTTGAGCCGTGTAATCTGTTTCAACAGCTTATTGTTTTTCAGGAAGAGCAATCCATAACCGTCTGTTGCCAGTACCACTGTTCCATCGGGTAGCTCAGCAATATCATTGATGCGTTTGGTAAGCAGCTTATGCTGCTGGTAGCGTTTGTTAACCGTACTGTCAGTAAGTTCAGAAAGGCCGTTAGCGTTAGAAAACCACAGGCTGTTATCCTGCCCATAATATACCCGGTAAGATCTGCTGCTAAAGAAGTTGTCGCCCTCTTTATAGGCAGAAGAGGTAAAGTTAAGCCCTGCTGTCGGATTATTGATGATCAGCACACCTGATGAAAGTGCCAGAGCCAGTTTGTTATCTTTGCTGAGACTGAAACTTTTGAGTACAAAAGGCGAATTTCCGGTCTCCTGCAGATAGCTGAATTTTGCTTTCCCCGCTTTGCCTGGCTGCATAGTTCCCAGACCGTAATCAGAAGAAAAATAGAGCGTGTTGCCGGCTGCATTAAATTCAATCTGTTTGATGCTGTTAAATTTCTTTTTATCAGGGACATCTACCGTGCCCAGCACTTTACCTGCCTTGCCCACCATATTGATTTTTCCGTTATCCATTCCCAGCCAGAGCCGCTGCTGCTGATCTTTGGTAATGCTTTTTACAACGGGACTGCTCAAACCATGGCTGGGGTCCAGCACATAGATACGTTTAGATTTCTTTGGCATCATATAAACGCCATTGGCAGTGGTAAACCACATGTTCTCTTTATTGTCGCGTATTACCTGACTCGTGTTAATATTGTGCAGGTAATGTTCCGGAGGGTTGTACCCATCAATATAGTAAACGCCATTGCTATTGGTCATCCATACAGCAGATTTATTTTCCGCATAAAAATACCCCGGATTATCCGCCAGCAGCTGTGCATTAATCTTAAGTGTAAGCCATTGTTCGGTTCCTTTTTTAAAATTCAGGCCCTGGGGCGACAAAAATGAGATGCTGTGATCTGGCAGGTTATTGGCAGTTTTATAAGACAGCAGGTTGATCGTCTGCGGAATAATCCTGAACTCGGAACCATCAAATATACGCTGACAGTTTTTGCTCATTGCATAAATCAGGCCCAGCTCATCTTCATATACAAAGGTATTGATAAACTGACAAGAGGAATTGGCCGAGCTGTACCGGGTAACATGCTTTCCGTCCCATTTCACCAGCAGGTTTTTATTCGTTCCAAGCCATATATTCCCCTTACTGTCTTCAAAAAATGAAATGATGATTCCATTTATCTTCAATAATTTAAGGGCAGGATCGTTGTTTTCATTAAAGATTTTGCCATTCTTAAAATAACTCATCTGCCCGTTCAGTGCAGAAAACCAGATTTTGCCAGAACGGTCCTGGTTCAGCCTGATAATCTGGTTATCCGGCAATCCTTCATCAATAGAGAAATTTTCGAAAACTTTACCGTCAAACCGGCTTACCCCCGCATCAGAAGAAATCCAGATATACCCTTTGCGGTCTTGCAGCGTATAATAACAATTGTTACTGGGCAGACCCTCTTTGGTACTGTAATGTTTAATGAAAGTGGTCTGCGCAAAACAGAGCTGAGCCAGTATACTGAAAGTAATAAACAGCGCAATTTTAATCTTTCCGGTACTATCTTTAAGATTTATCACTGGTAAAACTGGTATATAGTTTAATTTTTTCTACAAAAATGCTAGCCCTGCGGCGTGAGACTGCAATTTTCTGACCATTTTTAAGCAGCACTTCCAGACCGTTTTTAGAGTTGTACTCTTTGAGGTAATTGAGATTGACTATACTTGATTTATGGATCCGCACAAACTGATCTTCCGGCAGCAGCTCCTCATATTCTTTCAGCACCTTTGAGACAGTAATATTGTCGCGTCCGTTAAGGTGAAAAACCGAATAATTGCTGTCCGCTTCAATATGAATAATGTCATTGATATCAATCATGGTATAACCCTGTCCGTTAGGTAAACTCAGCTTTCTGATTTCTGTTTTTGCGCTGAGGTGAGTAGCAAGACTTTTCAGGCGTTCAGTGTTTTCCATTTCATAATCGCTGAAACGGATAAATTTTGCAGCCTTATCCACTGTATCTTTCAGTTCGTCTATATCAATTGGTTTCAGCAGATAATCCACTGCATTTGCTTTAAAAGCTTTCAATGCGTACTGGTCAAACGCTGTAGTAAACACAATCTGTGCATTGTTCTGTTTGGCGTCTGGTACCAGTTCAAAACCATTCTTTCCAGGCATGGCAATATCCAGGAAAATAAGGTCTATATCATGTTTAAGCAGCAGGTTATGTGCTTCTTCCACAGATTTTGCAATACCGCAAATATGAACGTTTTCACAGTTTTCCTGGATAAGAAAATAAAGTGAACTACGTGCAAATTCTTCGTCGTCTACTATAATAACATTAAGCACTGGCAGATTTTTAATTATGCTCAATTTATAAAAAAAATGTGCCTTAGATAATTTTTTATTGATATGTCAAAACCGAATCATTTTTTAGACCGTATGTAACGATATAAACTCAAAAGGTTTATTGAACCATACCAGTAATATTAAACAAATTCTTATGAAAAATTTCCAACAAGAAGAACCGGAGTTACTGCAAAAAGAAAGCGGAATTCTGACTGCAAAACTTCAACGCAGGTCTTTCCTGCAATATGCCGGTGCCGGTGCGGCAGGTGTTGCACTATTGGCCGCAGGATGTAAAAAAGATTCAGATACTTCAGCTACAGGCATTAACCTGGGAAGCGGTGATGTAGGTATCTTAAATTATGCCTATGCTTTAGAACAGCTGGAAGCAGCATTTTATACTGCAGTGGTTCAAACTCCATATGCAAATATCTCTACTACAGAACTTGCATTATTAACTGATATCCGCGACCATGAGGTTGCACACAGAGAATTTTTCAAAAAAGCTTTAGGTTCTGCTGCAATTCCAGCATTATCTGTAGACTTTACAAGAATCAATTTTAGTGTAAGAGCAGATGTTCTGGGTACTGCCAAAGCATTTGAAGATCTGGGTGTTTCTGCTTATAATGGTGCAGGTAACCTGATCAAATCTGCAGATTATTTAGTAGTTGCAGGTAAAATCGTCTCAGTTGAAGCCAGACATGCCGCTTTAATCCGCGATCTGATTGAGAATGGTTCTTTCGCTAACCTTGAAGTTGTTGATGCTAACGGACTTGATGTTGCAAGGGCACCTAAAGATGTATTGGCAATTGCACAAAACTATCTTAAATCAACCCTTAATGCATCTAATTTACCAACCTCTTAATTAAGAAACCATGAATATCCTAAATATATTAGAAGAAATTGAAAAAGTAGACGGTGAAGTGTATGAACGCTTAAATCCGCGCAGAGCTGCAATGAAACAGTTCTATAACATGGGTTCGAAAGTAGCAATGGCAGCAGTGCCTTTGGCTTTAGGTTCAATGTTTAAAAAAGCATATGGTCAGACTTCCAATACCGTAATAGATGTATTGAACTTTGCACTGACTTTAGAGTACCTTGAGTATTATTTCTATCAGACAGGTGCTTCCACTTCAGGTTTAGTACCGGTAGGTACACCAGCAGTAGGTGCAATCACAACAATCCGTGATCATGAGTTAGCTCACGTTAACCTGTTAAAAGGTGCTATTACTGCTTCAGGAGGTACACCAGTATCATTCACAGCTGCTAATTTCGATTATACTGCTAAAGGTACTTTCCCAACTGTTTTCTCTAACTATCCAACTTTCCTTGCAGTTGCACAGGCATTTGAAGATACCGGAGTAAGAGCCTATAAAGGTCAGGCACCTAATTTAATGAGCAATCCAGGCGTATTAAAAACAGCTTTACAGATCCATTCAGTTGAAGCACGTCATGCTTCACATATCCGTCAGATGCGTAAAGCACCTGCAGGTGGTGGTGTTACAGCTTTAAAACCATGGATTACAGGAGCAAATGACAGTGGTGTACCACAGGTTGATGCGGTATATAAAGGTGAAGATAATGTTGTACAATTAGGTGTTAACATTCCTTCATTAGGTGTTTCTACTGCAGCAGCAACAGAATCATTCGACGAGTTTTTGGTAAAAGCAGATGTACTTGCTATTGCCTCGTTATTTATAAAATAAGATTAGTGTTTAGGTTTAAGGATGGAGAGGAGGGCACATTGCCCTTCTCTTTTTTTATGCCCTGATATTTTTAATAGGTAATTACCTGTTCTTCCAGTTGCTCAGGCAAATCACGGTAGTTATATTGCTGACCTCTCAGCTGCGGTTCAAAACCTGCCTCCCTGATTGCATCCTGTATCCCTTTGGCGGTAAAGCGGTGAGGTGCACCAGCTGCAGAAACCACGTTTTCCTCAATCATAATTGAACCAAAGTCGTTAGCACCGGCATGTAAACACAATTGTGCAACATTCTTGCCTACAGTAAGCCAGCTGGCCTGAATGTTTTTTATGTTAGGCAGCATAATGCGGCTTAATGCCATCATCCTGATATATTCATCACCAGAAACATCATTGGTAATACCTCTCAGTCGTTTCAACAATGTGCCGTCATCCTGGAAAGGCCATGGTATAAAGGCCAGAAATCCTTTTGCATCTGCAGGCTTTTCGCTCTGCACTTCCCTAATCCATACCAGATGCTCAAATCGCTCTTCTATGGTTTCCACATGTCCAAACATCATTGTTGCCGAGGTAGTGATATCAAGCTGATGCGCGGCCCGCATCACATCCAGCCATTCCTGTCCGCCGCATTTCCCTTTAGAGATCAGACGGCGCACCCTGTCGTTCAGTATCTCTGCACCCGCACCCGGTAAAGAATCCATGCCCGATGCTTTCATGGCGCTCAATACTTCAGTATGCGATAGTTTTTCCAGTTTGGCAACGTGAGCTATTTCCGGCGGACCTAAAGCATGTAGTTTCAAGTCAGGGTAAAGCTCTTTCAATTTACTGAAAAGTTCTGTGTAGAATTTCAGTCCCAGATCCGGATGGTGACCGCCCTGTAATAATAACTGGTCGCCCCCAAGCCTGAAAGTTTCTTCAATTTTAACTTTATAAGTTTCAATATCTGTAATATAGCTTTCATCATGCCCCGGTCTTCTGAAAAAGTTGCAGAATTTACAATTGGCAATACATACGTTGGTAGTATTCACATTCCGGTCAATCTGCCAGGTTACCTTACCACTGGGTACCTGCTTTTTTCTTAACTCGTTAGCTACAAAAGCCAGCTCGGCAGTTGCGGCATTATGATATAAAAATACACCTTCTTCTTTAGTTAGAAAGTCAAAACGCAATGCTCGCTCCAATAATTCCGCAGTATTCATAGGACAAATATACCATAAGTTACGCTGTTTTTATTTCATGAGATTATCACATTTCCGCTTAGCTCATTATTGTTATATTTGACACAATTATATATTTTATGGTAGATTTTAATCGTTTTACACTGGCCAACGGCTTACGTGTTCTGGTACACGAAGATGATACAACCCCTATGGCTGTATTAAATATCCTGTATGATGTTGGTGCAAGAGACGAAGAGGAAGATAAAACCGGGTTTGCCCACCTTTTTGAACACCTGATGTTTGGCGGCTCTGTCAACATTCCCATCTATGATGAGCCCCTGCAGCGGGTAGGGGGGGAGAACAACGCTTTTACAAGTAATGATATTACAAACTATTATATCACTTTGCCGGCTACCAATCTCGAAACAGCTTTCTGGCTGGAGAGCGACAGGATGCTGAGCCTTGCATTTTCAGAAAAAAGTTTAGAAACACAACGGAATGTAGTGTGCGAGGAATTTAAACAGCGCTATCTTAACCAGCCTTATGGCGATGTATGGTTAAAGCTGCGCCCGCTGGCCTATAAAGAACACCCTTATAAATGGGCAACTATAGGGCAAGACCTGGCGCAGATAGAGAATGCCAAAATGGAGGATGTAAAGGCCTTCTTCAAAAAACACTATAACCCACAGAATGCCATTATGGTAGTGGGTGGAAATGTTAAAACAGAAGACATACGCCTGCTGGCAGAAAAATGGTTCAGTCCTATCCCCGCCGGAGAGAAATATCACCGCCATCTGCCTAAAGAGCCACTGCAAACTGAAGCCAGGTTTGAAACTGTACATGCCAATGTGCCACTCAATGCATTTTATATGGCATTTAAAATGCCAGGCCGTAGTGATGCAGATTATCAGACTTATGATTTACTGGCAGATATCCTTTCGCAGGGCCATTCTTCAAGATTATATAACAGCCTGTTGAAAGAACAGCAGCTTTTTAGTGATGTACATGCTTATATCACCAGCAGTATGGACGAAGGCTTGTTTATTCTGGAGGGTAAGCTGAGCGAAGGCGTAGCAGTAGAGGCGGCAGAAAAAGCGGTATGGGCAGAACTGGAAAAGATCTCTACAGGACTTGTTACCGAAACCGAACTTACCAAAGTTAAAAACAAGTCAGAATCCATAATGGTATTTGCTGAGATGAGCCTGCTTGATAAGGCAATGAACCTTGCGTACTATGAACTGCTGGGCGATGCGGCAGGTCTAAACACTGAGATTAATAAATATCTTGCAGTTGATGCAGAAAGGATACTCAATGCTGCAAAGAAGACTTTCGTGAGAGAGCAATGTTCAACATTATATTATTTAACCTCGAAAGATGCTTGATCGTACACTAATACCTGAGTCTAAACAGGTAAATGAAATAAATTTTATTTCTCCAAAACAGCAGGTGCTGGATAACGGAATTAAAGTATTTACCATCAATGCGGGTAAGCAGGAACTGGTACGTATCGAATTTGTATTTGAAAACGTAAACTGGCAGGAGTCTAAACCACTGCAGGCTATTGGTGTGAGCCACCTGGTAAACAACGGTACCACTACTTTAAGTGCCCGGGAAATTGCCGATAAAGTAGATTATTATGGTGCTTTTCTGCAGACCGATTATGGGGCAGACCAAAGCAGTATCAAAATATATACGCTGAATAAACACCTGCAACAGGTATTGCCTATTTTATGGTCAATTCTTAATGAAAGTGTGTTTCCACAACAGGAGCTTGATATTTTTAAACAAAACCAGCAGCAGTCGCTAAAGGTGAGCATGCAGAAGAATGATTTTCTGGCAAGGAAGAATTTTGCCCATGCTATATTCGGTAAATCTACCTATGGCTCAAGCATAGAACCAGAAGATTATCAGGCTATAGACAGGTTAGATCTGATGGCGTATTATAACGCCGCTTACAAACCCGAAAACTGCACCATATTTGTTGCCGGCAAGTTTGAAGAAAGTGAATTTGCACTATTAAACGGTGTATTTGGAAAAGAATGGGCCAACCATGATCCATCTACAGTAAACCATTTTAATTTTGATCAGGAAACTAAAGGCGAGCTGTTCATAGAACGTCCGGAAGCCATACAATCTGCTATCAGAATGGGAGCGCTGGCTATAAACCGTACCCACCCCGATTTCCCGGCGTTCCAGGTGATGAATTGCCTGTTAGGTGGCTATTTTGGTTCAAGGCTGATGGCCAATATCCGAGAGGACAAGGGTTATACCTATGGTATCGGCTCAGCTATTGTTTCTATGAAAGATGCCGGATATTTCTTTATTGCTACAGAGGTAGGGGCAGATGTATGCAGCAGTGCCCTGACCGAAATTGAAAAAGAGATAGATCTGCTGAAATCTGAACTGGTATCAGCAGAGGAGCTTGACCTGGTAAGAAGTTATATGTTAGGATCTATGCTGGGCAGTCTGGAGAATGCGTTTTCACATGCAGACAAATTCAAAAATATCTATTTCTCTGGTTTAGGTTACGATTATTACGATAACTATATCCGTACGGTAAAGTCTATCACAGCAGAAGAACTGTTAACACTGGCCAACAGGTACCTGAATACGGCAAACTTTACCAAAGTTGTGGTAGGGAAGAAGTAGCAGTATCTATTTGTAAAAGCAATACCGGCTATTTGTTCATAGCCAGTATTGCTTTTTGTTTATCTGCCAGATATATCTTTTTATAGAAGTCTACCAAGGCCTGATATTTTTCCGGCCCGTACTTCTTTGCGTTCATCATTTGTGTACGGCTATAAATAATGGTGTTGTCTTTAACCATAGTCTTTGCAGAATAACTGCCAAATTCAGATTCCAGTAAGATGTCCTTCGGGAGGAAGTCGATCTTAAATCCTGCCGGTAAAACAAAGGTTACCTGATCCGTATCCTTATAGCCATAAGCTACAGAGAAAGGTGTTTTACGGTTCTCTACCTTAGCCGGCACTGATTCCCGGCGGTTAAGCATGTTCAGTGTGAGAAAGAGCTTATCTGCCCCTTTGCTGAAAACTTCGGCAGTAGTTACCGAAATATCTTCTTCCATTACTGCCTGACTAGGGTCAGGCTGTTTAAAACTTGCATTCTGAATGGTCATATTAGGCAGGCCCAGCCCGTTCATCAGTCTTTTCCGCTGCTCAGTTGGTTCGAGCAACATCATTAACATACGGTTCTGGTACTGCGCTGCACCATAACTGTTTTTAATGTCTATCACTGCCCCACCGTCTGCAGTTAGTTTAATGGTTGTAATGTTTTTCAGGTAATTGTCTTCCGGTTTGTAGACCGGGGTTGTTACCAGCTTGCCCCCGTCTTTGGTTACCATCATTACTGTTCTTGCAGCATTGTCATTTCCAATAAAACCTGCAGGTATATGCTGACTGGTACATTCAAGCCAGGTGGTGTCCTTTTCGGCAGGAATACATACAATCATATGATTTGCCTGTGTAAAGCTCGAAAAGTTTCTGTTCAGCGAGCGGCGTCCCGAACCGAGAATTACCAGATTAGACGCTATGCCCGCTTCCGAGAGAAGTGTTTTCATATAATTAGAAAGCGCTTTGCAATCTCCGTAGTTTACGGCGGCAACTTTGTCTGCTGCCATAGGTCTGAATCCGCCTATCCCCAGCTGTATACCTACATATCTGGTGTTAGACTGCAGGTATTTATATAATATGCCTATTTTCTCTTTGTCCGTCTTAGCATCTGCAATCAGGTTTTTTACCTTTGCTTTGATCGGTTCAGGCAATACCTGCACATTGGCGCTTAGGTCGTACACCCATTTACCAAGATTCTGCCAGTTGCTAACATTACCCTTATAGTTGTCATATTCAAACCTGTCGGGAGAACATAAAACCCAAGGCGTAACCGTGCTTAGCCCGGTACTTAAAGGCTCATAAACTATTGCTGATAAGTTCTGGCAGGTCCATTTATATACCATTTTATTATTCAGCAGACTGGAATCCGTTTTTAAGCCTTCACTTTTCAGGTACCGGAAAGTAAGCTCTTTAGGGATCTGCAGGGTAAAGGCCGATTTCTCTACCGCGCAGTCATAGTTTCCTACAGGGTTCCAGCCGGGAATGGTGAGGTAACCATTATAATCTATGTCATAGCTGTATTCAATGGTATATGGATAGCTGGTATTAAGGAAGTCCAGCTTTTTCATCCTGTTATCGTCATACATGGTTCCATCACCGGTAATACTCTGGTCCTTAAAGTCACCGCTTTTGTAAGACTTGATCTTAATGCCTTTAGCGTCATACATCGTCGCCTTCAAATTAGAAATACTTGAAAACTTATCATAATATTCAGACATGCTGGCACTGCTTTCTGCATTTTCGCTCAGAATGGTTAATGCGGTTTTGTAACTGTAAGTGGCACTGCTTTCAGATCTGATCGTAAAAATCTGTTCTTCATTACGCACTACTGAGGTTGCATTTGTCAATAGATCTGCAGGTATTTTCGCCACATCGTATACAGCCTGTGCAAAGGCCGGTTTAATGAAAGCCATCAGAAAGATGGCTGCGGTCAGGGTTTTAATCTTCATGATTTCTTAAATACAATCTGTTCTGCCTGCTTCGCTACAATATTTTTGAAAAGCTCCTTTAAATTAAAGTATTCATCAGCTGTGAAGGCAGACTTGCTAAGGGTAATTTTGCTCCTTATGGCTATCTTATTTTCGGCCTGGTCATAGATAATGGTAAAGCCGCCATCATTATTAGGCAGGGCAAATTTCTTTCTTTTTGGTAACTTTTCCAGTTTATAGCCTTCCGGAAGTTCGATCATTATGCGGTAGTTTTCTTCGGTGGGATAGGCAAAGTCTACCGGGAAATTCCTTTCTTCCAACCTGAAGGGGTTTTCTTTGGTACGCTCAAACAACAGCGGCATAAAGTAGGCAACATCCCCGGTTTCTTCCACATTATCTTCAATGGTAATGTCCATAGTTTCTTCAAGGGTTTCCAGCGGTTCTTCCAGGTTTTTGATTTTGTAATTTGTTATTTCCAGTCCGGGTTTACTGCTTTTATAATCTTTTAGAAATTCGGCTTCGCTGGCAGCATTCTGGTATTCCTGCCTTCTGGACAGTCCGTCATAATGTGTAGAAGAAATATACAAAGTACCCGTCATTTTATTCTCCTTGTCCAGTTTCAGGTTATAGGTCAGAATGCTCCTGCTCATTACCTTATCTTCAGTAGAGATCCAGGAGGCATTTCTATTGCCAACATCTACCCTCAGGCCCATGTGGTTCAGGTTCTGATAGCCTATCATGTCTGCTACATTGTTCTTGTCCGTTGCATCCAGAAAGTGTTTTACCGAGTCTGCCATTTCTACCAGTACAATCACATTATTGAATTTGGCAATAAGCGGATAACCTGGGTGGGTACCATTTCTCCGGGTGCTGATCAGTACCGGATATGCCGTCAGGCCCGCATTGTTCAGCATGCCCATGAGTATCAGGTTAATCTCTGCGGCATTACCAGATTTTTTTTCCATCACGGCTTTATGGCTTGCTGCTTTGGTGTAATCACTGTAATTCCCGTCCCACTTGATGTTCTTCTTTACATAGTCGAAGATCAGGTTCATCTTTTTCTGCGGATCGGTTTCCGTGCTGATAATTCCTTTTACCATATCCCTGCTGTAGCTGTCCCTTTTAATAAACCCGCCAAAGTTTTCATGCTCCATCAGCTCCTCCACAATCTTCTGCCAGGTAGATCCGTAATCTTTAAAGCCGCTGCTGGGAAAGTTAGAAGAGCTCAACTCAAAACCCATTTTACCTACATAATCTTCCATCGTGGTAATAAAGTTTTCTTCTTTAATAGCCGGGATGTTTTCTGCATAATAATCATTACGCATAGCTTGAGCGGTAACCGTTCCTGAGTTGGTGGTGTTTGTGGATGGTATGTATAGACTTTGCGAAACCTGTACGGGTTTCATTGCCTGGATATTGATATATCCCGTAGCATCAAGCTTGTAATTATAATACTGCGGCATGGTAAAGGAGAGGTAAGATAGTTTGCAGGGATATCCACTCTGAAAATACCAGTCGTCAATTTTAAAGATAAAAGGCGATTTGGTTTCGTAATTAAATTCGATTACAGAACCTTCTTTTACATTTGGCAGCGTCAGCTTTTTAATGGTGTAATTTTTATCCAGCTGACTGCTGAATTTGGCATCACTGGTCATTTTGCTGACTACAATTTTGCCATCCACCATGTTATAGGTTGCCCCGCTGGCAAAGCCCAGTTTTTCTTCGCCTCCATTACTTCCCCTGTAAAGGTGCAGCTCCAGGTTAGCCAGGTCGTAAGCATTTTTATTGATGATTTTGTAGCGCACGTGTCGTTCAAATACAGATTCCAGGCTTCCCGTAGCGGTACTTACTGCAAAAGTGATTTTTCCGGAGTCAAATATTTTCACGGCAGCGGCCGATGAATCTGCGCCAAAAGGTTTTGTTTCGAAATCAGCGGCGGTTACTTTACCAAATTTGGCGATCTTGAGGTCAGCCACAGTTTTTTGCGCATTAGAGTTAATGCTGACCGCAAAAACTATAACGGCCAGGAGAGAGAGCATCTTGTACATAAACAGTTATTAGATATGCAATAATAACAGATAATTTCCTTTGCAAAAAATAAATTAAAAAATATTTAAGCAGCACAAAATCCTGATCAATATTACCATAGCAACATGATATTGTCAATTTTGCTGTATAATAAACCAAATACTTAAAACAATTTCGGATTAGCAATTATTTGTGTAGATTTGCCCGGCAAGTAATAACTCCTAAAAATTATTTGCTATGCAACTCGATCCCCAAAAATTTATTGCCGAAGGACTGACATACGATGACGTATTATTGGTTCCAGCATATTCCGAAGTGCTTCCCCGCGACGTTGATACCGGAAGCTACCTTACAAAAAATATCCGAATTAATGTTCCTATTGCATCAGCAGCAATGGATACAGTTACCGAAGCAGGCCTCGCTATTGCCATAGCACAAGCAGGCGGAATAGGTATACTTCATAAAAATATGAGCATTCAGCGTCAGGCTGAAGAAGTGAGCAAAGTAAAACGTTCTGAAAGCGGAATGATTCAGGATCCGGTTACCCTGCATGCTGATGCAGTACTGGCAGATGCTTTCCAGATCATGACTAAATTTAAAATTGGTGGTATCCCGGTTATTGACAATGACAATAAACTGGTAGGGATTATTACTAACCGCGACCTGCGTTTTCAGAAAGATATGCAGCGTAAGGTTGCCGAAGTAATGACCCAAGATAACCTGATCACTGCACCAGAAGGTACCACTTTATTGCAGGCAGAAGAAATCCTGCAGGATTACAAAATCGAGAAATTACCGGTAATCTCTACAGAAGGAAAACTGGCCGGATTAATTACGTTCAAAGACATTCAGAAATATAAAAATTACCCTAAGGCCTGTAAAGACGAACGCGGACGTTTACGCGTTGGTGCGGCGGTGGGCGTAGCTGCAGACAATATAGACCGCGTAGCTGCACTTGTAGCTGCAGGTGTAGATGTTGTAACTGTAGATACGGCACATGGCCACTCTAAAGGGGTAATTGATATGGTAAAAGCCATTAAAGCAAGATTCCCGGAACTGCAGGTAATAGCAGGTAATATTGCCACTGCAGATGCAGCAAGGGCATTGGCCGAAGCTGGTGCAGATGCTGTTAAAGTAGGTATCGGACCAGGATCAATTTGTACAACCAGGATTATTGCAGGTGTGGGAGTGCCTCAATTATATGCTGTTTACGAATGCGCCCAAGCTTTAAAGGGTACTGGAATCCCGGTTATTGCTGATGGTGGGATCAAACAAACTGGTGATATTGTAAAGGCACTGGCTGCCGGCGCAAGTTCTATTATGGCAGGTTCATTATTTGCAGGTGTTGAAGAATCACCAGGTGAAACTATTATCTACGAAGGAAGAAAATTCAAGTCATACCGCGGTATGGGTTCTATAGAAGCTATGCAGCAGGGATCTAAAGACCGTTATTTCCAGGATGAAGAAGATGTGGTTACGAAACTGGTTCCCGAAGGTATTGTTGGAAGGGTTCCTTATAAAGGTACTTTAGGCGAAGTAATTTACCAGATTGTTGGTGGTTTAAGAGCAGGAATGCACTATTGCGGTGCTGCTACCATTGAAGAACTGCAGCAAGCTAAATTTGTACGTATTACTGCTGCAGGGATGAGAGAAAGTCATCCACATGATATCTCGATCACTAAAGAAGCACCAAATTACTCACGCTAGTTTTTTATAGCAGATTAAGCATAGATGAAATCCTTTCAACGCAAGTTGGAAGGATTTTTTTGTGATCAAAAAACTGAATTATTTCTTAAATTAATGTGTAAATAAAATATTAATTAATTTATTTGTTTTTCATGGTGTATGTTGCGAGTTTTACATAACTAAAGAAGGCAAATAAATGCTGACTGGTTTAATTTAAATCTATGCTAGTATCAGATCAAGGGGTTTATAAACCTGTTCAAAAAAAGGAACCTCAACCTAACAAACCATTTGGCAACAAGGCTGATGATATAAGGGCCATTATTGAAGGAGCATTAATTGGTGGTTTTGGCGGGATACCGTTAGGTGAAAGTTTCGGTTTCTGGGGCTGCCTTGCCGGGAGTTTATTTGGGGCAGGGGTAACAGGTTATGGTACTTATAAAGATTTGTTAGAAAAAGTAGATACGCGGGCAGGAAATAATGATTAGTAGAAAGGTAAAATGATCATAATTATTGTTGTACAATGTCAAACAAAGTCTTACATATAAAGAATCCAACTAAAAGTCTTTTAGCTTTCGTGAGAAAACTTGGGGCAGATAAAGATGCCAAAAAACATGCGTTGTTTGCTTCTAAAAGTAAGTATTTTAAGGCAAAATAAAAGGCCGGTAATAGAAGTTTGATTTTAAAGTTTAAGTACTTTTGTGTTTAACTATTTAAGCAAATGGCGAAGCAAAATCAAAATAGCTTTGCCTGGTAGAATCAATATATTATGAAATCAATTTGTGTGTACTGCGGTGCCAATTTTAATGGCGATCCGGTATTAAGGCAAGCCATATCAGATCTGGCACAGGTATTTGCTGATCAGGATATCCGTTTAGTTTATGGAGGTGGCAGTGTGGGTGTAATGGGCATTATTGCCGATGACGTATTAGAAAGAAAAGGGTCGGTAACCGGCGTTATCCCCCAATTTCTGCTAGACCTTGAAGTTGGCCATAAAGAGGTAACCGAACTCATCGTTACCGAAAATATGCACCAGCGTAAACAGAAAATGGCCGATCTGTCTGATGGCTTCATCATTCTGCCGGGTGGCTTCGGTACCTTAGAAGAATTCTTCGAAGTACTTACCTGGTTACAGTTAGGTCTTCACAATAAAGCAATAGGCGTATTAAATGTAGGTGGATATTACGATCACCTGTTTGCGCAACTTGACACAATGGTTGAACATAAATTCTTAAAGCCCAACAACAGGGCATTGGTATTGAATTCTGCAGATCCTGCTACACTGGTTGCAGAAATGCAGTCTTTCCAGGCTACTCCCGATGAGGTATGGTTTAAAGATCGTAACCTTACTTAACCAACAATACAGCAGGTAGTGTATACCATACAATAAGGCCCCCTGGGGCCTTATTTTTTTATCAGACCATTTGTAAAATCTGAGGGATTACTTATATCTTGCCTTTATGGACATTGAATTCAATAAAAATGAAGACATCAATAAGCAGCTTGTTTACGATCTGAAAACAAGGCTTAAGAAAATATACAAAGGTGGGGGAGATAAGAGTGCGGCTAAACAGAAAGAGAAAGGCAAAATGCTGGCGCGCGAAAGAATAGCCTATCTGATTGATAAAGAAACAGAATTCCTTGAAATTGGTGCTTTTGCTGCCGAGGGTATGTACCAGGAGCAGGGCGGCTGTCCATCTGCCGGTGTAGTATGCGGTATTGGTTATGTATCTGGCAGGCAATGTATGATTGTTGCCAATGATGCCACCGTGAAAGCGGGCGCATGGTTTCCTATGACGGCTAAAAAGAACTTACGGGCACAGGAGATAGCCATGGAAAACCGCCTTCCGGTTATTTATCTGGTAGATAGTGCAGGGGTTTTCCTGCCTATGCAGGATGAGATATTTCCAGATAAAGAACACTTCGGCAGGATGTTCAGAAACAACGCTATGATGTCGGCCGAAGGTATAGTTCAGATCTCTGCGATTATGGGCTCATGCGTAGCTGGTGGAGCTTACCTTCCCATTATGAGTGATGAAGCTATGATCGTTGAAGGCACTGGCTCTGTATTTCTTGCAGGCTCCTATCTGGTCAAATCTGCTATTGGCGAAGATATTGATAACGAAAGCCTGGGCGGTGCTACTACCCATTGTGAAATTTCTGGGGTTACAGACTATAAGCACAAAGATGATCCAACTTGTTTAGACAGTATCCGTAACATCATGAGTATGCTGGGCAAACCTGATACTGCCGGCTTTAACCGAGAAAAACCTGCAGCGCCCCGGCTCAATCCCGAAGAGATTTACGGTATTTTACCAGAGAACCGGGAGAAGCAATACGATATGCATGAAATTATTTACCGCCTGGTAGATAATTCTGAATTTGAAGAATATAAAAAACAATATGGACAAAGCATTATCTGCGGTCTTGCGCGTATAGATGGCTGGGCAGTAGGCATTGTTGCGAACCAGCGTAAGGTGGTGAAATCTAAGAAAGGTGAGATGCAGTTTGGCGGTGTAATTTATTCAGACAGTGCAGATAAGGCCGCACGATTTATCATGAACTGCAATCAGAAAAAAATCCCACTGGTTTTCTTACAAGATGTAACCGGCTTCATGGTAGGCAGCAGATCAGAGCAGGGTGGTATTATTAAAGATGGCGCAAAAATGGTTAACGCGGTTGCCAACTCTATAGTGCCCAAATTCACTATAGTAATAGGCAATTCGTATGGTGCCGGTAATTATGCCATGTGTGGCAAAGCTTATGATCCCAGGTTGATCTATGCCTGGCCTACGGCAAAAATTGCCGTAATGGGTGGTTCGCAAGCCGCAAAAACGCTGCTCCAGATTCAGGCTGCTTCGCTAAAAGCAAAAGGTGAGACCATCACCCCAGAAAAAGAAGCAGAGTTACTGAAAGAAATTACTGACCGGTACGACAGCCAGACTACACCAATATATGCTGCATCCAGACTTTGGGTAGATGGCATAATTGATCCCCTGGAGACCCGTAAGGTTATTTCTATGGGTATTGAAGCGGCCGAGCAATCGCCAATAAAAAGACAATTCAATGTAGGAATTATCCAGACCTAATCCTTAATTTTATGCTTATATGAAAAGGATCGCTTTCTGTTTTTTAATTCTCCTTAGCGGCCTGACTTCGTACAGTCAGGTCAAATCTATCATGCTGGACAATAAAGACCAGATCACCCAGGATTCTACACTTGCAGCTACTTACGCAGTATTTGGTAAATTAACCGGCGATAGCCTTTACACCTTTAAAAAGTTTGACTGGGACGGTATTCTACTGGCTTCCGGAACTTTTAGAGATGATAGCCTGAAAGTGCCACAAGGAAAGTTTACTTATTACAGCTGGATTACACCTGATAATAATACTGTAAATTATACCTACGATATCAAAGGCAAGGAAAGGTTTGTATCCCTTACCGGTTCTTTTAAGGACGGGCAATTGCATGGCCGGTGGATCAGCTTTTATCCGGATGGTATTATGAAACAGGTGATCACTTATTATAAGGGTATTAGCCATGGGGCTTTTCAATTTTTTGATACCAGGGGCAAACTGCAGGTCTCCGGCTTATATATCAGTGGCCAAAAGCATGGCGTATGGATAGTTGACGGGGGAAAGCAGGAAAACATTTACGACCATGACAAGCTGATTTCTACCCTTCGCGGCAAGAAGTTGCGCGATAAGCAAGCACAAAGTAAAATTGTGAACTAAGCAGCCCTTAACTTTTGTGCATACGCCCATTAAAGCTTAAATTTGTATTACCAAACAACCTTTTGGTGCGCCGGTTCCTGCTGAAGGAAATGGCGTTAATTTAAATATATGATGAATACTTCTCAAGAAATAGAACACGTTCAGTGCCTGATTATAGGTTCAGGTCCGGCCGGATATACCGCTGCTATATATGCTGCACGTGCAGACCTTAAACCGATACTTTATACAGGTATGGAAGCTGGTGGTCAGTTAACGCAAACTACCGATGTTGATAATTTTCCAGGATACCCTCAAGGTATCATGGGTCCTGAAATGATGGAAGATTTCCGTAAACAGGCTGAGCGTTTTGGAACTGATATCCGTTTTGGCTATGTAAGTTCTGTAGATTTCTCCTCTACACCACATAAAGTTGTGGTAGATGAGATAAAAACCATCACTGCAGACACCGTAATTATTTCTACTGGTGCTACAGCAAAATGGTTAGGCCTTCCAAGTGAGCAGCATTATAACGGTTTTGGTGTTTCTGCCTGCGCCGTATGTGATGGTTTCTTCTTTAAAGGCCAGGATGTAGCTATTGTTGGTGCGGGCGATACTGCAGCAGAAGAAGCTACCTACTTAGCTAAATTATGTAAAAAAGTATATATGCTGGTTCGCCGTGATGAGTTCAGGGCTTCTAAAGCAATGGTACACCGTGTGCTGAATACACCGAATATAGAAGTAATTTATAATTCTGAAGCCAAAGAGGTTTTAGGAAATGGCAAAAACGTAACTGGTTTAAAAATCCAGAATAATCAAACCGGTGAAGAATCTGATCTTGAAGTTGAAGGTTTCTTTGTAGCTATCGGGCACAAGCCTAATACAGATATCTTTAAAGGTCAGCTGGAAATGGATGACACCGGTTACCTGAAAACTATTCCGGGTACTACCAAGACTAATATTGAAGGCGTATTTGCTGCTGGCGATGTTCAGGACCATTACTACCGTCAGGCTGTAACTGCAGCCGGATCGGGCTGTATGGCTGCATTAGACGCAGAACGCTACCTTGCTGCAAGAGAACATGAAGTGAACGTTGTTTCTGAAGGTATATAACCTTAAGCTTTTAATACATATGAAGCCTGCTACGCAAATAGCGGGCTTCTTTATTTACCTTATTTTAGCTTTGCTGCCTTAGTTTTCAATGATCTAACATAAGTAATTTACGGTTTTTGGCGCGATATAGGAACCTATATTACGCCAAAACTATCAAAAAATAGTATGTTTTGGCGTGATATAGCAATCTATATTACGCCAAAATGATCAATATTCATTATTTTTGTATGCATAGCAAAGGTAATATGGAACAGGTAATTGGAAGAACTGAAGAAAAAAGACTATTACAAAAGATAGAAAAATCGGGTGAGTCAGAACTTTTAGCAGTATATGGCCGGAGACGTATTGGTAAGACATACCTAATACGAAATGGCTTTAGTAAAATGCTCGCCTTTGAGTTTTCAGGAATTCATCACGCTACTTTAGATCAGCAGTTAGAGGGTTTTAGCTTAGCGTTAACAGCAGCTGCGGGAGGATTACCACTCGCTAGACCAGAGAGTTGGTTACAAGCCTTTGAAATGCTGAAGCAATACCTAAATCCATTACTATCTAAAGATAAAACTATCATTTTTTTAGATGAATTTCCCTGGATTAATACCCCAAAATCAGGTTTTTTACCTGCCTTTGAAAATTTCTGGAATACCTGGGCTTCAAAAGAAAAAAAACTTGTTGTAGTAATATGTGGATCGGCAGCATCCTGGATGATCAAAAAGGTTATCAAAAACCGCGGTGGCCTGCACAATAGGGTAACGCGTAGAATGAGGCTTCTTCCATTCACTCTAGGAGAAACAGAGGCTTATCTTAAATACAGAAAAATCAAACTCGATAAGTACCAACTTTTGCAACTTTACATGGTTATGGGTGGAATTCCACAATATTTGAAAGAGATTGAAGTGGGAGACAGCGCTGCTCAAACCATAGATAAACTTTGCTTTACGAAGGATGGCATTCTGCAGGATGAATTTAAAAGTTTATATCATTCCTTGTTTGACAGTGCACAAAATCATATAGATATTGTAAAAGCACTCGCCAAGAAGTCAAATGGGTTAACTAGAAAAGAGGTTATAGAAGCCTGTAAACTAACTACAGGTGGGTATACAACGCAATTATTAGATGAATTAACGGAATCTGGATTTATCAGTTCGTATGTGCCGTTCGGCAAGTCAAGCAGTGCTGCATTATATAAATTAACAGATGAATATTCGTTGTTTTATCTCAAATTTATTGATGGGAGTAGGGCAACTGGAGAGGGGACTTGGCTGCGATATTTAACAGGTAATTCCTGGTCAAGCTGGAGTGGTTATGCATTTGAAGGAATCTGTATGAAGCACGTTTCACAGATTAAAAAATCTATTGGTATAAAGGATGTCTTTGCTGATGTCTCTGTTTGGCAATATCAGCCAAAAGACAAAGCAAATAAAGGTGCGCAGATAGATCTATTGATAGATAGGAATGATTCCTGCATCAATATATGTGAGGTAAAATTTTCTGCAAACCCTTTCGAGATTTCAAAGGCTTACGCCAAGGAGTTAGAAAGTAAGCTCAGTGTATTTCAACAGCAAACTAAAACCAGAAAGACGCTTTTTTTAACTATGATTACTATATATGGAGTTCAGAACGTACAAAACCATGTAGGATTAGTTCAAAAAGAAGTAACCATGGAGGCGTTGTTTGACTAGCATCTTGAGTGAAATCATTCAACCAGTCAATCCCAGTGTACTCAAAGGAGAAGAAGATTATTCTCCTGGCTTAAAAATCCTCAGGAAGTCCTATATCTTAAAAATAAATTTGCTAGATAATTTTATTAGAAAAATGGAAGAAAAAAAAGTATTAGAAGAACTTATACAACTTAATGTTTTACCCAAATATTATTCTATAGGTTATGAAATTAAAGATTACGCCTATAACATTGAAAAATTGGCTAAGGGAAAGTACGCCTTTTATTATTATGAGAGAGGTAAAAAAATGGGTTATCAAGAATATGAAAGTAAATGTGAGGCTTTAATGAAATTAATACAAAAACTAAAGTTTAATCTGGATAACAAGACAGATTTAACAAAATAGGTGAATGCAGTTACTAATAGGCACAATCAGTTGCAGAATGCTTCGACGTAAGTTCCCTTAGGTGTACATATAAAAAACAGCATATAAATACTTAGAGGCTGTTTCTTATATCAAATTTTTTCGCCTCAAACTTTGCCTTGTCATAAATAAACATTGTACGTATTTTTGGATATAGTCAAAAGGTCAATAAAAGATGGAAAACACTAAACATACATTTGATCAGGCGGAATTGGAACTTCTTAAGGAAGGTTTAAAACGCACTTACAAAGAGCGATTTGAAATGGCTACCCGTCTATACAAAGTGCAGCAGACTATGAAAAAAGCCACTATTACTCACAAACCCTTTATTAGCAAGTAGGCAGTGGATATCTTTGACGAAGAGATTCTAAAATTCTGGAAAGCCCTTCAGGATCGAAACGTCCAGTATATCATGGTGGGGGTTTATTGCCACAATTTACATGCTATCAACGTTTCACCGGAGATTTAGATATCTGGCTTAAAGACTCTTTAGAAAACCGGCACCATTTGCGCGATGTCTTAATTGATTGTGATATGGGTGACTATCCTATGCTAGAACACATGCAATTCATACCACGCTGGACTGACTTTCATTTGAATAATGGGGTACGTTTATACATTTCGATCGATATGAAAGGTCCTGAAGGAAGCTTTGCACGTTCTAGGTTGTTTTTTCAAAAATAGATTCCATGTCATAACCAGTTATAAGGTTTTTCGCTTTTTTTAATGATGGCTTGATTAGCAACAAGCTTATTAGCAATTGATTTGTCACATCCAGAAATCCAATAACTAAATTGGGGCGGATGTCATACCAAGAAAAGTGAGACTGTAAAGTGAACTGTGTCAACTCTAGAATATAGAGTTAAAATAAGTAATTTAGTACCACTTAGGACACAATGAAAAGTAAAGAACCATTTGATTTTGAGCGCTT
>Ga0308164_10000663_pt1 | contig 50098 bp, 43 predicted proteins | sample PhyTR2_FD_201031 | JGI IMG/M metagenome (GOLD analysis project Ga0308164, IMG submission 201031) | Phyllosphere microbial communities from UC Gill Tract Community Farm, Albany, California, United States - DLSLT.R2 | ecosystem: Host-associated > Plants > Phyllosphere > Unclassified | place: USA...
TGGATCGTTTTATAATACCAATTGATAAAACTTTAATGCCAGAAAAAAAGGAAGATCATGTTAATTTTACCCATAAGTATTGGCTTAAAATTACGTATAATCTTTTGATTAAGGCTCTTTCTTACCCCTCCTTTTTTTACAATCATTCCAAGTTAAATATTATAAAAATCGGCCAATTTTTGTGTGTCAGATGTATAACCACTTTTTAATTATTGCTTTTAAGTTACTATCCCAATATAAGAACTTGCAGAACAACCAATTTTCAATATGTGAACTATTTATACAAGAAATTAATACTTAACGGATCTAAGGGAGTGTGAGTGAAAATATATCACAATGTAAGCTCAAACTTTGCTAAAAATTATGAAAAAATTTCGTTACTACGAAAAAGTAGTGATTTTATATGATTTCTCTTGTTCAATTTTACATCACCAGCAATCATAAAAATCACAGTTATGAATATCGAAAGAACAGAATTTATAGCCTGGATGGAGAGAATCATGGAAAGATTTGACCTACTGAAAGAGCAGATGCTTAAGAACCAGTCCAGATTTATAGAAGTAGACGGAGAGCAGCTTCTGGATAACCAGGATGTTTTACAGCTTTTAAAAATAAGCTCCCGATCATTACAGCGGTACCGGACTGATAAAAAGCTGCCTTACTATACCATCAGCGGAAAGCTGTACTATAAGCTTTCGGATGTCCATCAATTGATCAGAGAATGTTTAAACTCTTGATAGTAACAAGACATCCACAGCCAAATCATTCATCACCATTCCAATTTTTAGGATTCTCTTAATTGACCTATACCTTGGTTCCATTAAATGAATACAATGGAAAATGAATTGATAAACCCTCAGGAACCCAATGACCTCAAACCATCAACAGACACACTCCTTGTCCTGAACATTCATACCAATCAGGTTGAAATGGTCAAAGGAATTGATCAAGATGGGAATCTGCAAAAGGTTCCTCCACGAGAAAAAAAGGATAATGAACAGCTGATCAGGGTAGATAAACACGGCGATCTATTCTCCAATTTCTTTTCCAATTTTTACCGGCAGCTTAAAAATCCCACGCATTTCAACTTTTTCAAGGTTTCAGAATATGATGCTGTCAATACTACCAAGGATCTTCAAAAATATGTTGATCAGGCATCTCCTGAAGAAAAAGAAAAGTTGAAAGATTACGAAGTTTTACCTAAAAATAATAACAATCCCAAAAATCAAAATACAATGGACAACAACACAGAAAATCAGGAATATCGTTTTCAGCCTGAGCAAATCGACTGGAAAACGATGGAAAAGTTCGGACTTAATCAGGAGAAGCTTGAAAAGATGAATGCTATGGATTCATTACTCAGAGGTTTTAAAACCAATACATTGATTCCCATTACCATTAATTTGGGAACAGCCGTCAGCAAGATGGATGTTCGATTATCCCTTCAAACAGGAGATACCGGACAAGTTGCTGTTCATTTGCATGGTATCCGAAAAGAACCTAACCTCAATATGAAATTCCTCGGGCATGAATTCAGTGATGAAGACAAAAAGAATCTTAGAGAAAGCGGAAATATGGGCAGGGTAGTAGATCTGGTTAATCCTAAAACAGATGAAATCATTCCATCAGTCATCAGCCGTGACCGTTTAACCAACGAATTGGTTGCTTATAGAGCGGAGTACATGAAAATTCCTAATGAAATCAAAGGAATAAAACTCGATGAACATCAGAAACAAACTCTACTGGAAGGAGGACCATTGTATCTTGAAGGTATGACCTCCAAAAAAGGAGAACTTTTCGATGCCACGGTACAATTCAATGCAGATAAGCGCTATGTAGAATTTCTGTTCAATAATAATCAGAATCAACAACAAAGTCAATATCATCATAACCAACAGCAAACTCAACCTACGGATAAAGAAGCACCCAAAGTATTCAGAGGAAAAGAATTAGACGATTCACAGTATGAAAAGTTCAAAGCCGGGCAAACCGTTTACGTTGACGGTCTTACCGATGCTAAAGGCAAAGCCTATCAAGGCTATATTACCTTCGATAAAGAAACCTTTAAAACCGATTTCTCCTTCAATCATCCTAATAAGCTCAAAGAAGAGGCAAAACCTACAGAAGATCATAAGACCCAAACTGCAGTTAATACTCAGGGTAAAACCAATGAAGCTACTAAAAATGTGAAGGAGCCTTTGGAATCAAAACAGCAACAGCCTGTTAATAAACAGCAGGAAGACCAGCAAAAAAAGGTTAGAAAACCAAGAGGACGAAAACTATAATAAACATCTAAATCCAACCTATGAAAGTAATCATCGCAAAAAAACCCAGCGTCGCAAGAGAAATCGCACAATTGTTAGGAGCCCATGAAAAGAAAGATGGTTATCTATCCGGTAACGGATATTGTGTCACCTGGGCATTGGGACATCTGATCGCATTAGGAATGCCGGAGGATTATGGTATAAGAGGCTTTAACAAAGCCTCTTTGCCTATCTTTCCCAATCCTTTTATTCTGACTCCCAAAAAACTAAAGAAAGCAAAAGGCTATGAGCCTGATCCTTCGGCTTTAAAACAACTCAACACTATAAAACAAGTCATCAGTCAATGCAGCAGTATTATTGTCGCAACAGATGCAGGAAGGGAAGGAGAGCTGATCTTCCGCTATATCTATCACTACATAAAATGCAACAAACCTTTTGAAAGACTCTGGATTAGTTCCCTTACTGAAAAAGCTATACAGGAAGGTTTTAAGAACCTACAACCGGGTTCAACCTTTGACGGTTTGTATGAAGCTGCTAAAGCCAGAAGTGAAGCAGACTGGCTGGTAGGAATCAATGCTACCCAGGCATTAACCATCACAGGAAATAATGATGTATATTCTTTAGGCAGAGTGCAGACACCAACCCTTGCTTTAATCTGTCAACGATTTCTTCAGCATCAAAACTTCACCAAGCAAAAGTACTTTCAAATTCAGCTGAGCCATAGAAAAGAATATACAGATTTCACCAGCCTTTCACTATTACAATGGGAAGAAAAAAAGCAGGCAGAACAAATCCAAAAATCCATAGAGCGGGAGGGGAGAGCTGTTGTCGAGGATGTATCTATTACAACAGTGAAGGAACAATCTCCGTTACTTTTCGATCTCACAGAATTACAGAAAGAAGCCAACCGAAAATTGGGCCTTTCTGCAGATGAGGTTTTAAAAATTGCCCAAAGCCTTTATGAAAAGAAATTCATTACCTATCCCAGAACCGGCAGCAAATATATTCCTGAAGATTTATGGACAGAGATTCCTGAACTGGTCAGAATCCTCAATACAAACGATCAATTTAAATCAGCCATATCTACTTTAAAATTCGGAAACTTCAACAAGAGAATCGTTAATGATGTAAAAGTAACGGACCATCACGGTTTACTCATCACTACGAAAGTTCCATCCGCACTTACTGCAACTGAAAAAGCTATCTATGATATGATTGCTTACCGTTTATTGGAGTCATTATCCCATGCCTGTACAAAACAAGTCAGCCACATCATGATAAAAGTACATCATTATGAATTCCAGATCAAAGGTTCTACAATCTTGGAGAAAGGCTGGCGTGCCATCAAAGGAATTCTATCTGATAATGAAATTCCGGATAATGCTGAAGCTCTTACAGAACTTCCAGAACTCAAAATCGGCGATGAGTTGAAGATTTCAAAAACCAACTTACTGGAAAAAACTACACAACCTCCCAAGCTTTATACAGAAGCTGATCTTTTATCAGCGATGGAAAACGCTGGCAGATCTATTGAAAATAAAGAAGAGCAGAAAGCGCTATCCAATATCGGCATCGGAACCCCAGCCACCAGAGCCTCCATTATTGAAACGCTGCTTAGCAGAAACTATATCACCAGAAAAAGCAAAATCCTGCATCCCACAGATAAAGGTTTACAGGTCTATAACCTTGTCAAAGACAAAAAAATTGCCAACGTCCAAATGACTGCAGAATGGGAAATAGCATTGGATAAAATTGAAAAAGGTGAGCTCAATAGAAATCAATTCATCAATGACATCCAAGACTACACAGCTGAAATCATCAATGAACTTTTATCTCTTCATATTTCCCAAGAAAATACCCCAGAGCTCAAATGCCCAAAATGCCAGCAGTATAACCTCGTCATTAAAGACAAAATCGTAAAATGTCCTGATGAACAATGCAATTGGATTCTCTTCAGATCGATATGCGGAGTACAACTCAGTATTACAGATATAACTTTACTATTAACTCAAAACAAAACATCATTAATCAAGAACATGAAAAGCAAAAACGGTAAAAAGTTTGATGCTTATATAGTTTTAAAAGAAGATTTTAATACAACATTTGAATTTTTAAAACAATGAAATATTGAAGAAAGACTCTAGCACTTTATGGAATTTTTTTATATATTTTACAGTATAATCATAACATCCATCTATTTACTTTCACAAAGCTGAAGTCCTTCTGTTATGAAATCTCCATAAGATATTTTCAATCCTGCCCAGTCAGGATCATCCAACCATATTTCTTCCACTTTACTTATTGAGGAATTATTATGTGATGCCCCCTTGGCTGAGCCATTAAGTGCGTAGGTTTTTCCATTACTGGCGATACAATAAATTTCTTTATAACCTGAGCAATACACTTCAATTTTGTTTATTGAAAACGGCCACTTTCCAAGATATTCATCTTTCTTAAAAATCAAAGTATTACGAGGAGCAGGATTTGAGCATGATATTATAACAGCTAAAGCTGACAAATAGATTATTGTTTTCATTATTAAAAAATTAATTCAAATATAGAGCACTATTCTATTTATTTACTACGGTTTTCCGTAATTGAAATCTTTATTTTTTTAACAATTTCTACTCTCTCTGTATTTCTAATTTTTTTTTGGATTTACTAATATAATTTCATTCGCATTTAGTCCCACTTTAATAAATAACTCGGGTGTATTCTTTTCGTTGATTCCTTCCATCATTACTAATGCTTTTGCTTGCTGAAATGCTTTGTCAACGGAATGTCCAAAACCTATAGATGAATAAAATTGTGAGGAAAATACTCGGGCTGCATAATCTCCAATTGAGTTATTCATACCGATGGTGGCTTCGACAAATTCTGATATAGCTTCAGCTTGATTTTTCGAGTAACAGGTATTGAAAAATACCAACCTAATATTTTCAGCAGAAGCCATCATCGTCTGTACAATAGCTTCTTTAGTCACTAATTTCATTTTACCATTTTGATCTTGAAAAGCAATCTCATCATTATCAGAACCGTGTCCGCTGAAATGGATAATAGTCGGATTAAATTCATTTATTGCCTGTAGTAAGTCCATAGGTTGCAGCGCCCAACGGGATTCAAATCGAACAGCATCACGGTACTTTGATTGACGAATCATATTAGCAATAGCTCTTGCCTCTTCATCTAATCTCAATTGTGTAAGATCTAATGGATTAGCAGCCAGAAACAGCACTGTAATTTTTTGAGGAATATCCTTTAATGCTCTGATTTCACTTTGCGTTTGCAGATGAAGAGCGTTGTGATCATTAAGAGTATTACCGATATCTCTCAAGCTTTTATCCTGATCTTTTTTAAATTTATTTTCAGTGCTTAGTTTCTTTTTGTCCAGAGAACCCTGCTCCTTGTCTATTTTAATTTGATATCCTACAATCTCCTTATCTTTATTCACAATCCTTGCCTCCATATCTGCAATTTTCTTAGTGATTGTAGCAGTATCACTATTGCATTTATCAATTTCTTTGAGTTTGGTATTAATTGTACTGATGGTTTTGGTTCGTTTTATTGCATCTCTGGCAGCCTGTGCTTTTTTACTGAGAACAGCTATTTTCAAATGTTCTTTAGCTTTATCCGATACCAGTTTAGCCCGTTCTTTTTCCTTTGTTAATTTCGAATTTCTATAAGTATCGATTAATGCCATAACAGTTTAATATTTCTTTTAATGATGTAATAGTACTAATTTACAATATTTTTGACATTGAAGATTAACATATTAATATAGTATTTTGAAAATAAATTAACTTTAATTTACCCTAGCTCAGCAAAATCATTGAAATATGGACAACAATAATAATTTATTTGATAGAACGAGAATATATAAATTAATCACTGAAAATGAAGTAATTGATCTTCTTTTAAATTGGAACGATGAGCGCGAAAAAACCGATTTAAGATCTTTTTTAAGTGGGATTTATCATCCTGATCCACAAGCTTATTTTGATTACAAAGGCTTTTATATTACAAAAACCATCCTTAGGAATGAACTTAAGTTACAGGACGAGAGAAAACCAGGTGATATTGATGTATTAATTATTCCTTTCAGTGAAGATAAAATACATTTTGAAAAAACTTCAGTGTACGAAGTTAAAATTGTCCGTCCTACACGAAAAAACCCGGGTAGAAATGCTAACTCATTAGGTGTTACACAGGCATTGGGTTTGGTAGAAGATGGATTTCCACTAGTTGGTTTGATTCATGTTTCGATTACAGAACCGTTACCTGAAGAAGAATGGCAGGATATTAAATTTTCAACTTTAAAAGCTAACGGTGGATTAGTAATGGAAGAAGGTAAATCTTTTGAGGATTATTTTATTGATGTAAAAATGGATCAGTTTGCTTGGTGGTCTAGTGAAAATCAAATAAAGCGATTGATGACCCTACAACTTCCGGATTTTGTTGGAATATCAACTTATGGATTAGAATTTTATGAAGACAATAGTATTACTATTTGCACATCAGATGTTTATCATCAGAAATTGGCATCTTGTACTTTTAATCCCAAAATCTCAAACTTTACTGTCCTTAAAATCAAAAATCACTTTTTGCAAAGCAAGGATAAATATCGATTAGTTTTAAATAATATTCCCTCATAGGAATTATTATGGTAATCTTAAATAAATTAATAGATTATCTTAAGAACATCTCTTTAGGTTTTTCATTACTTTTGTGAAAACTTATAATCATGAAACAACTACTGCTGTTCTGTTCTGTGCTATTTTTGCATTTTTATTCTTGTCAACTTAAAATAGATTCAACAGTAATTCTTTACAGTAAAAATTTACATATTTATTCAAATCTTAGTAATTCCTGCTATGGAAATGGAGATTATAGTAAAAAGTATCAGGCTCAAAATATGCTTTTTGTAAGTGGAATTTCAGAATGTAGCAGTTATTCTGATAAGAAAGATATCATCAGTTTTTATTTTGATGGGAAAAAATACTATATGGTCGATGAAGCGGAACAAAAGAATGCATTTTTTGTAAATGGTCAACGAAAACAATTATCAGATTTAAAAAATAAATTCAGAAATTTTACACCATCCGAACTGGATAGTATTGATGATTGGTCAAGGAGCTTGTCAGAAGCTTATATGCGTCAACTTAGAAAGGAAGCTTCTGATAAAGTGTTCAGTAAAGAAAAAAATGGAATTGCTATACTCGTTGCTCATCCAACTGAAGAATATTCATTTACCGGAGCAGAATTCAAAATATTAAATTTTAGCAGAAAAACAATTAAGTATATTACTTTTAATTTTTATGGAAAAAATGCTGTAAAAGATAAGGTAGGTAAAAATGTAAGTAGAAAAGGTATTGGACCCGTCGAAAGTTCCGCAACAGGTTCATGGTCTTTTGATAATGTTTGGCTGACCGATATAGTAGAGTCAATGAAGTTAATTTCAGTTAATATTATTTATATGGATGGTTTGACAAGAACTATTCCAATAACTGACAACCATTGGCTCGATGAAGAGGATTTGGACTATTTAGATCGGTTACTTGAATAAAATTTTGAGAATTACATAATTGATAGGTTATTCTCAAAGGCAAAATAGTTAGGTTGATTGATGCTGCTGCTTACAATTGACCTAACTTGTTAACCAACCTCTCTTTCTCACCACTTCCTGTCGTTGAAAATCTTAACAAAGGAATCTTATACTTTTCCAAAATCTCATTTTTCATGACATCTCTTTCGGCTTGACGGCTTTCCATTTTATGATATTCATACCCATCAACTTCTATGGCTAATACAGGATTTTTTCCTAGTTTGTTGTAGATCAGGAAATCAAGATGTGTGGCGTGATGTCTGACATAAGGCTCTTCTTCAGGACTTAATCTGGAAAAATCTAATAATAAATTTCTTAATGGATGATGCAGAATAACGCCATATTTTGAAAATTGATCTTCGGACAATACTTCCCTGATTAACGCATACATGAGATTCTCACTGTCGAAAACAGATTTCTTTTTTTGCTCTGATAAAAGGGCTCTTCTTTTTTCTTCATACCCTTTGTACAGGTAATCGAAAATAGAGTGTACCTTACTGTTTATTGTAGTGAAATTATTGTAATCAATATAACGGATCAGATCTGAGATATTCGTGTCATTGTCACTTTCATTTCCGTTTACCAATAGAATCAGCTGATCTTTGGCTCTTGAAATGGCTACATTCAGGCGGTTCGGGTTGTCAGTGAATTCAGAGATTTTATTATCTACTGTGGAGAGAATGATTACATCATTTTCTCTTCCCTGAAATTTATCTACCGTATCGGCTTTGATATCTGTTCCCTGAAATGTTCTTTGCAGTGCTAAGGTCTGATTACGGTATGGCGTTACAATTCCCAGATTCACACCCTCCAGCTTTTGTTGTGGAATGATTTCCTGAATAATCACATCAATCTGTCGCTGATTCTCTCTTTGGCGGGCATGGTTACCTTCAGTTGTTTTATAGACTAATAAAGGTTCTCTTTCCATCTGTCCTTCAGAAAGAATGATCAACTGATCATTATAAAACTTACGGTTACAAAAATCGATGATTTTAGGATGGCAGCGATAATGTTCTTTTAACAGTGTTTTAGGCACCTTCGGAAATACTTCTGTTACGGAAGAAAGCAGGCTATGATTGGAATAACGATAAGGTTCCGGTATATTATAGTTTTTAAAGATCTGATCTGTATTTTCTGCTGTTTCGGAATCTACTACATTGGGAAGCTGTTTTAAATCTCCTACAATGACAGCCTGTTTTGCACAGGATAATGCGAGTACACCCGTTGCAATATCCACTTGTGAAGACTCATCAACAATCACATAATCGTAGACTACATTTTCGGCAAGACTTCTTCTTAGTGAGTACGTCGTACTCATAATGACAGGATAATCTTTAATAAATTCTTCTGATTTAAAACGAAGATCCCATTCAGTATATTCTGAACGTTCATTTCCTTTATATTTTTTGTAGAGTTTGTTTTTAAACAGCTGCATAGATTCTTCGGTATATTGTTTCATTTTATCATTGAAGGAAAAATGCTGTAACGTATTTTGCAGCTCCTGCCTTCTGAGATCAAGCTCTGAAATTTTTACCCCATAGTATTTTGACTGAACAATCCTGATCATTTCTTCATATGATAAGGTATAAAAAATCTTATCTCTTACCCCATACAGAAAAGGAAATATGAGTTTTCGCCACCAGTAAAATCTCTTACCTGTTTTTTCATACTCTTCCAACGTTACCCATAAAGAAAGCAGCTGATCTGAGCTGACATTCTTTTTAAAACGGATTTCGGTTGCCAACGTGACATCATCAGTGAAATGCTGATATTCTGTTTTGATCTTATCGATTTCCAGCTTAAGCAGGGCCAATTTATTCTTTAATTCCAACTTTTCAACAAGTTCAGTAAAAAGAATGGGAGTAGATTGAACAAGGGATTGTTCCTGTTCTTCCTCTAATCTAAAATCTGATAGATCCGGGATTTCAGTCTGAGCATTGATAAATTCTTTTTTATTCTGGCTGCTCCCCAACAATGCCGCTATAAAAGAAACCCCATTGCTCTCCAGCTTTTCAAAAACATTTCTTGTCGCCGAATTATTGCTTGAAACAACAGCCACACTCTGATTATTCATCACAGCATTGGCAATAATATTAAGAATAGTCTGTGTTTTTCCTGTTCCGGGAGGTCCTTCTATAACACTTAAAGGATTTGAAAAAGCATTGTCAACTCCCGTTCTTTGACTCAAATTAAATCCAAAAGTAAAGATTTCAATAGGAGAGGTGTGGTAATTCTTTTCGGGTTCTTTCCCGTTTAGATAATTATACAGAATAGAAGTCTCAGGAATAAAACGGATACTCCCATAGCTATTGGCAAGAATATTATTGCCTTCCTCGGTCTTCAAACCAACACTTACTGCAATCGCCTTTAGATAAGAAAAAATATTTCCTGCTCTCTCACTTTGAATAGCAGATCTCACCATCTTAATTCTATGTTGGGGATAAGAATAGGCTTTACCACTGCTTTTATACACCACTACACACTTATTGCCCTCAAAGGAATAACATTCTATCTCGTCAGTTTTGTCTTTATCATCAATGTAGATTGCTTCTTTTTTAAGGGTATGTGCAGTAGGTTTTTGCATAGGTTATTGGTTTTTTACAAATATAATAACAAGTATAAAATATTTAGCACGTATAAATTATGAAATTAGTTTAAGATTTTCTATGTCATAATAATACTTTACATTTTAAAGGAATTTAGATGTTTTGTAATGTAATGTACTGATATTCAATTATAAGTGTATTGAGTTTCTTAAATTGACTAGATAATTGGAAGTCGTACAAGCTAATCAGAGAAATTTAATTAAGTTAGCCAATATTTTTTGTAATTAAAGAGTTCTATATTTTCTTAAGGGTTTACTCACTTACATTATTAAATTTATCTCTTTATTACGGAAAAACGTAATTACTGATAATGTATTTTTAATATATTTGGCAATAGGTTATCAATCATAATATTAGCAAAATTTTTAATCATAATACACTAGAATACATTTTATTCAATTACATAAATGGCAGACAATAACGAAGTACAGCAAGAAGGAGCTTTTCCAGAACGTGACCTCCAAATTCATAGTATAGGTTCATATACCTTGGATTTAAATGCTAACAAACATACTAATTTAGAAGCTACTGATAATGAAGCTGACTACATGAATTTTATTCATGGTATTGTTCATGAAATTTCAACACAAGGAGGTAGACAGTTTATATGTAATAGCATACATACTGAGGTTATTAATATTGTCAGTCAAATTGTTAATGGCAATATAGATTTCAGTGAAGTAGAAGCAATTGCCGATAGATTACTAAGAATTGAAGTGGAAGCTCAGGAAAAAATTTCAAAATTAGGTAAACAACTGCATGAAGGTTTGCTTATTATTTCGCATATTACTGATAGAAATGTTGAAAAAATAATCATTTGTAAAGCTGAAACTCTTTCCTACATAGAAAGAAAAACCTTTACCCAACAAGATGGATTTCCATTAAAGAAAAAAATTTTTAAATCTGTTCAAATTACTTTTGACAATGACAAAAATATAGAAGAGATTTATGTTAATGATATTAATGAATCAATATCAAAATATTGGTGGGATACTTTCTTGGAACTTGCAAAAAAATACGAAGATGAGGAAAATACGAAAAAAGCATTTTCTATTATAGAATCTAAAATACTCAATATTATTAGAAAGGAATCAAATATTGATTTTTGGAACTTAAGAAATACTACTATTCATTATTTCCGTTCTAATGAAGAATTTGAAATAGAGGATTATATTGAAAAATGTCTAAATGGTTATGCTCCAGAGAAAGAAGATTTAGATATTGAAAAATTTGCGGTGAAGGCTAGAGAACTTCCTACAAAGTTTGCTTTTGACCCTCAGTTTAGCTTAGTTAAAAAGGCAATCACTGCTAAAATTAAGAAAACTATTAGTTTACATGAGAGTATTGATTTGGTTCTTAAAGGAGAAGTAAATCCTGGTACAATAGAAAGTGCTCGTAACGACCGAAATGAGAAAGGTATATTTATCAAGACCTCAACGGGCTTCGATGAATTTGGTGGTTAATCTTTAAAAGTATGAAGTATCATGATTTTTTTAATAGTATTGGAACTCCTGACAAAATTGAAATTTTTGAAGAAGATTTCAATGAATTTACAATAGAATATTCATATCAAGCAATCCTATTACCTACAGAAGAAACTATCAAAAATATTCTTGAGGAAGTCAAAAATTCTGATATTTGTTCTGTCTATTTATCGATTGATCAGGGTGAACCTATTATTATCAAAGATGATAATAATTTTTCATCAAGTTTCAACGATCTAAATAATTTATTGTCCAGTCATGAAGAGGGAGAAAAAATCAACGTTAAAATCAATATTTATAAGACTTCAACCAATAACCAATTTCACTTTTATTCAAAAGAATGTTTTTTCAATTATATAAAATCATTTGATAGTTTAAGTTTAGCAAACTTTTTCTCCAGCAGTGTTTTTAATCATACTTCAAAGATTTATATATTAATAAATGATTTTGTTGGTACATTAAATAGTAGTAGATTTTTTATTGCCGCACATTATCAAGCAGAAGAAGAGGATTATGATTACCGTGAAAAGAGAACTAGTAATATTATTTCTAATAATCATTCATCATTTTTTGGTAAACTAAAAGTTCTTCCAGAAGATTTCATTTTCAGCGGTAATAGTGAAATGGAATTGACAACATTAGAGCGATTTCAAAGGTTAGGCAAAATTCTTCTGATATCATCAATTTTTGATATTACAGATTTAACGAAAGAAAATTTTTATTATAAATTAAATGGCTATAAGTCAATAAGTGAATCAATAGATGTCGATAATATTAATATCAGAAATTTAGATGATTTTTACAATATATATTTATGGATATATAGTAGCGGCAGTATATTAGATAAAATTGGATTAGCTAGAAATTTAATCTCCTTACATTTGAAAAAGGACTCCAGTTTAGAACTTGAAGGAGATGTATTTGAGTCTTTAAAATCTAGCTATAAAATTTATGAAAAACAGAATGTAAAACAATATATAGAGGTTAGAAATAAGATGTCTGACCAAATCTTAGATTATGGTAAACGTGTAGCAAGTTTTACGGACAACTTTGCAAATGGTTTTCAAAAGTCTGCACTTTCGTTAGTTACATTTTTCTCTTCTTTGATAGTTACCCGAATTCTTGCTACACCAAAAAATAGTTCTGATTTTATTCTCTATAGTACTTTGATAACATTTGTTTTTATAAGTATAACGCTTGTTTATATGATAATTTCAAGATTTGAACTAACTGAACAAGAAAACAGGTTTAAAAAAAGTTATAACGATTTTAAAATAAGATATACTGATTTATTAACAGAGGAAGATATTGCACGTATTCTCAATAATGATGAAGAACATAATTCTGATTTATTGTATATAAAGAAAAAGAAAAAATGGTATACTACTCTCTGGATTTTAGTATTGGTTCTTATATTCATATCCACAATTGTATATTATTTCTTTGGAAATTCTACTGCACCAATGCTTGACGAAGCATTGCCAAAACCAAAATTTGTGTAAGATAATTCGACATCTTAAATAATAGCATGAAAATAATTTCTTAGCTGTATTGATTATTATAAATCGTTTTCATTCCACCCAATTTTTTTTATGTTTTCTATATAATTTTCTATTAAAAATTCTCTTGCTTCTATATCATAATCTAAGTATTCTCTTTCATTTATCCATGAAATAGGCATCTCTCCATGCATTGTTCTTATTGCTTCCTCGTTCAGATGTTCCACCAAATCTTCTATAGACTTGATTTCAAAAGGATGCCCAGTATATTCATCAGTTCCATCTAAAACGCCATCTTCGTAGTTCCATGTAAGATTATCCATCGAACCTTTGAAAGATTCATCAGGAATAGATGTTTCAGGATCATAATAATCATGATATTCTTCAGCTATTTCCCAAATGAAGTTTTCAAATCTTTCGAACGTACTCTCATTTCTTAATTGTTCTAAAGTTGTATCGTTGGATGAAATAATATTTTTAAAATTTTCTCCAATAAATAAAAACATAGGTTTTATTGGGATTGATGATTTTTCCAGCTGCTCACTAACATTTTTGATTATACTTTCCATTTCTAATGTAGCTTGGTCATCATCTAAAATAACAATTACAGCTTTTGGTTGCTCATATTCTCCATAGATATTTAATAGTGACGGTAATTGTCGCACATTTCCAGCTCCTTGTAAAACTTCAATCTTATATGATAAAGAATAATGTTCTTTAATTTGTTCAAGTAAATTTCTAACAATCCAAATATCACTTAATCCCTCCACAAAAACTAATAAATCATCAATTAAAATATTCTGATTTGAAGATTTAGAGTTGTTATTAGGATGCATCGAAATAAATTCGGTACTTAACTGAGAAATTCTTTTAGCTTTTTGTTTTAAGTCATATGAAGCATTTAGACTTCCAGTATCTCCAGCCTCTCGAAGTTTAAATTTTAATACATCTAAAAAAGAGACTTCGTTGTTAAAAATCGGAGGAATATCCAGCTCATTAAATAAAATAATATTTAGAGCTTTACCAAATCTTAAAGCATCTTCGACATCTTTGCTGTATCCATTAACAGCAATGAAAATACCTGATGTTGTATGGAATTTTCCATCCAATTTTCCTTTAAATGAATATATACTAGAAACAGGAACCTTATCTTTTACCCATTTCGCCTCCAATAAAAAAGTTTGACCTTGCCAAAAAAATGAACCATCAATTTGCTCACCCATAGGTTTATAACTAGCCTTCGGTTCCAAATTTTCAATAGATAATAGTGAATTAATTAGCACCTCAAATTCGTATCCACGTTTTTGAGGAGAAACCTTATCAGATAGAAGTTTGTTATAAGCTTTTTTAATTTCGTCTTTATTCAAAAACATATTAATTATTTTTATTTGTCCCAGTAAGATTTATTATTACTTTCTAATGTTATCTTTCTGATTCTTTCCACCTCTTCCTTGTTGTTTTCAGTTGATGCAAAATAAATAAACTCTTTAAAACCCTTATCCAGATATTCCGAAATTTCTGCTTTTATCTTTGACGATATATAAATTTTTACCAGATAGTGATTGATGTAAGGAATATTCTCTATAGGCTGGTTAATCTCCTTCGAAGTTGAAATAATGAAACTGCCATCCTGTCTAAATCTTCTAATTTCTCCAGCATAGTTTTCGAAATCATCAGGAAACTGAGAATGATGTTTTACCATATAAGCTTTATCGAGATCAAATGGATTTTGATCAAAAAAACTGTAATCTTCATCCCGTTGAAAATTAATTAATTGCTCACCATAATAAGGACATTCATAGACATATATTACTCCATCAGTATCAATGTAGTCTTTTGATTCATCATCAATTGCAAAAAACATTGCGCTATTAAAGTCTTGGCTCCAATCAGTCAGTCTTGTGTAAAAACCCAGATGCTGAGCTTGAAATAGATTATGCCATTCCTGTGCATATTTCGTATAGTCTTTATCAAAATGTTCCAAAACCTTTATTCCTAATGTTTCTTCATTATAATTTTCAAAAAAGTATTTTTCTTTTTCAAGAATTTCATCATCACTGAGGACAGGGTTTCTAGTAATGCTTGGTTTGATTGGCCAATCATTAATTTGACCTCTAAAGAACGCTAAATAGGGGGATGAGCCATCTCTTCTTATTGATTGGCTAAAAGATAATAATTCTTCGAGTGTATTTGGGCAAAATATTTTCATAGTAAAAGTTTGGAATTAAAAGTACAAAACCATTTACTATTTTGTGTATTCTTTTTGTGAAGATTTTTATTAATCCCATTTATTAGATTCAATAATTTTTGGAGCCTAATTTTTCATAAAGGATAAATGTACATTTCTGATTTTCATAGAATAAATACGGTTAATAACACTTTAGATAATAATATTAATTATTTCTATTTCTCCATGAACGGAGAAGACTGTTAATATTTCACTTTTTGAGACAGTTTCTTTTAGCAAACCTCCATCTCCTTAAATTTCTATCAAACTGCGATTTCTCAAATACGATGGTATGCATCCTTTTTTGTATTTCATCACAAGTTAAACAAATGTTAGTTGCTGGATATTAATAATTTATATAAGTATAATTAAACTTCTTTCTCAAATAAAAAAATCCTAACTTTAGCTAGGATTAATTTTCTTCTTTGTATTATGCTATATCAAATTCAAATAATTCTTTTGGATGAATCTGCAAGGCAATTACAAATTTTAGAAGTGTTCTTAAAATTAGATTTATTTTTCCAGATATACACCGTATCAATTCTTGTAAAAAATTTTAAATCATGTTGAGTAAGTTTATTATTTATGCATATTACTAAAATTTGCTTTCAAATATGAATTTTCTTATCCGTGATAGTAGTAAAGAAAAACGACAACGTAATTATTGAACAAAAAATTCTATTTAATCCATTTATGGAACTTGTAACTAGTATTATGTGTAAACAAAATGGTTTTTTCAATTCTGTCCATAAATTGTACGATTGAGAAACCCATAATTTACATATATATATTTACGCTTTCCCGTATTTAAGATTATTTTTGGTGGTTAGGGAGTCTATTATACCATTTAATAATTGAATAACTGGCTTTATGCATAAAGTTATTTAATTCCTGCAGTTCAGATTCAGCACATTCTAAACCATTTGATAAATAGTTTGATTTTGCATGTACAATTTGATTCCGTGTAGAATATAATATATCACCAAGTAAATCAATTATTCTTTCTAAAGAATCCTTATTAGTTTTATAATTAATATTTTCGGATTTTATCTTTTGCTTTTTAATTGATAGAGGTAAATATTGATAGACATCTATTAAGTCAAAAGCATTATTAAGTAAAGATTTAATTAAGTCTTTATCTCTTAAACTTCTACTGTATTTAGCTGCAAGGTCAAAAAAAGAAGCTAAATATTCTGGGTCATTACTTCTTAAATTAACATTGTCTAACTTCTTTCTTAACATATCATACGCTTCAATCTTAGAACAAATAGGGGCGAAATATTCAAAAATTTTATAATAAAATAGATATTTTAAGTCTTGTGTAATCGATTCATTTGCTTGGATAAATAAGTCCATTCCGTAGTTATAGTTTTCTAGTTTATTAAGATCTAAATGAGTGATTTCTTCCTCATCAAAAGCATCATTATCTAGATGGAATGAGGAATAATTTATTGCCATTTCAAAAGAATTTGCTATTTCAAAAAAATATGAGCTTAGCATTTTATCTTCCTCATCCGAGGTAAGCCTAGCTTCTTTTGTAGGATATATTATTTCAACTGCGAGATGCCTACTACATGGTGGATTATATTTATTGTATTCTTGAGTTTTTGTACATGCTAATCCAATTAATAGCGGATTATCACAAATCCTCAAAACAATACCATCTTGCAAATTATGTTCAAATAATCCCAAATATAAGTAAGGGTAATAGTTATTACTTATATATATAGCTTTCTGAGTTATTGTATCTGTTATAACCTTATTGTCATCTTTTATTTGTAATGATTCGATTTCATTTAAGCAGATTTTTATATAATCTATATCAAATCCAATGTAATCATCTTCAATAGGAAAACTTAAATCAATAATTTCTGTGTTATGACCTATATCATCTTGAAAGCTTTCCAACCCAAAATCTGCACATAATTTATTAAGTGATAATTTTATTTCTTTAATCTGTTGTTTATTCATAAATATTAGTCTTTTTTACTAATATATAAAAACTAAAACTATTTGTATTAGGTCTTTTTTGTTATATAAAATTTATGTGGAAGGTGATAATTCTAGAAGATACAAAAATCCTTTCAAATTAAAATGTATTACACTCTTTCACTATTTAAAAGAGGTGCTTTTGTCATTAAAGACAGTGGAGGTGAGAGGTTGTGTTAGAATTTTATAAAAGTGGAAATGTTGAATGCCTCTATGTACCGCATTCTGAACTGATTTAAAATTGGAATTTAATCAATAGCTCGATAATCTATTAGCACTTAATCAGGTATATTGATGCCTTTTGCGTTTTCAAATTCTTTAAAGAATTTTTCTAAAGAATAGCGTTCATGTCTGAGTATATTATAGATTGTGGACATTGGTACATCATAACCTTCAGGTAGCTTCAATTTTGAAATTGTGGAAGACGTAATTCCACATAGTTTAGCATATTTATTTTGTGAAACAATATTACCCTCCTGATCATAGTATTCACGAAGAAATTTGCTTTCAATAAAATTGCATAAATGTTTGTTTACTAAAGCATTTTTGCTATTCAAAACATCTTTATTTTGCATATTCACATTAATAATTATTCAAAACAAAAGATTTAAATGAAATTTACTGTTCGCTATAGCGAATGATATTCTTTTTTTTACTATATTTGTAATATAAGTTACAATAAATGTAACTTTGCGATACTTCAAAGAAATATTAGAAGCTATTGCTTAGAATCTCACTATTGAAAACTGGTAATTTTTAAACATACGAGAGGATAAGCAGAAAGCTCACGACCTAGGCGTGGGCTCTCTTATCTGTATGTATGGTATACCAGTACCTCAATAGTAGATATGTAGAGTCCCATGCCGTTTTTATTTATGCAGTTCTGCTTTTCTACAATTATCTTTTTAATTCTAAGCCCGCTTTACAAAATAGAGGTATACTGATACTGTACAATAGGCATGTACAACCTATTGCGGCTTTAAAAAGCTTACACGGGAACACAAATTCATTCATATTCACATTTGACTTTGTAAGGAGGAGCAGTATGCTTTGCCTTAAGTTTCTCCTACATGGTCTTTAAAAACTATTATTTACGGTAAAACAACCATTGAAAAACAAGAAAACAGCTGTTGGATCAGTTAGAAAGAAACGCAGAAAACTACAATGTATTGAAACCTTCTTTCAGACCCATGACCTTGTTACAGCTAAACAGATGCTCAGTTTCATGATGCAGTATGCAGTCAACGGAAAAGACTGGCTAAAGAAAGATCCTTCTGTCATTTTACCATTTCATCAGTCATTGCGCATTTTCATCCGTGAAGGCTATATGATCGGTAAAAAGATAAAGAAATGGCAGGTAAATGCAGCGCCAGACATCAGCTCACCCATGATGAAAGGTTCACTGTCTGATAAAGAATACGGAAACCCACTATTTGTTTTCAAAAGAGCCTTTAACGAATACAGCATTCAGGAGTATGATTACTTTATATCCGGCATTGTCTATTTCTCACAGCAGATGTACAGGCATGGACCGGAAGGTAATCTGATAAAACCTTATATCCACCTTTCAAAGATGCTGGATGCAGCTTATCTTATGTTGGAAAGAGGAGTAAAAAAAAAGTAATTAAAAAAAATAAAATAAGAAACAGAAACTAAAAAGAAAGCCCTTTCCCTTAAGTCGACTAAAACATCAGGAAAGAGCACAGTTAAGTTATTAATTAAATTAAAAACCTTTACAAATCTATGAAAAATTCCTATTACCATATAGGAGGCATTTTCTTTGGGCTTATGTTTACCGCTGTAAGCACTGGTACAAAAGCCCAAACACGCACCATTTCCGGTACCGTCACCTCATCAGGTAAGCCCCTTTCAGGAGTTGTAATCTCCCAGGAGGGCAGTGATCAGGTAACCATGACCGGCAACAACGGAACCTATACCTTACAGGTTTCAGCAGAAAATACCATCCTATTGTTCAGACACCCTGATTATACAGAAGAAAAATTCACACTTACTAATCAGAAAGTCGTTAATATCAGCTTAGAACAAAAAGTAAAGGGAATCGAAGAAGTTATTCTCAACGCTGGCTACTACAAGGTAAAAGACAAAGAAAGAACCGGTAGTATCGCCAAAGTTTCAGCAAAAGATATAGAAAATCAGCCTGTGACCAATGTACTGTCAGCAGCACAGGGAAGAATGGCAGGGGTAAACATCATTCAGGCCGGCGGAACAGCGGGTGGAGGATTTGATGTTCAGATTAGGGGACGAAACAGTCTTCGGACAATTCTTAACAGCCCTGTTAACGGAAATCAACCCCTTTATGTAGTGGACGGAATTCCGTGGAGCTCAAACTTGACATCCAGTTACTCCGTAGGAATTCTTCCTATGAGTTCTCTAAACCCATTGAATTCAATAAGTCCGGATGATATAGAGAGCATAGAAGTTTTAAAAGACGCTGATGCTACGGCTATTTATGGATCCAGGGGAGGGAATGGAGTCATATTAATCACTACGAAAAAGGGAAAAACTGGCGCTATAAGGCTGACAGTGGATACCAATTACGGCATCAGCAAAGTGGCTAATCAAATGAAACTGATGAACACTGAACAATATCTTAAGATGCGCAGGGATGCCTATGCCAACTACAACGTTGCTGTTCCTGCAAATGCCTACGATATTAATGGAGTTTGGGACTCGGACCGGTATACAGACTGGCAGAAAATATTGATCGGAAATAATGCCGAGTCTTCCAGCATCCAACTGTCTGTAAGCGGGGGAAGTGACAGGAACCAATTCTCCATCAGTGCCTCACATTCTAACCAGTCAACTGTCTTTCCCGGAGATTATAGATACAAGACCAATATTCTTAATTCTAATTATAGCTATACCACAGAAAACAGAAAGGTTTCACTGTCGTTCAGTAATATTCTCTCGAGTCTATCGAATAATGTAATCAGCAATGATCTGACCAATAGATCATTGAATTTGGCTCCTAACGCGCCTGCTTTATATGATGATGCAGGAAATCTAAACTGGCAGAATAATACATTTAGCAATCCTTTAGCATCATTAAACGGCCGTTATGAAAATAAAGTGTTACAGATTAACCAGAGTGTTAAAGCTGGATATGAGGTGTGGAATGGTTTGAAATTGACCTTTAATGGTGGCCTTAATATTCAATCTTTAGAGGAATATACTTTAGCTCCAAACACGATGTATAATCCTGCCTTTGCATCAGGAGCATCACCTGCACGTTCTTCATCTTCAAGAGGAACCAGCAACTTAATGTCATATATTTTAGAACCTCAGGTAAACTGGTCTAAGGATTTAGGAACAAGTAAACTGGATGTTCTATTAGGATATACTTACCAGAGTAATAATTCTAAATCTTCAGCAATTACAGCATCAGGATTTGCCAGCAATTCCCTGCTTTACAATCTCGCTGCGGCATCACTTATTACGCCAAGGGATTTCACTGATATTGATTATAAATATACTGCTGTGTTCGGTAGACTTAATTATCGGTTGATGAACCGGTATATCATCAACTTAACAGCAAGGCGGGATGGCTCAAGCCGTTTCGGACCTAATAACAGGTTTTCAAATTTTGGCGCAATTGGAGCAGCGTGGCTATTTTCTGAAGAATCTTTTTTTAAAAATTCCAAATGGCTCAGCTTAGGCAAATTAAGAGGTAGTTACGGACGTACCGGAAGCGATCTTATAGGTGATTTTCAGTTTACCAATTCTTATTCCGTCGCTCCCACTTCTTATAATGATGTTCCTGCATTATATCCTTCCCGTCTTTTTAATCCTGACTTTACGTGGGAAAAGACCGATAAACTGGAAGCAGCGATAGAATTATCACTGTTTCGTAATTTGATAAATCTTACGACAGCCTATTACAGGAATCGTTCGTCTAATCAGCTGGTAGGGATTCCTTTAGCTTCTACAACAGGATTTTCAAATGTTCAGGCAAATCTAAATGCGACAGTGCAGAATTCAGGATGGGAGATTGAAGCGTCTTCCAGTCCACTTAAAAGTATGAACTGGAAATGGAATATCAGTTTCAACGTATCATTCCCCATGAGCAAGCTATTATCATTCCCGGGCTTGGAAGGCTCAACCTATGCAAATACTTATGTAATAGGTCAACCTACATCAATTGTAAAAGTGTATCAGTATGAAGGTATCGATCCAGTAACAGGGCAGTACATGTTCAAAGATTTTAATCAGGATGGTAAAATATCTTCTCCTGAAGATCAGATGGCCATCAGAAATGTAGGAACCAAATACTTTGGTGGTCTTCAAAATCAGATATCATACAAAAATATCAGTCTTTCGTTTTTATTACAGTTTGTAAAACAGGATTCCTGGAATTATTACCGAACCATGACAACACCCGGAAATATGAATAACCAGCCTGCTGAGTTTGCTAATGTTTGGTCATCTACGAATCATGATGGTATCATTATGCCTTATTCACCGGGTACTATTACTGCGACAAATACCCTTACTTCCAATTTAAAAAATAGTACAGCAGCAATCAGTGACGGCTCATTTATACGATTGAAAAATGTTCAAATCAACTACAGACTTCCAAAAATAAGTAAAGTATTTGGTGAAGCCAGAATATACATCCAAGGTCAGAACTTATTGACTTGGACCAACTATATAGGATTAGATCCTGAATTTACAGTGAACGGTTATTTACCGCCTTTAAAAACTGTTTCAATGGGCTTCCAGTTAACTTTTTAAAAATGAATCTTATGAAAACAAATAAATTTATAATCAGTATCATTATCGTAACATTATGGTCTTGTGAAAAAAGTATTGATGTTGATTTTCCCAATACCCAAATCGATGTAACACAGGTATTTGAAACTGTTAGTACAGCAGATGGTGCATTAAGTAATTTATATGCGGAAATGTACAGTTTCTCCGTATTAAATGGAGGAACGGCAGGAAGTGGTGCTTTGCTTGGTAGCTATACGGATGACCTGAACTGTTATATGGCAGCTTCTTTAGGCGGAGCACCGGACATTTTTAATAATCAGCAGCTGCCATCTAATTCCGTTATTAAAAATTCCTGGGCTAATTCCTATAAACAGATTTATCTTGCCAATTCTATTATAACAGGTGTTGATGCTTCGTCAGGTATTGCAACGAAAGATAAAAATCGAATAAAAGGGGAAGTGCTATTTTTACGATCTCTTATCTACTTTTATCTCACTCAGATATTCGGGGACGTACCGTACACAACAACTACAGATTTTACCATTAATCAAAAAATAGGTAAAATGAACGATAAAGATGTGCTTACTACTATTCATAATGACCTCATGCTCTCAATTGATTTATTGGATGATAACTATCGTAATACAGATCGGATTTATCCCAATAAAAAAGCAGCTGAAATGATGCTGGCAATAGTCTGCATGCAGGAAAATAAATGGTCACAGGCAGAAAATTTACTGAAAGACATCAAAAGCAACAGTTTATATGCTTGGGAGCCTGATGTTTCAAAAACATTTAAAAAATCAGGTAAGCACATACTATGGCAATTTAAGCCTTTACAGGCAAACTTGCCTACTAATGAAGTATCTATGTATTACTTTACGACGGCTGCCCCAACAGGGTATGCTTTGTCAAGTGATCTGGTCAATGCCTTTGAAACATCGGATTTAAGATTCCAGAAATGGATCACAAAAATCACTGTTAATCAGAATGTTTTTTACCGCTGTAATAAATATGTTAATGCAGTCAACAATTCCGATGAATATTCTATAGTATTTAGAATGGAGGAAGTAAACCTTCTTTTAGCAGAAGCTTTAGTGAGGCAAAATAGAAAAGAGGAAGCCCTTCCATTGCTTAATGCTGTGAGACAAAAGGCTGGTAATTCTAATCTGGGACCTTTATCAAATGAGCAAATTCTTGAAGAATTATTGAATGAAAATAGGAGAGAGTTCTTTGCTGAGAAAGGGAATCGCTTTTTGACCTTAAAGCGATTCGGTCGGCTTGACCAGCTTAATGCAGTTAAACCTAATTGGCAGAATTTTCATAAAGTATGGCCAATTCCCCTGAATGATCTTCTGCTTAATCCGAATTTAAATCCTCAAAATACTGGGTACTGATGAAGGCTATTTTAATCTGTGTGAGTCTAATATTCTTTTGTTTATTGCACTCACAAAATAAAGAACAGGAAATTCCTGATTCATTACAAAGGCACTATTACAATGTGAGTTTTCCCAGGATATCACCTAATGAGCAATATATAACTTTTAATAAAGCTTATGACAGAAGTTCGGATACGATGGTACTTATCAATAGAAATAATAGAGATTCAGTTATTTTTGAAAGTGGGAAAGTTCTGGCTAATTCTATCAATTTCACCTCAAATAACAATTTGATGATGCGTCATGGTAAAAACTTTCAATTACTTATTTTACCATCCTTACAAATGAAAGTTTGGGAAAATGTTACCAATTATTATTGGCTTCCACACGATAAGTTAATATTTATATTGCAGGATAGAAAACTTAAGATTCTTAATGAGAATGGGGAAGAGAATAGTTTAATAAATGATGTAATCAGTGTAAAGAAAATAGATGATGTATTGTATTTCGTCACGGAAGATGATAAAAAAAATTACAGTCTTTATGAATGGAATCTAAAACAGGATAAAAAAATATATTCCTCTCCTAACTCCAAAATGGAAGTTAGGTATCGCGATCAGGACGGTCTGTTTATTTTAGAACAAGATGAAAACAGCAAAAAAGCGCAACTTATATACAGGAAGTCAACGGATGATAAACTATTTCTCTGCAATGATTTTATGGATTCTGTTAATTTTAGTCAGATTTCAAAATTAAACGACGGAAAATATTTTATTCATTTCTTTCCTGAACTTAAATCCAAGTCTAAAGATGAGGTGGAGGTGTGGTATGGGAACGATAACAAAATCCAAACAAAATTTTACAATGATTACATTGGTAAATATTTTATCTGGTCTCCCAAAGAAGAATATTCTTGTGAGATTTTAAATGAAAGGCTAACCCATCATGCTTTCATAGGGAACAATAGATATTTACTCTCATTTGATCCCTATTATCAACATGATTACACGAAACGTTTTCAGACATTCAATTTACACAGGTATGATACGCTGCTTGATAAATATGATTTTATGATTGATTCCGGCTCAATGGTATTTAGTGATGATAATGGAAAATGGATTTTAACATATCAGAACAAAGAAAAATGGATATTGTATGAAGTAGGAACTTTGAACTTTTATGAGATACAATTGGATACCCATGAAAATGCTTATTTTTCTAAAGATGGTAAAAGAATACTTTTTGAGGGAATTGGGGAGTTATTTGAATATGACATACATAAAAAGAAGTTGAGTAATTTCCCTCTCAAATCAGGTTACAGAGCTAAAATAAAAAATGGAACAATGCAAAATGTTTTATCCTCTTATAATATTTACCGTAGCAGTTATGATTCAAGTAATCCCGTTATCATTGAACTTTATGATAGGGATCATATAAAAAATGCCTGGATGTCTTTTAATGGTAAAATGGCAAAAGATATTATTGAGGTCACAGATGATGATATAACTAGTGTAGATTGGAGCGGGGGAGTGAAAAAATTACTCTATGTCAAAAGTAATATCAACAAACCTCCTCAACTGATTTTAAAAAAACATCAGAAGGAAGAAATTGTTTACGAAAGTAATTCTCTTGACAAGGAGGCTAAAAATATTTTTTCCAAGACTATATTATATAAAAATAGCCAGGGGCAGTCATTGCAGGGAATTCTATTGTATCCAGTCAACTTTAAAGAGGGTAAGCAATATCCTATGATTGTTACAATCTACCAAAAACTCAGATATATGAAAAATAAGTATCTGGTTGATGGTATTGGAATGAATCCCCCAACAGAAGGTATTAATGTGCGTAACCTGTTAAGAAAAGGATATTTCGTATATATGCCTGATATAGTTTTTGATTCCCGCGGAACTGGTAGATCTGCCTTAGATTGTGTCACCAACGCTATGAATGCTCTTCAAGATTATAGCTTTATAGATTTTAAGAAAGTAGCATTAATAGGACATTCACATGGAGGATACGAAACCAATTTTATCGCTACTCAATCCAACCTGTTTGCAACCTATATTTCTGGGGCCGGAAACAGTGATTTGGTTAGATCCTATCATTCATTCAATTATAATTTCAATAGACCTTTTTTCTGGCAATTTGAAGATGGGCAGTATGAAATGCCGGGCTCTTTCGTTGAGAATAAAATAATATATATTGACAATAGCCCAATTTACCATGCTGAAATGGTTCAAAAACCAATTCTTCTCTGGACCGGCAAAAAGGATTATAATATTTTTTGGGAGCAGACAATGGAATTCTATTTAGGACTTAGACGAAATCATAAAAAAGTTGTGGCACTTTTTTATCCTAATGATGAGCACAGCTTATCAAAAAATAATAATCGCATTGACCTATACAGTAGGATTTCCGACTGGTTAGATTTTTATCTGAAGAATAAAAGCGTCAAATGGATAGATAAAATGATGGAATAATAAAAGCTGTCTCTAAAACAAGCGCTATGTTTTGCAAATATATGAGTTAGATTAAGTAGGTAGTTTGGATTTAAAACCTTTAACCTTGCTATAATCACTGTGCGGCAAAACTTTCCGTAAGCACTTTATTTAGAGACAGCTATTGTTTAGTTTGGTTGAGTATGGGTCAATTTGTTTGGACAAACCGTTCCATTCAATTGATACAGATCTTCAGAACCCATACCAATATCTGCTGTACAAGTGAATGAACCTGAAGTGTCGCAGTCCTTTAAGCTGTTAACACATTCTGGTGTTTCACCTTCTCTGAACACGTAGCCTCTAATAATGGCTAAATTGTCATTTTTCTCTAAATGATTAGCGAACGCGCTACCTACTCCTGCAAGCAGTACAAATGCTGGCAATAGGAGTGTTTTTAAATTTTTCATAAGAATGATTTTTGATGTGCCTACTGTTCCAAGGGTTTTCGGCTTTCCCCTTTATTGAATTGTTTTGTTATGGTCTGCGCAAAACGATAACGACGCAATTCTGTACCTGACAATATGTAAAAGAAATTATCAGTAATTAAAATTTGGGACAATCTGTTTTTTCCTCTGTTTTCAACATATATACTGCCCCAATAACCCGCAGGCTCAGTAGTATAAATATCAACTATTGAGTTTTTTTTCCATAGGTCATTAGACTCATGTTTACCTTTTAGATTAGAAATGTTAAAGATTAAACCTTTATGAACTTCCATATTTTGATTCACAACCATTGGAGGTGCGATCATCTTTTTTGTGCCGTTACTTAAAGTCTTAATGTTTATCTGTGCTTTCGTAATAGTATCGATAGTTTTCATACGTGAATAAAGTTGTAAGTTAGAGTCCACTTCTAGTATTTGGTTCCTATAGTAAAACATATAATAAGCTTTGCCTGTGCTATTATCAAATAATAGTTTTCCATCAACATCGAAACCTCCATCTTTTTTCGCTGTCAATGGAAAATTGCTCATTCTGGTGTGATGTTCATTTTGTGTTGACAACGCCGCAATTAATGTTTCACGTTTTGAATTATCTGTGCTCAAAAAAAATGAATTCCGAGAAGTAGCTGTAAAATGATTAAAAAAAATATCTCTGTAACTAATCTCTTCAATTGGCTTATCCAATGAATCTAATGCTGATCGATAAATTATCGGGACACTGCCATCGTATGCGAACAGGCTATTGTACTTAATAGAATATTTTAGTTTACGAAAACGATGTTTTGTTGAAGGAGTTATTGCAATGGTATCGAATTTTTTAAATGATTTGTCAATTTTAATAATTCTAAAAGGACTGGTCAGATTTGCGAGATACAAGTGATTTTCATCATTTCCAGCAAAGTAATATGAGTTAACATTAAGATCAATTGATCCCTCTTCAATGATTGGATGGTGAGTAAATCTTCTTGTGAAATTATTCTCCTTTTTAATGATGTACTCTGATGTAAAAAATAAAGTTATCACAAATAGTATACTGAACAGATTTGTAAAGGTTAGCAAAATATATTTTCTCTTAGAGTCTTCCTTTATTATAATTGAAATTACACCTAATAAAAAGCAAACCAGGTTAAAAATCAGATGTTCAGTCCATCCCATTTTTTCCAAGATTCCTCCACATGAGCAAGGGACAAAGTCACTGTAATTTAAAATGAGAAATATGTAGATCGTAAATGCTGACATTAAGGCAGTTGATAAGTATAATCCGATTAATCTACTGCTTGGAAAAATTAATAACAGTACAATAATTAACTCTACGATAATAACAGCATACGAAATAATACCTGCATAAGCACTTAGTAATGGAGATTGAGCAATCTGCACTTGAAAGTTTTCAAAGTCAAGCAATTTGCTCACACTTGCATAAACAAACAATAGAATAAAAAAGCAGGAAACAGTTTTAATAAAGATAGTTTGGAAGTTTTTCATGGCATTTTTATTGTGTTTAACAGACCTGAACCAATCTCCATTTGATTTTCCACCCGCAATATTCAGGCATTGGTTCTCCTTTGAAAAGAGTTATAGTAGTTTTGAAATTCCCCATACTTTCCCAGATGCCACTCTTTGGACATGGTAAGCCTGTAACAACTGATATGGAGGTATGAGGAATCATAGCTTTATATGTCGTTTTAATCCTTCGTAAGCCGCCAATTATCGCCGTCTCTCACAGGAGGATCTTTAGGTTCAGGATTTTCAATCAAGTCAATAGATTTTGCAGAATCCTGTTTCATTGCAAAAATGTCTGCTGAACGTTCTGAACTTACAATCTGTTCGTTATTGGAGATCATGTCTTCATCTCGATGGCTACAGTTTTGCATACAAACTGCTGCGATCATTATGCTAAAAAATGGGATAAACTTTTTCATGTTGATAATTTTAATTTGGTTATCCCGGCCGGATTATATTAGAATTCTGATGTCAAAATTATCTGGCTTATGAGGTAAAAAAAACTGTTCTGTGGCTCTATTTTAAAATTAACACGTATCAATTTTAAAATTGAAACATTTGAAATATTGTTTTAAATGTTTGGTTATCAGGTGGTTGTGTTTATTTTGTTCTTGCGGGTATTCAATTCCTTTAATTTTGATTTATTTAAAACATAAATGATTATTTTTGAGATGGTGAGGTTCTAAATATCAGCATATGAAAAAGTTTTATTACTTTATCGTCTTATTTTCTGCATTTTCACAATTTTTATTTTCACAACAGGAAAAGGAAAAAACTTTCAGTGAGATCAGAAAACCATATGAAAAAATGGTAATAGATGACATTAATGCAATGCCCTATGTAAAACTGTATATTGAGAAAGCAAAAAATGAGAGTAATTTTTCAAAATTGATTCAAGGGTATAGAGACGGAAGACAGTTTGACTACCAAAACAAAATGAAGTATGCTGACAGTGCCCTAACCGTTAGCTTGCAGCATGGAACTCAAGATGATATCAGTAAAGAGTATCTAAGCAAGGGAATCATCTATTATTTTTATCAAAAGAAATATAAGTTAGCTTTAAATGAATACCTTAATGCTTATAAATATTCAAAAGGTTCAAAAGATGAATACCATAGGTACAAAGTCCTCTATCATTTAGGAATTGTAAAAAGTCATTTGGGCTACTATGATGAAGCAATGAATCATTTTCTGGACTGCGCTTCGTTTTACAGGTTAAGATTAAATGAAGATCATCATGAAAATGAAAAGTTTAACTATGAGAAGGCATATCTGAACTGCTTACATCAGTTGACCGTACTCAACAGATATCTATATAATTTTTCCAAGAGCGACAGTTTAAGCATGTTGGGTTACCGGTTAACTGCCGATGATAGTGATTTTGATTTGGAAAAAAGTTATTTCCTCAAATGCATAGGAATTTCCAGGTATCACAAAAAAGACTATGCAGGTGCCCGTACTTATTTACAAAAATCCTTACCCACTATTCTCAACAGAAATGATTTCGCCTGGGCTTCTGTAGTCTGTTTTTATATGGGTAGAACTTATGAAGCGCAGAATAATGTCGAAAGTGCTGTGAGATGCTATGAAAAGATAGATTCTATTTTCAATCATCATAATTTTATATTGCCTGAGGTATATAAGAGTTATCATTATCTTATAGATCAATATAAAAATAAGGATGTCAATAAACAGCTTTATTATACCAATCAGCTTTTAAAGGCTGACAGTTTAATCAGCAAAGATTTTCCTTATTTATCTTCAAAACTTCATAAAGATTTTGACAGACGAAAGCTGATTGATGCAAAAGAAGAAATCGAGAAGTCCAGCGGAAAAAAAATTGTAATCGCTCAGATTTTGATTATTTCAGGAAGTCTACTCCTTGTATTTTTTATTGTGCGACACAGAAAAGATCAAAAAATTAAAAAACAATATAATCTGCTACAAAAGAGAATAGCGGATGGAACTTATAATATCAAAGATATTTTAAAAGAAGACCTGACAGAATTTTCAATAAGAAAAACCTCTCTTACTCCAGAAATGACCACAGAGATTAAAGAAAAGCTTCAGAAGTTTGAGCAGGAAGACCAATTCATAAAGAAAGGACTTACACAGAATAGTATTGCCTTAAAGTTAGGAACTAATTCCCATTATCTCTCTGTTTATATCAATGAGCAAAAAGGGATGAATTTTAATAAATATATGGCTGAACTGCGAATCAATTATATTACAAATTTACTTAACACCAATACTAAATATCTAAATTATACCATCGAAGCTTTGGCTGAAGAGTGCGGTATAGCTGCACGGCAAAATTTTTCAAATTTGTTTTTCGATATCAACGGTATCCGGCCAACAGATTATATAAGAAATCGAAAAAAGGAGCTGGGTATTAGCTGATTAAGTCTTGCTTTAGCGAATTTTTGTAAATTCCTGAAAAAAGGACATGGTAACAAAAACTATTTTTAAAAGAACTTCACAGTTATTGGAAGATCTGGATGTAAAGATTAACGAAGTCTACGCAGATGGAAATGATATGATCAAAATTTCAGAAAAGGCCTTACTCATCATTGACGAGTCAATAAGGAAAGTGAAACTTCTCGTTTCCAACCATCACTTTGATCATATTGCCGAAGAAGTACTTTTTTTTAAGAAGCTAAAGCCACAGTTTATTTCAAAATTTATTTATTACTCTTCAGTACTGGATATTGAGGCCCATAAGCCGGCTGCTGGAAATAAGACATTAAAAAAATATTATGAGGCAGAGCAGGAGAAGTTAAAAAACTTCTATTTGGAACATTCCGAATTCTACAGCTATTATAAACGTGAGGCAACCTATCTTGATCATAAAATATTTGTCCGTAATTCCTATGATTTGAAAATGAAGCTATCATCAGGTTTTTACAACTATGATCCCAATTTTACGACATCGCATGACCATATGATTGCCAGATTTATTTCCAATCAGCAATTTGATCATTATTTAAAAAAGCAGATTGATAATTCTAATGATAACATAACAGCAAAAATATTTTCTCCTCTTACATGGTCAGGATCGAAGGTTGGTCTTATAGAACTGATCTATGCCCTTTACCAGATGCGTTGTTTTAATGGGGGCAATATAGAATTAAGTGAAGTCATAAAATTTGTTGAAAAGTCATTGGATTGCGATCTTGGCAATTTCCATAAAACTGTCTTTGAGATCCGTAACAGGAAACAAGGACCCACCAAATTCCTTCAACTAGTTGGAGACAATCTCAATCAGCATTTTATGACTAATGAAGCTGATTAACGGAATATCAAATTAAACCTCAAATACAGTATGATTTGAGGTTTCTATTTTAATCATTTTTGATTAAATACTGCAAATCAGGATCATTTTTTATTCGATCCATCTCATTCGTGACGATGTTGAGAATATCAGTCTTAATTTCTTTGTAATTATCTTGAATCTGTTTGGTCATCGAATCATTTCCGTCTTCGTCAATAAAGGATCGGATCAGCGGTATCTTCTGATTGTTTTGCGTTTCTTGAGAAAGTTTTACAGTATCTACAATAATCTCTGCATGAAAAATCTTCTGTTCTATCCTTTCATCAAAATTATCTGATACAGCACCGACAAAAAATCCCTGGGTCAAGGTAGAAATCTTCGAAGCTGGAATAAGACTGTCCAATTGGGTAGAGATAGAGGTTGAAGTATCATTTCTATTGATGGATATACTTTGTCTTTTTTGCAATACTTTTCCAAAGCGTTCGGATAATGTTTTTGCTGTTTCCCCAACCACTTGACCGCTGAAAATATTGCCGACCGTATTCTGAATAACTTTACTTTCCTTATCTCCATAATCTCTTGTCAGTTGGGAAAAATCCTGAAACCCAAGACATACAGAAACTTTATTACTTCTGGCAGTAGCAATTAAATTATCCAAGCCTCTGAAATAAATAGTGGGAAGCTCGTCAATAATAACAGAACTTTTTAACTGTCCTTTTTTATTGATCAACTTAACAATTCTTGAATTATATAGTCCAAGAGCAGCAGAATAGATGTTTTGACGATCAGGGTTGTTGCCAACGCATAGAATTTTAGGTTCATTTGGATTATTGATATCCAAAGAAAAATCGTCTCCGGTCATTACCCAATACAATTGTGGTGAGATCATTCTAGACAAAGGAATCTTTGCAGACGCTATTTGTCCTTGTAACTGATCCTGAGCACCGCCTTGCCATGCATCCATAAAAGGAGAGAGGTAGTTCTCTAATTCAGAATAAGACGTTAAAATCGTAAAGACCTCTTCATATTTTTTGTTCAACAGCTCAATAGCATGTGGAAAAGTACAGTATCTGCCGTTTTCATAAATTTTAAGAAACCATATGATTGCAGCTAACAATATAATGGGACTTTCGACAAAGAAATCACCCTGTTTCTGAATCCAGCTTCTATTCAGGTTCAGCATAATGGTATAAGCAGCTTCATAGGCATCTGAGATATCCGTCATAAAATTAGGATTTAAGGGATTACATCGATGGCTTTTTCTGGGGTCGTCAAAGTTGATGATATAGAATTTAGGTTTTACCTTATAAGTATCCGAATGGTTCAGAAGATGATTGTACGCAATAGTTGACAAGTCATCAAATTTAAAATCGTAGATGTACATCGAAAATCCTTTTTCGATATGCTGTCTAATATAATTATTGACAACAGCATAGGATTTTCCTGAGCCTGGTGTTCCTAAAACAATGGTCGCACGAAACGGATTGACTATATTAATCCATCCCTGATGCCAGTTTCCCTGATAATGAAATTTTGTGGGAAGATTAACTGAGTATTCATTATAGAGTAATTTAGTCTCCTGCTGAAAACTTTCATTCTCACTGTTAAAAACATCAGTCATTAAGTTATGCTTCAGAAGGCGGCTTATCCATACTCCCGCCTGCATTAGAAGAATGTATCCGGAGCCAGTAGATAGAATATAAAGTACAGGAGTAAAACTGCTGGCAGATTGTAAGAGGATTGAGTTTAAAAAGAATAGTATAAAACCAATATAAAAAACAATACTAATTTTTTTCCAAGTGATCTTTTCATTTTTGACTCCCTTTGTTCCGAGGCAACTCAAAGCCAGTAAAACTATTGCGAACAGCTTAGAATAAATAGGTTGAGAAAAAAGCCCTGCTGTCTTATTAAAATTATGAAGTATCTTATTAATGATTTCAAGCGTCCATTGTTGCTGTGCAAAAAAACCATAACAAAACCAATAGAGATGCATTAGTACTAGAATAATGCTGACCGCTCGCATAAATGCCATGATTTTGGCAAGCCCTCTTAAATCGTCTTCACCCTGCATATTATATTTTAGAAGCATAAATACAGGATTACGTATTCTCTAACTATAAATGCGCCGTTGCATGCATCTATTGGCTGGCTTTGGCGCTTTGAGCATAGTTATAAGACCGTTTTTGCAAAAGAAGATTATTTTTTTCTTCTTTTTCTTTGTTGCTTTTTCATTTGATATGCAAAAACTTGTTCCTCCTGATCCGTATTTGTATCTGACGACAATAAGCTGGAAAAGAATCCGTCAAAAACTCCGCTGATGCTATCCGTAAGAAATTGTCCAGTGCATATTTCCTGAGATAAATTAGGATAATCACTATGATCAGATTTTGTTTCACGCTTTATTTCTAAATCATTCCATAGTTTATTAAAGGAATTAGCTGCGAGCTCTTTATCTAACTGTGAGCCATTCCAGACTAACTTGGAGTTATGGTCTATGAATGTAATTCCATATATTCTTCCCTGATTATTTTTTCTAATAACCGTATCAATTCCCTGTTCCAAAAGTTGAGTCTTAAAAGAAGCTTCCGATTTACTCGTGCTGAGTGCGGTTTCTATCGTTCTTTTAAGAATTAGTTTTGAAGGGTCATTTTTCATTTTCACTCTAGATTTCTCAATGAGCACCTGAATATTTTCTACTCCTGCATGCTTACCAAAAAGTGATGATTTAAAAGGATTGCTTATTTTTTTTCCATTTTTATCCGTAGCAAAATAGACGATTCCTTTTCTCATTTTTCCATGCAGTTCTCCGCTAACCTCTTCACTGGAAATATTGAATTGAGAGAGTAAAGCATTATAAGCACCCATACTTTGAAAGCCATAGGTTTTAGGGATATGCCTTATTACAGATGATAGTTGTGCTTTGATATTCCCATTAGTATAATCTACAGGTTTAAAAATAGAGCTTTGATTTAAATTTCTATTCTCACCAGCAACTTTCAAGTTGTATTGTTTTTCCAGTTTTCTGCAGGCTTCCATTGATCGGGGGTGATCATAGCGATCTGATATTTTCTTCCCATCGGTCTGGACGCAGGTGGTGACAATATGAATGTGAGTTCTATCAATATCTGTATGTTTAAAAACTACATAGGGTTGGCTACCATAACCCATTTCCTGCATATATTGCTGAGCCATTTCTCTATAATCTTTATCATCCACCTTATCGTTAGGATCAGGATTAAGGGAAATATGTCTTACCGGTTTTTCAGTTTTGTTATTGGCAATCAAGTACGGTTCAAAATACTGATGGAAAAATTTAACCGAATAAGGTCGATCCCATAAATCAGGAATCTTATTAGTCAATAAAACAGTTCCATTTTCGTTGTCCACTTTTTGCTGATTGTAGGTAAGGGCGCCCCAAAGATTTTCACCTTTTCCAATTTTTGCAATCATTTTTCAGGATTTTTTTTAATATGATTTTGCTCAAATTCTTTCGTGAGTTCTATAATCTTTTTGCAAATTAATGCTAGATCTTTGGTGTGCTTTTCCAATTTAAAGAGATAGAAAGAAGCTTTTTTTTCAGTGAAATTTTGATACAAAATTTTTACAATCTGATTATAATTGTTTCCAATCGATTGAAACTGGTAGAAGAATTTAGTGAGTTGGGTATGATAATCCATTGTTGAAATATCCACTTTTACAATCTTTAATTCTTTCTGAAACAAGATTGTCGTAATAAATTTTGCTTTATTTTTCATTCCAGAAGCCTCATATAATTTTAAAAACATAATATTTTCTTCATCCGTAAGCCTAAACACATATCTGTTTTTACTTGGATTCAGCTTTGGCTTACGCCCTCCTTTATTGTTTTTATTTGCATCCATATTATCCAATTTAATGTTAAGAAAATCACGACTTTGGAGTGGTTTTTAAAGCCCCAGCCAGGGCAAGTTGTTTTGAGGCACGAAAAAAGTTATGAGGCACTCAAAACATAACTTGCCCCTTTCGGGTGAAAGGAAATATCTTGAATAGAATAGATTGATAGCATTATACTATTCAGGCACTACCATTTGAAAAAGCTCCTCCATCTTCTGAAACAAAGTAAACCACTATCAATTATATAAATAGTATAGTAAACAAAGCCAAAGACGGACGGGTTCTGCCAAAAACTACCATTATAAAAGCACTGAAATAGAAATATTTTTTATTTGCATCAGATTGAGGGCAGGACTTCCTAACTGCAAATCTGATAGAATTCTTTAACTCTGGAGATCCTGCATTCTCGCCGTCAGGAATACCAGCTGTCGGGATATCATTTTTGACAGATAGAAGTCAGAAATTCCATGTATCAGGATTGCAATATGGATGAGATTCATTAATTAATGCTGGAAGCCAATACAGCTTTCAGTGGTTATAGCCAACATTCGTGATGGCGAAATATCATGCTTGAGTTTATTACGGTTTGATGGCTTGCTATCCTTCAGTCTTTCAACTTTGGATTAACTAAAATTCAATTATAATGAAAACAAAAAAACAACCCACAATTATTGCTTTTTCCACTCAAAAGGGAGGCGTAGGAAAAAGCACATTTACAACATTAATGGCAAGTATCCTTCATTATCGAATGGGATATCAGGTTGCTGTCTTTGATTGTGACTTTCCACAGTACAGTTTACTCCAAATGAGAGAGCGGGATTTAAAAATGGTGATGCAGAATGAGATTTTAAAAAAGATGGCTCACAAGCAATTTACGAGTATTAATAAAAAAGCTTACCCTATTTTTCAGAGTAAAACTAATCAGGTTTTACAAGAGATAGATATGTATGTTGATGGCTCGGAAATAACTCCTGATATTATATTTTTAGATCTACCGGGAACTGTGAATACTGCTGGTATTTTAAAAACATTGACGAATGTCCATTATATTTTTTCTCCTATTACTGCAGATCGTCTCGTATTGGAAAGTACGCTAAGTTTCACCGATGTTCTGACCAATGTATTAATGAAAGAAACTCAAACAGGAATCCGAGCTATCCATCTTTTCTGGAATCAGGTGGATGGAAGAGAACGGACGTTACTCTACAAAAATTACAGTAAAGTGATTTCAGATTTAGGACTGCCGCTTATGGAAACAAACATTACAGACAGTAAAAGATTTCGAAAGGAAGGAGAGACCATTACAAAGACTGTTTTCCGATCGACTTTACTGCCTGCAGATCCTAAGTTGTTAGCTCAATGCAGGCTGGATCAGTTTATAGAAGAATTTTTAAGAATTGTAAAACTATAAGAGTATGGAACATGACAAAAATAACAATGAAGATAACGGTATCGATGAACAATATCTGATGTCCATTATGGCAGGAAGTCCCAAGAAAGAAGTTTCTGTACAAAATGCAGATCCCCAAAAGGAGAAAGTTGTAACAAAAAATAAGTTGAAGAGTCAGAAAAGTAATGATATAAGTTATATGGAGCAGTTTCTTACGCATCATACAATGACTAAGCGTGGTGATAAAAGTATCTATATCCGTCCTGAATATCATGAACGCCTCTCACGAATTATTCAAATCATCGCCGATGACCAGATTCCTCTGTATGCCTATCTGGATAATATACTGGCGTATCATTTTGAAATGTTTGAAAAGGAAATTACTGATGATTTCAATAATAAATACCGTCCAATCTTTTAATCTATCCTCTTATGGAACAAATTATCATCATCGGTTTATTAATCATTATTGTTTTAGTTCTTGTAGACAAAAAAATTTCAATCAATTTCCGTGGAAAAGATAATGTTACTAAAACTAAGAATCTACCATCTATTATGGGAGAGACAATACAAAGAGAAAGACAACCATCGTCAATCGATACGAATGAGAGACAAAATGAATCTACTTTACAAACAGAAGATAATTTTGAATTAGAAACCAGAGAAGCCGAATTTGACACTATGGGTCAGACTAAAAATCTCGATGATATCCTAGTCAAAAATGATGAATGGGAGCAGGAGAATGAAGATTGGAAATATGAGAACTCTACTATTGAAAGCGGGTTTGCTACAGGGGTTACCTTTCAGGAATTGAGTACTGTGGGTCAGCTGCTGCAACAGGACGTGCTGAAGCCTGACTTAGAACGACAAGCAGTACATATAATTCAAAAAATTAAGGGAACCGAGCTTTTTGATCTGTTAGAGAATTCATTAGGAGATGCTTCAAAAAGAATTGCCATTTTGTTGAGAGAGAGCATTTCGAATGATGACCAAACCGTTTTTTCCAAACGTAAAAATTCTGCAGATGGTTTTGATATTGGGGAATTTGTTTAGGCAAATTCCCTTTTTAATATAGTATGCGGCCTAAAAATGTCAAGAAATCAGAGCTGGAAAATTTAATTATTTAAATTTGTTATTAAGCTTAAAAAGATAAGAAAATTGATTTCCTTCGCTATTTAATTCGGCATCCATTAACGAAATCTTATTTTCTTTAAATTTGAAAAATAAGTCTGTTAGCTTTCGAAATTCTAATTTTGCTATATTTTCTAATAGCTCTGCACTTGTTTGTATCGCAGTTTGAAATATATTATTGCTTGTCTTTAGTTTATGGATTTTAATTGCTTGCTCATATTTATATTTTAAATATCTATATTCTTCTTCAATTTCACCAATATTTTTATTAGATTTTGAAATATTTGTTATCCAATTTCTTAAGCCCCAAATTGAATTATATGTTTCAGGATCGTTCTTAAAATCAAATATCTGTTCCCATTTTAAATCATTAACTTCTATTATGGGGAAATCTTGTAGAATTAAATTATAAATTTCGACTTTAATATTTGTAATGTTTTCTATAGAGTAAATGGAATTATTGCAAGGAATTGCAGTAAACTTGTTATCGTTATATGAAGTAGAAATTATACGTGTTTTTAAATCATGGCATAAATTGCACAGATTATAAAAATTAGAGGTATTTTGAGTTTTAGATTCGTTTAATTTTGATTCAATTATTGGAGTGATTTGTTTATGAATTTCATTATAAGCATTTGCATTTGATAATTCATCGTAGTCAAATATTATTTTTTTTTCTTGAATTAAATATTCTAAATTTTGATTTCTAACATCTAAATCATAAGTTTTTGTTTCCTCATAATATTTATCCCAACCACCTAGATTTTTAACCTCTTCATTCATTGCTAAATAACCTTGATAGATAACAAAATCATTTAATGAAATTAAGCCCTTTTGTTCCAAAAAAGAACGTGAATCTGTGAACATTTGTTTTTCAATTACTTCTTTCCATTCGTATAATCCAACTATGAAAATTTTATCAAATATTAGCAACTCTCTTTTAATATCGTTTAAATCTTGGACTGAATTAATATTTTTTAAGCTTATAAGTTCGTTCATTTTCTATGGTATTCAAGTTGTTGCTAACTAATATATAAAAGCTAATTTGATATGTCTTTGCCTGAGATAAGTAAATTTTTTACTATAGCTAAAGTAATAATAAACTTTTTGAGAATGCAATTTTAAAAAAATGTAATATATCATATGGATCCATATAAACTAGATCATCTAAATAATACCTATTCTTAAAAGTAATTAAAATTATTACTTAATAAATTTGTCTGAGGATAATTTACTCAAAGGGAGAAGTCAAGCTCTGCAAAAGACTTCCAACTAATTCCTTTTCTTTTCACACATTCCATACTAGTAGACATTTGCTCCTGAGTACTGCAGAGTGCGGTTCTCATTAACAAAAAAATGTTTACAAAATGGAAAAACAGAGAAAAAAACTGATGTATGCATTACTGGCAATCTTGATTGCTCCGTATGCTTATTCACAGGGTAATGGCAGTGCCGGAATCAATGAGGCTACACAGATGGTCACTTCTTATTTTGAACCCGCTACACAATTAATTTACGCCATAGGTGCAGTCGTCGGACTCATTGGAGGTGTAAAGGTTTATAACAAGTTCAGCAGTGGGGATCCTGACACCAGTAAGACGGCTGCGAGCTGGTTCGGAGCATGTATCTTCTTAATTGTTGCCGCAACTATTCTTCGCTCATTCTTCCTTTAAAATGATGATTATGAATAGCTATCACATTAATAAAGGAATAGGAAGGACGGTAGAATTTAAAGGACTTAAAGCACAATACCTTTTTATTTTTTCGGGAGGCTTGTTGGGTTTGCTGATCTGTGTAATGATCATGTATATGGCTGGAGTTAATACGTATCTGTGTTTAATTCTCGGAGGAGTCAGCAGTGGACTTCTTATATGGCAGACTTTCGCACTGAATGGAAAATACGGTGAACACGGTCTGATGAAATTAGGCGCACGCAAGAAGCATCCGAAATACATCATCAGTCGAAAGAGTATTTACAGGTATTTGAAAACTAACCGTAAAAGAGCATACGTATGAGAAATTCTTCCAAAGCAGCAACGTTGGAGAGTAAATTTCCATTGTTAGCCATTGAAAATGATTGCATTATTTCAAAGGATGCTGATGTTACGGTTTGCTTTAAAGTTAGACTACCTGAGTTGTTTACCGTTGCTTCTGCTGAGTACGAAGCCATGCATTCAGCTTGGTTCAAGGCGATTAAAACGCTTCCTGACTATACCGTCGTTCATAAACAGGACTGGTTTATCAAAGAAAATTATAATCCTAACCTTTCTAGAGAGGATCAAAGCTTTCTTTCCAAATCTTTTGAAAGGCATTTCAATGAAAGACCTTTTTTAAATCATTATTGTTACCTGTTCATTACAAAGACCTCCAAGGAAAGAATACGGATGCAGAGTAATTTTTCATCTTTATGCAAAGGCAAGCTGATTCCGAAGGAGATTAAGGACAAAGAGGTAATCAATCGTTTTCTGGAGGCTGTCGATCAGCTTGAACGGATTATGAATGATAGTGGTTATATCCATTTGGAAAGAATGACCGAGGATGAAATTTCAGGTACTGCTGAAAAATCAGGACTTCTGGAACAGTATCTCACTTTATCTCGTGAAGCCCAACCATCATTGCAGGATATCAAGCTGGGCTCGGAAGAAATGCGGATCGGCAACAATCGTATCACCATGCATACCTTATCGGATACCGATGATTTACCAGGTACCGTTTCATCTCACAGCAGATATGAAAAGCTAAGTACGGATCGTAGTGATTGTTTGCTGTCTTTTGCATCTCCGGTAGGGCTGCTATTAAGCTGTAATCACCTATATAATCAATATTTGTTTATTGACAACAGTGATGAAAACCTGTCTAAGTTTGAAAAATCTGCAAGAAATATGCATTCCCTGGCAAGGTACAGCAGAGCCAATCAGATCAATAAGGAATGGATTGAAAAGTATTTGAATGAAGCACATTCTTTTGGTTTACAATCGATACGTGCTCATTTTAATGTGATGTCCTGGTCAGATAATCCAGCTGAGTTGAAGCAAATAAAAAACGATACAGGAAGTGCTTTAGCTTTGATGGAATGTAAGCCTCGTCATAACACCACTGATACAGCCACTCTGTACTGGGCAGGAATTCCCGGAAATGCAGGTGATTTTCCGAGTGAGGAAAGTTTCTACACATTTATTGAGCCAGCACTTTGCTTCTTTACTGAAGAAACGAACTATCAAGATTCTCCTTCTCCTTTCGGAATCAAGATGGCAGACCGTCTCACAGGGAAGCCGATCCACTTAGATATTTCCGATCTTCCAATGAAGCAAGGGATCATTACGAACAGGAACAAGTTTATCCTTGGACCTTCGGGAAGTGGCAAATCCTTTTTCACGAACCATATGGTCAGACAGTATTATGAGCAGGGGGCTCATGTTCTGCTTGTCGATACAGGAAATTCCTATCAGGGATTGTGTGAACTGATCAAAGGTAAAACAAAAGGCGAAGATGGAGTGTATTTCACCTATACAGAGGACAACCCAATTGCATTTAATCCCTTTTATACTGATGATGGAATCTTTGATATCGAAAAACGAGAGAGTATAAAAACGCTGATTCTCACCTTGTGGAAAAGAGATGATGAACCACCGACCCGTTCAGAGGAAGTGGCCCTGTCCAATGCAGTCAGCGGCTACATTGAAATGATTAAGACCAACGAACAGCAGCCTTCATTTAATGGATTCTATGAGTACGTCAAAGATGACTATCAGAAAGTATTGGAGCAAAAGAAAGTCAGGGAAAAAGACTTTGATATTGCCAATTTTCTCAATGTGCTGGAACCTTACTACAGAGGAGGTGAGTATGACTATCTGCTCAATTCAGAGAAGCAGCTGGACTTGTTATCCAAGCGTTTCATTGTCTTCGAAATCGATGCCATTAAAGATCATAAAATTCTGTTCCCTATTGTGACCATCATCATTATGGAAGTCTTCATCAATAAGATGCGAAGGCTCAAAGGAATCAGAAAGCTGATCCTCATCGAAGAAGCCTGGAAAGCCATTGCCAAAGAAGGTATGGCAGAGTACATCAAATACCTTTTCAAGACGGTAAGAAAATTTTTCGGGGAAGCCATAGTTGTGACTCAGGAAGTCGATGATATTATCCAGTCACCGATTGTTAAGGAAAGTATTATTAACAATTCGGACTGTAAGATTCTTCTAGATCAGCGAAAGTATATGAACAAATTCGATGACATTCAGGCAATGTTGGGATTAACTGACAAAGAAAAAGCTCAGGTGCTTTCCATCAATATGAATAATGATCCACGAAGACTTTACAAGGAAGTTTGGATTGGATTAGGTGGAACGCACTCTGCGGTCTATGCTACTGAAGTTTCTACTGAAGAATACTTGGCTTATACCACTGAAGAAACGGAAAAAATGGAAGTGATGAATCTTGCATCAGAACTTGACGGGAATGTCGAACATGCCATCAAGCGGATTTCTCTTAGGAGAATCAAATCGAATACGAAAGATAATTAAATCATTTAAAATTTTAAAACAATGAAAAATTTAATCATTAAAACAGTAATGGTAGCATTCTTCGCTACCTTCAGCTATGCAAAATCGCAATTTGTCGTAACTGATCCCGCTAACCTGGCATCCGGAATTTTGAATTCAGCCAATGAAATTGTGCAGACTTCATCAACTGTTTCCAATGTCGTTAAAAACTTCAATGAAGTTAAGAAAGTATATGAACAGGGTAAGGAATATTATGACCAGCTAAAAGCCATCAACAACTTAGTAAAAGATGCAAGAAAGGTTCAACAGACTGTTCTTTTGGTGGGCGATGTTTCCGAAATGTATGTTAACAATTTCGGTAAAATGCTCAATGACCCCAACTTTAATGCGCAGGAATTAGCTTCAATCGCCAATGGCTATTCTGCGCTTCTTACGGAGAGTACGGATTTGTTGAAAGAACTGAAGGAGATTATTACCTCCAATGGCCTATCACTTAATGATAAAGAAAGGATGGATGTTGTGGACAGAGTTTACAAGGAAGTTAAAGCTTATCATAATTTAGTCAGATACTACACCAATAAAAATATTTCGGTCAGCTATCTGAGAGCAAAAAAACAGAACAACACCCAAAGGGTGTTAGATCTTTACGGAACCTCCAATCAAAAATACTGGTAAGATGGAACCGAACAACTTACACGAAGTCCTGCGTTCCGTTTACGAAGAAATGATGCCGATGTGCGCCGATATGGCTGCAGTAGCAAAAGGGGTTGCCGGTTTAGGTGCACTATTCTATGTAGCACTAAAAGTCTGGCAGTCATTGAGCCGTGCTGAACCTATTGATTTGTTTCCTATGCTGAGACCTTTTGCCATTGGCATCTGCATTATGTTTTTCACAACATTGGTCTTAGGAAGTTTGAATGGTGTGATGAGCCCCATTGTTCAAGGGAGTCATTCAATACTGGAAAATCAGGTGTTGGATATGAATGAGCTGCAGCAGAAAAAAGATCTTTTGGAACGGGAAGCGATGCTAAGGAATCCGGAGATGGCTTATTTAATTTCTAACGAAGAATTTGACAAAAAGCTGGAAGAGCTCGGATGGTCACCATCGGATTTGGTAACGATGTCCGGAATGTATATTGAAAGAGAAATGTTTGCCATCAAGAAAGATATCAGGGATGGTTTCCGTGAGTTTCTTGAAATATTGTTTCAATCAGCAGCCTTAGTTATTGATACCATCAGAACGTTTTTCCTGATTGTACTTTCAATCTTGGGACCCATTGCATTTGCGATTTCCGTCTGGGAAGGTTTTCAGACTACTTTATCGCAATGGCTTACTAGATATGTTAGTGTTTACCTATGGCTTCCTGTTGCTGATATATTCAGTGCCATTCTTGCCAAAATACAGACTTTGATTTTAGAACGGGATATCGAGATGCTCGCAGATCCCACCTTTATTCCTGATACCTCCAATACGGTTTACATCATCTATATGGTGATTGGGATCATAGGTTATTTTACAGTACCGACGGTGACAGGCTGGGTGATTCAGGCGGGAGGTGCCGGCAATTTCATGCGTAATGTAAACCAAACTGCTACGAAGTCCGGCAATGTTGCGGGAGCAGCGGTAGGTTCTGCGACGGGTAATATTTCGGGAAGATTATTAAAATAAAAATGCAGTTCTATGGAATTTAAAACTTTAAGAAATATTGAGAGCAGCTTCAAGCAGATCCGTTTGTTTACGTTTGTTTTTGCAGTGTTGTGTTTTGGAGTGGTAGGTGTAGTTGTCTTTAAATCCTACCAGTTTGCCGAAGAGCAGCGTCAGAAGATCTATGTGCTGGACAACGGCAAATCATTAATGGTAGCGCTGTCTCAGGATATGTCGATCAACAGACCTGTGGAAGCAAGAGAGCATGTGAGACGATTTCATGAATTGTTCTTCACGATAGCACCTGATAAGAATGCTATTGAAAGCAATGTAAAAAGGGCTTTCAATTTGGCTGATCAATCCGCATTCAATTACTATAAAGACCTTCAGGAGAAAGGTTACTATAACAGAATCATTTCCGGTAATATCCAGCAGAGAATTGAGGTAGACAGTGTCGTTGCCAACTTTGATAGTTACCCTTATGACGTAAAGACTTACGCAAGACAGTTCATTATCAGATCCAGTAACCTTACCATCAGAAATTTAATCACCAACTGTTCATTGGTTAATTCTGTACGGTCTGACAGCAATCCGCAGGGATTTACCGTTGAAAAATTTAACGTGCTTGAAAATAGAGATGTCGAAACTGTTGAACGCTAATAATACCGATATGAAAAAACTAAGAGATAAAATCGAAAATTATGTTTTAAAGGTTGAGAAAAATTGGAAAGCTCTTCCGGTAGAGCGACAAAAATTCCTGACCAAGGTTTTCTTTGGCAGTTATGTTTTGCTGACAATTATTGTCATTATCATTGTCTTCATTTCTACAAGTCAAAGAAGTAATACAATGTCTATCAATCATATTGATGGTATTTCTAAGAAATCTATTAAAAAAGATTCTGGACAGAATGATACAGTGGAATCACTCATTAAAAAATAGAATATGAAAGATTCAGAGAAAATTAAAGTGACAGAAAATGATCTCTCACAAAATTCCAACGCAGTGAGTGACTATCTCAAAGCTCAATGGGAAAGACTGAAGAAGCCTATCATCTATTTTTTGATGGCTGCCGTGGGTGCGTCATGCTTTTACCTCATTTTTAAACCAAAAGCCAACAATGCCATTATTGAAGAGAGTGGTTTTAATGCCGCCATTCCGCAGGCAAAGGATGGTCAGTTGCAGTCTGATAAGCAAAAGGCTTATGAACAGCAGCTGTTGGAACAAAAGAATGAAGAAAAAAGGAATGCTGTAACCACCTTATCCGATTATTGGAATGACCAAAGCGATTCAAATTCTAATAACAATCCATCAAGTTTAACGGCTAGCAAGAGTATCCTTCAGCAATCAGATCAGAATGCGCTGAACAGCTATCGCAATTCCCAGCAGACCTTGAGCTCGTTCTATAGTCGGGATGACCAAGAAGTCAATAATTTGAGGAAAGAAATTTCAAGATTAAAGAATGAAGCGATGCAAAATAATGCTGTTCCTGCTGGGTTAGGAATAAATGATCAGTTAGAGCTCATGGAAAAATCGTATCAGATAGCTGCTAAATATCTTCCTGCAGCATCTAAGCAGGAAGAGTTAGCACCAAAAGAAGAGGTCGAAATACCAATTGAAAAGAAGATTAAATTGACTTCTGTAAAACCAGCACATTCCACTATTGTTTCTTCATTATACAGGGAGCCGTCAGATAGTGCCTTTATTGCAGGTTTGAATAAGAATCGATTTTATGACAGTCAAAATGATTCAGAGAACTTAGTTCATGCAAAAAACGCGATAAGAGGTGTAGTCTATGAAACTAAGACTTTGGTAAACGAAAGTACATTATCCATAAGGCTTTCAGAAGCGATGCAACTCGGACGAACTGAAATTCCACCGGGGAGTTTGCTGATTGCGGTAAGTAAATTTCAGGGTGGGCGACTTCACTTAAAAATATCTTCCATTCAATCTCAAGGTAATATCTATCCTGTAGAAATCAATGTTCATGACAATGACGGCCAGATGGGATTGTATGTTCCTTATTCATCGGAGCAGAATGCGGTAAACGATATTGTAGCTAATATGAGTCAGACCTCCGGTACCAATATTATGATGACCCAATCAGCAGGACAACAGATTGCAGCTGATCTGAGCAGGGGAGTCGTACAGGGATTGTCGGGCTATTTTCAAAAAAGAGTTAGACAATTGAAAGTAACTGTAAAAGAGGGTCATCAAGTCTTACTCTTACCCAAAAATAACTAATCAAAAAATTAACAAATGAATACACAAAAGAGCCATTATATTCTCATTACACTATTACTTCTGTTGGCAAGCAAGATATTTGGTCAGGATTCTGTGACAACCTATGTTTCCTTGGAACAGGCAAAATTGGAACCTTTCAAAATGCAGGTCACCTACAGTAAAACAAGCCATGTGATTTTTCCATCACCCATACGTTATGTTGATCTTGGAAGTGAATTGTTAGTTGCCAATAAGGCAGAGCCTATCGGAAATGTTCTCCGGATTAAATCGGCTGTGAGAGATTTTGAAGAGGAAACCAATTTTTCGGTTATTACTGAAGATGGAAAATTTTACAGTTTTGATACGTCTTACAGTTCTTATCCAGAAATACTCAACTATGATTTAGTAAAACTTCAGAGAGGTATTAAAAGGCAATATGCTACTGATGTCTTATTTGAAGATCTTAGAGGAAGCTCAACTGCTCTGACCGGGCTTATTATGGAAAATCTTTACAGGAAAAGCAAAAGGACTATTAAACATATTGTTTCAAAAAGTTACGGAATTGAGTTTTCAGTCAGGGCGCTCCACATTAATGACAGCAAATTTTATTTCACATTGCAAATTGAGAATCAAAGTAATGTGGCGTATAATATTGAATCGGTCAACTTTAAAATTGTTGACAAGAAGAATTTAAAACGAACGGTTGTTCAGGATAAGTTATTAGAGCAGGTTCGTAACTATTTCCCGGAAATGACAGCAGCTGATCATTTAAACATAAAAGGGGTTTATCTGCTAGATCAGTTTACTCTTTTAAAAGATCAGGTGTTGGAAATTGAAATTCTGGAGAAAAACGGGGGAAGACATCAGAAAGTACAGCTTGAAAATTCAGATCTGATTCATGCAAGATTGATAAATAGTTTAACCATAAAAACGAAGTAAGATGAACAGGATATTTTTTGCAGTCATTTTAACGATTGCTGTGAGTAGCAAAATATTTGCTCAACAAATGATTCCTGGGCAAACAGGTGTTGAATTTTCTTATTCAGTATTTCCGCAATCCCCCAAAAAGCAAAACTATGCTTTAAACGTTGGGATCATTTCTTACGCACGAAATGGTAGTTACTTTTTTGGACTGGCAGAATATGATAGAAAGTATTATGAATACACCAACTACGAAATCCCGATAGAGATGTTCCTGTTCAACGGAGGTTACAGTTTTTACTTGTGGGGAGACTTTATGCGAAATGTCAATCTTAATCTTGGAATTGGAGGTCTGGCAGGCTATGAACAGGTAAATAGAGGTAATGAAGTGATTGATGATGGTTCAATGCTTGACTCAACAGACAACTTTATTTATGGAGTTGGTGGTAAGCTTTCTTTTGAAAGTTATCTGACAGAACATTTGGTTTTTCTAATCAATGGGCAGCTGCGCTTTTTAAAAAACAGTCAGCAGGGGCAGATTCACTCCCTATTTGGTTTGGGAATAAGATATAATTTTTAAAATAATATAAAATGAAAAATATAATTGATAATACATTTAAGATACTGTTCAGGTATGGCTTACTGTTATTCGTCGTGGGTTTTATATTACAGTCATGTCAGAATGATGATTTAGAAATTCAGCAGAGTTTTCCATTTGAGGTAGAGGTGATGCCAGTTCAGAAGTACATCGCAAAAGGTGAAACAGTAGAAATCCGATGTCGTATTATATCCACTGGAAATTATGCCGGAACTGTCTATTCGATACGATATTTTCAATCCGATGGAGCGGGTAATCTCAGATTATTTAATGATCCGCCTTTTGTTCAGAATGATTTCTATTCTTTAACTGAGAAGGAATTCAGGTTGTACTATACTTCTGAATCCACTGTATCTCAAAGTTTTAATATTTGGATCTCAGATAATATGGGTAATAAACAAACGTTCAGTTTCCAATTTAATCCTCGAAGTGCGGGAACTTTATAAAAAAGCGATCATTTAAAATTTCAGGCTATTTCTGATGAAATAGCCTTTTATTTTTGTAATCTAAGGTTATAAAGAATAACCTCACTATTTTAACCGTAACCTTTTTGAGAAAATTGATATAAGCTAATTTTTCAATTGGGTTACTCCTCATGATTTGCGAAAAGACGTTTCCGATCATAGGAAGGAATTGTCTTTTCGCCGAATTAACATAAGCGACAATTCATGATTGTTGCTTACTTTAGGCAGTAATAATTTTTGATTCAAAAATGCCCTTCATCGGCAAATGACAAATAATCTGTTGAGGTTAAAATGCAATGATCCAGCAATTTAATATTTAAAAATTCTGACGCATTTTTTATATTCTGAGTTATTTTTAGATCTTCATTTGAAGGATTTAAATTTCCTGATGGGTGATTATGTGCTAAGATTATGGCAGACGAATTGCATAATAGGGCGGCTTGCATAATTATTCTTACATCAACTATTGTTGAAGAAATACCTGATTCAGATATTTTCTTAATACCTAAAACTTTGTTTGCCTGATTTAAATATAATGCAAAAAATGATTCCCTATAGTCTATTTCATCAATATCAAAGTATTGACGAAATACATCAACGGCATCACGTGAACAGCTTATTAATTTCTCAGAGTTGCCTTTTCTTGAATAACTTAATTTGATTTCATTGACAATATTAAAATCCATATAGTTGCTCTTATACGGCAGAGACTTGAATTTCCCGTACTTATTCTATTTTTGACTTGTTTTCAATCTTTTATCCGTCCTTTCTCTGAAAGCCTCTTGGGGCTTCGCTGAAGATTTTTCAAAAGAAAAACCGGAAAAAAGAAAGCAGATATGAAGTGTTGCCAAAGAATAAAAACCAAAAGGAAACGGAATAATTGGAGGGTACCTTTAGGGAGGAAACCGTTTATGCCGTAGTCTTTTGGAGGCACAAACGATGGCTGGCAAAAATACCTTAGCTGCCTTTTTATCGGTTATTTTTGAAAATATCAGAACATTAAATAAAATCCTGTAAAAAATGCAGGATATACAGTTTCTTTATAATAATAAGATGTTGTGATTTAATTTCTAAAGGGGAGGTTTTTGGATGTGGTTTATCGCAAAAGATTGCCAGATAGGCGAGATTAACTGATGGAAGAATTAGAAAATAAATTATTGTGTAACTTTTCAGGACAAATCAAATTGTACTGATTTATCAATATTTACAAATGAATAATGAACTTATCGAAATACGCAATGGTGTCTCGTAATTCTGATTCAGATAAAAAGACATTTATTAATACTTTATCAGTAATTATTAAAGGAATCATAGAAAGGATTTTATTTAACTCTAAGGGGTTATAATTTTTATTATAGAATTATTGTTTATTCTATGTCAGGTCGTCCAGTTCAAGTTTTAATCGATCAGCTTCAATAAGCTGCTTTAATTCTATCTCATCGGGTAGGTAAGTTCTATATTTGCTTGCAAACAGTTTTTCATTTTCAGACATAACAGAATATTTCACCACTGTTTCATCTTTTTCAGTGCATAAGATTATACCAATAGTAGGATTGTCATCATCTCCTTTTTTAAGATCATTATACATTCTAACGTACATATCCATCTGCCCGATAGCTTCGTGGGTTAATTTATGTGTTTTTAAATCAACAAGGACAAAACATTTTAGATAATAATTATAGAAAACAAGGTCTATGAAAAAATCGGAGGTATCGGTAACAATGTGCTGTTGTCTTGCAACAAATGCAAAACCTTTTCCTAATTCCATTAGGAATTTTTGCAAGTGAGAGATAAGTGCTGTTTCTATTTGAGTTTCTGTCTGTGCGGTATCATTGGGCAATCCCAGAAATTCAAATAT
>Ga0308164_10000664_pt1 | contig 49966 bp, 51 predicted proteins | sample PhyTR2_FD_201031 | JGI IMG/M metagenome (GOLD analysis project Ga0308164, IMG submission 201031) | Phyllosphere microbial communities from UC Gill Tract Community Farm, Albany, California, United States - DLSLT.R2 | ecosystem: Host-associated > Plants > Phyllosphere > Unclassified | place: USA...
CTATGAAGGCGCCGTCTACGAGGCCTGGACCGCGCCCTGAGATCGGCCTGTCGGCGTCGAGAGCGATGCCGGAGCGACGGTAGAATCGCGGCCGATGCGGGTGTAGTTCAATGGTAGGTCTACGCCCTCCTCTGTAAAGGCTAGTTTCCTAGCGAAACCTACGCCTAAACTTACGCTGCCAACCTGACGTGCGGCACGGCGATTCCGCCTGTCACTGCTGTACATTCATACAGCATGCGAGCATGCGTCACTCCTCAGTACCGCGCCGGGCGAAAACTCACGCCTCGTGAGGTCGCCGAATCGCAGCCTGTCGTCGGGACGCTCGAACTGAGGAGTGAACGAGGCCGCACCGTCATGCGTCTATGGGATGCCGTGGGAGACGTCGGAGGCGCGACGGCTGAACTCTGGATGCCAGTGCTGACAGCCATGTTCAGCGACACATTCCGGCTCACGGGCATCGAAAAAGCACCTGGTGGCGCCTGGGTGCATCAAGCTTGGTGGTGCGAGGTCGGAGGCGCTTGGCGACATGACGAACGCCGTGCAGCACACCACGATCTGAACCCCACTGACAAGGCGACTTGAAATGAACCTTGATGAGAGCTTCCTAGCCGGTATCCCCGCGAGCGAGATTCGCTCCCTTTTCGCTCAAGCCGCAGTACGAGCCGGCGTGATCCGCCCAGGTGACCCAATTGACCAGATGCAAGTCGACTTTGCCACCGAGATCGTCGCGCTGTGCGCGCAGTTGGTCGACCGCTACCCCAACCCCGAGTGCATCGAGGACACGATCGGCGACGTGATCAGGGGACAATCCTTCGAACTGGAACGAGGTTCAGAAGTGGAAACTCGGACGTAAAGCTTACATCAAAATGGGGTGGTGCGCTGGTGCTGTAATGCGCGACATGCCCAAACGGGATGGATGCCTCGTATCACATGTCAGCGTGTTCGTTTGGGTCGCGGAATTCGGACCAGAACTACACGGTGGTCGCGCAGGCGTACAAGCGCCAAGAGATTCAGTAGCAATCGATTTTTCCCCGAGAATTCTATAAATTTAATCAGCCAATTGGTAAAAATGATTTTTTGAAACTGAAAAAATCGACGTTTTAAAAAAGTTAAATGAACAAACCAGAAAATTATAAACATACTGATTTCACTCTGTTTTCTACCCTTGAAGATTTGCTTTATTATCTTCGTGAAGGATTAAAACTTCTGCATGAAGGAGATGCAGGAAGAATAAGGACAATCAGCAGTCAGCTTCGTGACCTGAGTTGCAAGGTAAGTAGTCACGAAGGTCTATTGTGGCGGATACGCAAAATTGCGCCGTTTGATGATGCAGTAATGATTCCGGATTTTAAAGAGATCACGAAAAAGAGCCCTTCAAAAGCCGGGGGAAGAGTAATCCTGCCCCTCCTAGCTCACGGCGAATGGAACGTTGGAAAAACTCCGCTAATTGAGCGATCATTAAAGAAATATTTTGAAGAAGACGAAGTGATGATTTTAGAAAATGTCACGCGCACAACTAGAAAAATCACCCCTTCGATTTTAATAAGGGAAGTTGCAGATCAAATAGGCGCCCACTCCACCAGTGAGGTAAGAGAGCTTTTTGCGACACTTGTCACTTACCAATCCGGACATGTTCCGATGATCGTCAATTTGACTGCTTCTTATGCGATGCTCGTAGCAGAAGTTGGCGAGCGAGCCTTGAAAGCTGCTGAAGACAAGGGATACAAGCGTCGTCGATTAACAATCGATCTTCCAAGAACTTCGCTTGAACATCAGATAATGAAGTTCGATTTGCTAGTTCCCTCAAAAGAAATTCCGGATTTCAATAATTTTTTATTATCGCTGACGATTGGCTCCTTAGAAGAAGCAATGTCTGGTTATGTGCCAATTCATATATCAACAGCAAAGAAACTGCCTGTTGTGGCCGATATTTACGTCAACTACGACTATGAAATTGAAGTCCAAGTGCGAGGCATTACAGATAAAATGTATTGGACGACATTCAAATATCCGGCGTTGACATCGATGGAAAATTCACTCTATATTGAATGGGATAAAAAATTCGTACATTTTATGTTTGAAGGATCTAGGCAATCAATTGAGTTGTAAATTAATATCATGTGAATTAAGATTTCATTGCGCGCCACGGATTTAAGAGTTTTAAAAAGCTGCTGTTTATCTTCTATTGATTGCCAACGGAACTAGCCGAGAGCGGTAAAGTCACCAGCACATTGGGCTTTGCTAGGTTAGAGAACGGATCGCCCGATCTAGAAGTCCGAATAAACTCGCGCATTCCGGTCTAACACTCTTTGCGTTACCACTCCCGCACCACCAACAAGAACGTCCGGTCATTCCGCTGGCCGTCGCTGAGCGTCATGCGTAGTTAGACCCACGGCCGGCCTCTCAACTTCGGCACTGATGGCGTAGCAGGAACAGTCACCTAGTCGTAGGCTCGTTCGTAAACGGCGCCGGCAACTCTCTATCGATCAGAGCCAAGCTAGATCTCGCGTCCACGCTCATCAGTGACAAGCGAGTCCAGGATCATGAACTGCGCGTAGCGCGCCGATGCGAGTGCCTGTGTTCGATTCATGAATGCTGCGGCACTGCGGCCATGGACAAATCCATCTTCGTCGATGAGCTCCCAACGCCATCGATCGTCCTCGCCCTGGGATATCACCAAAGTCGCCTTAGGACGCTGGTTGCCGGACCCTGCCAGCCATGGCAGCGGATTGATCCATTCCAAGAACATGAACGCCTTGGACTGGAGAGTGGTCAGGGATGGCATGGGAGTCGTGGATTGCCTGTCAGAGCAGACTTGTGTAAGCACAAAGTACTCCATGATTGAGCAAGAATCTATGCGAACAGACTTACAGGGCTTTCCCGCATGCCCTTGGCACGATGTCACGCTCGGACATCATTCATTGAACGAGTCGTCGGCCCACTCGTGAACTGCACTGAAGGTGCTTACTTGCCGGCCAGTGCTGCGGCGCGGCACTCTCGGTACATCGTTCCCAGGTCGACGACCTTAGACAGCAGCGCCCCCATGGAATCATCGAGGAGCGGCGTCGGCTTCGGGCAACTGCTGATCACCAGCGGGCTCGGTCCGCCCGGTGATGGCCTCATTGGCGAGGCGCACCCCAGCAGGAGGAACGCGGCAGTCACGATAGACCACGTTCTCGGTGATCTCGCGCTGGGTCTTCTGCACGATGGTTTTGTTGACCGGCTTGAGTGCGGCGATGGCATCGGCGGCTCCCTTCTGCGCTGCGTCGCGCGTGTCTCGGATGGCTTGGTCGACCCGGGCGGCGCTGGCGGCGGCGTGCTCGGCGCCGACGTGCTGCCCGTACAAGAAGGCGCCACCGGCGGAGGTGCCCCAAGCCAGCACCGCGGCCAAGATGACGTACGGGTGCACGGTCAGGCAGCCTTCCGCATGAAGTCCAGAGCCTGGCAGTAGAACGCCGGCCAGGTGTCGGGCTTCGGCTTGCCTGGGCGCCACGTGCGCAGGTAGAGGGCCCAGGCGCCCTTCTCGTCGCCGAGCTCGGGCAAGCGCTGCGAGTCGGTCCACAGCAGCAGGCGCGCGGCCGCCGCCGCCGCGACGTCGTCGGTCTCCATGGCGATCCACAGCGCCGAGGCTGTGAAGGCGATGCCGCGCGCCTCGCAGATACGGCGCATGTGCGGCTTGGAGAGCTCATGCTGGACGACCCCCTTGCAGCCGCCGCCGCGCTCGAACTGCCAGAAGCTCCGTGCCGGTCCCTTTGCTGTCGTGCCGTTGAGCACCTGGAACCGATGCTCGAAGCGGCTCTCCTGCAAGCCGATGGCGAGCAGCTGCGCGCGCGCGCGGGGCGAGTCCATCAGTTCGGGCAGCAGCTTCATCGCCGGGTTGATGCCCACGCGGGTGATCTGATCGAGAGTCATGTCACGTCCTTCCAAGGGGTGTGGTGCTGCTCTCGCCGATCTTCTTTTCGGCTGAGCTCAGGCTGTTCTCGGCGGCGTCGACCTTCTTGCCCAGGCCCTCAAAGCCGCGGCGGACCTCGGTGATCTGGGCACGGGCCTCGACAAGCTCGCGCTTGAGGTACTCGTTCTCCGCGCGCAGCTGGCCGATCAACGTGGCGTCGGCGTTGGTGCGGCTCCATGCCTCCCGCGCGTCAGCCTCGGCGGCCTGAGCGCGCGACAGTGCCCGCTCCAACATCGCGCCCTCGGTACGGTCCTGCTGCACGCCCAGGGACACGCGGCTGGTGCGCTGGCGCAGGTAGAGCAGCGCACCGATGACCGAGGCGACCGTGAAGCCGATGCCCCCTGCGGTCTCAGGCGTGACCGGGAAGGCCGGCGGCGGGTTGACGAGCTGCTGGACGGTGGCGGTAGTGACTTCGCCGGCCATCACACGGTCACCAGTTCGCGCTTGAGCCCCGTGCGGTACAGCGCCCAGCCACTGAACAAAACCAGCGTCCATTCCAGGGCGGTGCCCGGCAGGATCTGACCCAGCGCGATGTTGAGCGCGGCCGTTGAGTACGCCCAGATGGCGAAGCCCAGGACGTTGACGGCGATGCCCCACCGGACGCGTTCGACTCGGTCGATGACGCGCCAATGCACGCCGACAAAGTGAGCCATGAACAGCGCCGCCCAGGTGAGCTCTCCGCCGGGCACGATCGCCATCAGCGCATAGGCCGGACGGTCGAAGAGCGGAACCATCGGCGCGGTTGGGCCGCAAGTGCTGTGGAACATCGAGAAGGCCCAGCAGTAAGCGGCATGGATGTGCGGCACCAGCATCGGCCACAGCAGCAGCACCGCATATCCCGCAGACGCGCACCCCAGCAACAGCCGGATCGTCGTGGTGTCTGCGTGGTGGAAGACGACTAGCGCCACCTCCACGCAGTTGCGGTTGCGGAACCCCTTGCGCATCACAGCGGCTCCTGCGCCTGGACCACCGCCGGCGGCTGGCCAGGCACGGCGATCAGGACCGCAGCGGTGCCCTCGCTCGAGCTGACCGCGCCGCTCACCGCCGCCTGCTTGAGCGCCTTGGCCTGCATGGAGCGCTGCTGCCAAGCGCGCGCCGGTGGGATCAGCGCGGCGATCACCAGCTGCAGCACCAGCGTGCTGCGTGGCGAGAGGTTGAGCATCTGCGCCAGCTCAGGCCAGTGCTCAAGCGCCATCTGCGCGCCGTCGAGCAGCACCGGCAGCATGGTGCCCAGCAGGCCGAGCCACATCGCGTAGCTGGCGTACCAGCCCGCAACGATCCGGGTGTTGTAGAAGTCGGTGAAGCGCTGCTTGAGTTCGGAGGACATGGCAGCCTCCTCAGTTGATGTTGCTCAGGCCGCCCTGGAACGGCTTGCCGGGCAGCTTGTGCTCGCCCGTGTACTCGAAGGGCTGGCCGCCCTGCGGCGCGCACGGCGCGGCGCGCGTGCACGGCGCTGCCCACTGGCCCGACTGCGGGTAGGTGTGCATCACCAGCGGGCCGTAGAGGTACGACGAGACCGAGCGGTTGGAAAAGCCGAGCACCGTCAGCAGGTAGCTCTCGGTGCCGTGGTTCGCGCCGTCGTAGATCGCGATCGGGTCGACCATGCGGCTGTCCTGCAGCGTGCGGTAGACGCTGAACGACGTTGCGTCGCTATTGAGGCGCAGCATCGTGGCCTTGCGCTCGCCACGGCTGAGCACCCACCAGAAGTACTCCTCGGCGGTCGTGTCGTTCCACAGGTAGCTGCGGGCGTTGTCGAGCCGGGCCTTCTCGTCGACGTGCGCGATGCTGGTCGGATTGGCGCCGACGTTGATCGACGAGATCTCGGCGATATCCGCCGGCGCGCCAACCTTGACGGCGTCCTGGTCGAGGTACTTGTCGCCCAATGCGACCAGGCGGAGCTTGCCGTCTTCGCTCGCCAGCAGCGCGCGGTGCGGCGCGTTGGGCATCATGCGCACGGCTGTCGGCTTGCTGTCGAGGTCGACCACCTTTATCACGGTCGGCTTCTGCTGCGGCGCACTGGCGAAGCCGAGCGGAAACTGGGTGTCAGCCGGGCCACGTGTGGCGATCTTGGCATTCCACTGCGCGTCGGTCTGCGGGCCGACGTACTGCTCGCGGTAGTACTGGAAGAGCGGGCGCAGGTCGACGAAGGCCGCGCGCTTCTCCGACTTGGAAATCACCACCGCCATGCCAGTGCGCGCGATGGCGCCGCGCATCTCGCCCGAGTAGTAGCTCGCCCGGTTCGCGGCCGACTGCATGTGGTCGTTGAAGAAGTTCTGCACCCGTTCGTAGCCGAAATAGCCGCCCTTGGGCTTGCCCGTGGTGACGGCGATCTCGGTAGGCGCCTTCATGCCCTCGGGCAGGTCGACGAAGCCGACCAGCTTGATGCCCACGTAGTTGCCCAGGCCCGGCATGCCCGGGTACGCGCCGCGCGCGGAGCCCCAGTTCGCATCCCACTGCGATTCCGGCTTGGTCTCGCACCACTGGCAGCCATCGCTCAGTGCGAGCACCGCGACCTGGCCCTTGAGCGCCGCCGTGTCCCAGACCGTCACGAGCGCGAACTCGCCGCTGTTGGTGATGGCGATCGCGGTCGGCGTCTTGCCAGCCGGCAGCTGGTGCTTCACGAAGTTGTGCGAGGTGTTGCTGCCGGCGCTGGTGATGGCGCCGTTGGCGAAGACGGTCAGCACGTTGTTGACCCAACCACCGCGACCGAAGCCACGCGCTGAAGCCACGGGCTGCGCGTCGAGGGCGATCGTGCCGATCGGCGAGCCGCTGCGCACGCCGGCCAGGCGCACGGTGTTCTCGTCGTTGTCGCCGTTATTCATCGCCGGCGAGATGTGCGTCGTCCAGCTCGGCTCAGGCTTCCACGACACCGAGCCATGACCGATATTGATGGTCTGCAGGCTGGCGACGCCCCAATACTTCGACTCGAGGAAGCCAGGCGTGACAGGCACGTCGGGCAGATAGGCCACATTGATGATGCTCGAGCTGTAGTCGCCCGGCTCGCCGATCAGGCCCGTAACCGTCTGGCCAGACACGCCCTGATCAGGGATCGTGGTGCCAGGGGTGCCGATCTGGAAGGTGCCGCACCACGAGTTCTTGCGGTCCGCGCCGCAGCCGCGGCCGCCCAGCTTGCCGTCGGCGAAACGCACGAGCGGGTTTTGCTGCCCCGACAGTGCCATCATCGACTGGCTCGGCCGCGGGCCCGGGTAGGTGGTGGTCGGCAGCGCCGCCGTCGATGGCTTGCCATACCGGTACTCGATGCCGCCCTCGGTGCCCATGAGCGCAGCGACCTTGCGATAGGCCTCCGGCGTAGAGACGTCGCTGTCGACGGTAGGCGTCGTGACGACCGGCGTGGCGGGTGTGGTCGGCACCACCGGAGTCATAGGCGTCGTCGGCGTGGTGGTCGCGGCGCCAGTCACGCGCTCGCAGGTCTTGACCACACCGAAGATCGGATCGACGCCACCGAACTCGGAGCGGTCGCACCAGTGGTTGCCAGCTTGCAGCGTCGCAGTGCGCCATTGGCCGTTGGCGCCGAAGCGCATCAGCGTCGCCTCGGTCAACCGGTAGGTCTTGCCCTCCCCTGCGACCAGCGTGTAGGTGGGAGTGGTGGTGCCCGGTACGGCGTTCGGATCCAGGGTCAAGCTGCAGGCACGACGCGCGGCGCCCGGGCTGAAGGTCAGACCGAATGTCTTCTCGTCGCACTGGTAGGCGCCCGGCACCAGAGTACGCTGGGTGTAGACGCTGCCGATGCCGAAACTGACATCAGATGTCGCAGTGAGGGTGAAGCGGGACTCGGCCGGCACCTCGAGAGCGAGCTGTGGACCGGCCGGCGGCGCGGCATAGGCGGTGGCAGCCAGCACGGCGGCGACCGCAAACAGGGTGCGTTTCATGGGTGAGGTCCTTCAGGGAGGGGGTGCCAATCGATGCTAGGAAGAGGTCTCGCGCACGGCACTGCGCAGCGGGCAGGCAAAGAAAAACCGCCCGAAGGCGGTTGCGAATTGAGGACGCCCGGTACTAGACCGCAGCGCCGGCCGAGTTGACCCAGCCCGATCCGGTCCAGGTGATGAGCGCGCCGCCCAGGGTGGTGTCGAAGTACTGGGTGCCGGCCCACTCGGTGTCGCCGAGCACACCCATGATGGTTTTCGTCGGACGCTGAGATGACGAACCACGCAGCGGCCCGCCTACCAGCGGCATCGGCGCCCAGGTGCCGGCGGCAGGCGCGCCGGCAGCGATGCAGCGCCAGCCTGCGGGTCGGCCCGCCACCGGGGTGCGAAACACCTCGTTTCCCAGCGCCCAGTTGCCGGTCGTGGGTGCCACGCTCTGGCCGCGCGTGCCGTTGACGACGAACTGCTGGCCGCCCACGATGTACGTGTTGCCCGCCTCGTAGCAGGTCGCGTTGTTGAGCGTGTAGGTGGCCGCCTCCACCCCGATATTCACCGTCGTCTTGCCGGTGGGCGAAGCGATCACCGTGTTGGTGATCGAGATGTTCGTGCCCGTACCGTTGGCGAAGTACATTGCCCGGCCCGAGGCGACATCGCTGCGACCGCAGTCGGTGAAGGTGCAGCGGTCGATCTTGAGTCCGTCGATGGTCCGAATGCGCAGGCCGTTGGTCTCGGCCGTGCCGCAGCGCTCCATCGTCACGTTGTCGAGCAGGATGTCGCGGTTGCCGTAGATGTAGCCGAGCTCGGCCTGCTTCGTGCAGTCGGAGAACTTGACGTTACGCAGCGTGCCGCCGACGACGGAATCGAAGAGGAACGGCGTGCCGCAGTTCTTGACCTCGATGTCGGAGAACACAACGCCATCACGCGGCACGTTCGCCGGTGCCTGCGTGTTGCGTTGATACCCGAAGCCGCTGGCCTTGCCAGTGATGGTTCCCTTGAGCACTCGGATGTTGCTCACCGGCGTGGTGAGCGTGGCATTGGGCCGCAGCAAGCAGGCCACGCCCGAGCCAAATCCGCCGGAGATGTAGAAGTCCTCGACCGTCACATCGCGAATGCGCGCGTACAGGTTGGCGTCGGGCTCCATGTCGATGGCGCCTGGCTGCCCGGCCCGGGTGCAGTTGAGGATGCGCACCTTGCTGATCACCACCTGAGAGCCATCGATGATCGAAATGCCGTTTCGGTTCTCCGCGTTCACGCCGTCGATCGTGCAGCGGTCGATGACGATGCGCTCGTTGTGGCGCTCGAGGCCGGCGGTGTTGCTCGATCCCAGGTAAATGCCGTCGCCGCGCTGGCCACGGATGCGCAGGTTCTCGACGAGCAGGTCGCTGGCCGCGTTGAAGTTCAACAGGTGCTGGTGCTCGTTGAAAGTAGGCACGAGCGCCTGGCCATGGATGCTGAAGCCCGCGAACCGGATGTTGCGCTGGTTGTCGTCGGGATTGGCCGTGCCACCGTTGAGCGGGTTGATGCTTATGCCCCAGCCGTAGCCGTCCGGGCTCACGATCAGCTCGCTGGTCCAGTCGGGCGCGACGATCTCGGTCCCTGTGTAGACGCGCAGGCCACCGATGAGCAGCGACATGTTGGGCGGCAGCATTAGCGTGCCGCCGCCGAAGTCACGCAGGTAGTCAAGGATCTTCTGGATTTGGGTGGTGTAGTTGGTCTGACCCGAGGGGTCGACGTTGCCCGGCAGCGCCTGGCGCACGTCGATCGGCGCGGACCGCACGAAGAAGTTCAAGGTGGCCGATGGCAGTTCAATGCCTGTCGAGCTGGTGGGCAGCTTTGTGCCGACGCCATCTCCACCGGCCGGAAGCGCCAGCTCGGCCTTTTTCACGCGCGCCGCCACCTCGGTCGCGCTGGCGATGCCGCCGCCCTGGTAGTCGTCCTTCATGGCGCCAACGCTGGACAGCAGCGTGCTGAGGTTCTTCGCCACAGGCACGATGCGGCCCTGGGTGGGCACGATCGAATACTCGTAGTTGCTGATGGTGGGCCCGCCGTAAGGTCGCGCGAACTGCAGCGAGCCATCGGCGGCCACGCTCTCGACCTCGTACGGGCCAGTAGGCGTGTTGAACTGGTCGCCCTCCATCACGTTGCCGAGCCACGTGCTGCCGATGCCGGCAACCGCCTTGCTGCCGTTGGTCAGCGTGACGACGCCACCGTAGATCCAGGCCATCAGGCGTTCTCCGAAGAAGTTGAGGTCGGCCAAGCGATGGCCTGAACTTGAGCTACGTTGGTGGTAGCCTCGATCTGCGCGCGCAGACCCTTGGCGGTCTGATGCAGCTGGTCGGCGTACTGCGCGAGTGCGACGGGCATGCCGATCGCCGCCATCGCGTCGAGCGCGAGCGTCGAGTTGTCGGCGCAGGTCCAGACGATCGAAAACGGCTGCGAGACCGCCATTGCCGCCTGCGCCGCCTGCACGGCCGTGTTGATCCTTGCGACGCTGCGCGCGTCGCTGTCGAGCCGCTTGCCCAGGTACGGGAAGCCCGACGCCTCGAGGAGATCTCTGTGGCGCTTCATCGCGGCCCAGCGCTCGGCTTTTGTGACGGCCAGCGTGCGAGGATCGATCCAGGCCTTGGCGTCCCAATCGAAGACATGCGCATCGCTCGGCTGTGGCGGCATCTGCACCCATGCGTCGCCTTCGCGATAGCTCCCTTCTGGAGCTTCTTCAGAGAAGACGTGGCAGTCGGCGACCTCAGGCAGATCGAGCGTCTGACCACGCATGACGATTCGGCCTCGGGTATCTACCACTGTGAATGCACAGGGATCGGTGTGCACGAGGGGGATGGGCATCAGGCACCTCGCTTGAAAATGTTGACTGCGAGCTGCACCTGCGGCGTTGACCCGACCGGGCCCGACGCACCACTCCATGCCGAGCTGATCGTGTATGTGCCTGCCGGGTAGTCAACAAGCGATGCGTTGAGGAGCGGACTCGACTGGTAGTAACTGGTTGAGCCAGCCTCCCCTTCGTTGAACCCCACGAGCATCGAAGGCGTGGTGCTATTCGCGGCGCCAGTGAGTGTCAGCGTGGCGGTGTAGTGCGAGAGATAGGTGCCTTCGACGGCAGGACCATTGCCGCCGAACGCCGTCGACATCGCGCTCCAGATCTGACCTGGCGGCACCGTGAACGACACGGCAGCACTTCCTGTGCCCGTGGCCTTGAGCGGCACTGCTAGGGCATTGCCGGCCACCTTTAGCGTGTCAATGTCGGCGTTCTTGACTACCAACATGTCGATGTAGACGCTGTCGCCTTCAGCTTTCAGAAGCGTCTTGAGCGTGTTCGACGTCGGGTTCGAGCAGATGAGCGTCCGGTCGGCGAAGAAGATGAGCTCGGACTGCGGCGTGCCGCCTGCGCTGGTGCTAGACACCCCCGAGGAGATGCCCGACAAGCCGCGCTTGCCTGTTGCGCCGATCACTTCGGTGCGCATCATCCACTGCGCGGCGACGTTGCCATTGAGGTTGGCCAGCGTGTTCGACTGGACCTGCACGGTTCCCGAAAGCGTGCCGACGCTCGACTGCACGGTCGTAATTTGGTCGGCCACGGCCTGGACCGCAGACGCCCGTGTATTGGCTTCGTTGATCACCCCCGCTGCAGCGTTATTAGCGACCGCGCCCACGATGGTGACCTGGGAGGCTTGCGCCGAGAAAGCATCCGCTGTAGCGGTGAACCTGCTGGTGACTAGCGATGTGAACTGGCCATAAGCGGCCGTGATGACTTCGAATTTGCTAGCCAGCGCCGAGAAGTTGGTTAGAAGTTGCTCAAACTTCTGCCCCGCTGCCGCGTTGACTGCTCCCAGCTTGCTGTCGGCACTGATACCAAACTCAATGACGAACAGCGCCGCTTCATCGCGCGCAGCTATAAGCTGGCCGCGGATGTTGCCGATCTCGCTGTCGAACGAAGACAAGGTCAAAGCGGTGTCGTAGCCCGGCGCGCTGCGGTTGCCGGCCACGTCGACCGCCACAACCCAGAACTGCTTCTCGCCGAACTGCGGCCGCACGAACTCGAACCGGTTGGCCAAGGCACTGGTCACCAGTGTGGCCGTGCTGATGTCGGCGCCGACGGCGGATTCCAGCACCTCGAACTCGCGCAACGGCTGCGTGCCCTTGTAGTCGCCCGGGAGCCGGATGACGACCGTGTTGCGGTTCTCGACCGTGATGACAGGCTGTGGCTGCTTGGGCGGCAGGATCTCGATCGTGTCGTAGACCGGCGCCGACCACTTGCCGGTGGTGTTGTGGTGCGCCGCCCAGACCAGCTGGCTGCCGGTTGGAAACCAGCCGAGGTTCGCACTGGAGGCACGGCCGTCGAACAGGATGTTCGCCTCTGCCAGCTCCCAGGTGATGCCGCGGCGGATCTGCGTGGCCGACCAGCCCAGGAGGTCGATGCCGGCCGGCTCGGTCCAGTAGCCGAAGATGCCAGTCAGTTCCGCGCGCACGTCTAGTCCAAGCACACTGTCGGGCGGCCCCTTAAGGCCGTGCAGCTCATGCGACACCACCGACCAAGCACTCGACGCGTAGGGCGTGACGAACGCGACGCGGATCACGTAGACCCGGTTGACCTGCAGGCCCAGCAGGTAGAACTCGGTTGAGTCGCCAGGCAGCGTCACCTTCTGCCACGCATCGTCAGTGCCGGCAGCGCGCCACTCGATCCATACCCCGTTCGGGAACTGGCGCACGTACTGGTCCGGCGACTGGGCCCACTGCACCTTGGCCCGGACGATCATCACGCCGTCCTGTTGGATCATCTGGCTCTCGCCGCTGAGCACGACTAGGTCGAGCGGCGGCGCCGGCTTCAAGAATGGGCTGGGCAGGCTCGTGTTGGGCGTGGCATCCGCTCGGGTCTCGTCGACCTGGTCATAGAAAGCCTCGATGTCCTCGACGCACTGCAGAGCCACCGGCGTGCCGGCCTGGTACGTCCAGTCCTGAACCCTGAAAGTCTTGCCCGCAAAGCCGAGGAAGCCGCTGCTCAGCACGACGCGATCGCCTGGCTGCAGATTCCAGGCGAACATCTTGGGGTAGATCTGGACGACGAAGCCACCACGGCTCTGCTCGACCAGCACGCGGCTGATCTGCTGAGTGCGGATGTGGTTGGCCGTGAAGGACAGCGTCGTCTCGTAGAACTTGTCTTTGACGTCCTGCTCGCGGAACACCGGGTTGACGTAGGGCGTGAAGTCCTCGGTCACGCCCAAGCGCGTGGCGTTGACGTAGGTCCCCTTGCACCCGTTGTAGCGGGCCGTGCCAGCATTCCCGGTCTGCACGACGTTCATCGGCATGACCATGTCGTCATCGGTCAGCGCCAGCACCGGCGTTGACCAAGCGCCGGCCTGGATCCGCCACACGCCGCCAGATTCCAGCGAGAAGCCGACCATGGCGTCTTCAAGCTGCTGGCGTGTGGCGTCACGATCCTGGTCTGATCGGAACATGCCGTCGCACGTGTAGCGTGCGGTCGTGAAGCCGTAGGTGGCCGGGTCGACGTTGACGATCGACGGGTCGTAGACGGCGACGTCGCAGGCGTTGGCCGCACCAATGACAGCATCGAGCTCGATTTGCTCGGCGCCGGCCTTGTAGCCGGCCTCGCTGCGAATGAAGTCAGCCAGGCACAGCGCCGGGTTGCGGCTGTAGACGGTCTGGCCGGTGCGGTAGTCGTAAACCTTCTTGCCGCGCACCCGAGCTGTGATCTCAGGCACGCCGCCCTGGAAGCGCTCGAGGCGCAGATCCAGCGTCACGACCAAGTAGGTGTAGCCCGAGAGCTTGTGGTCGACGGTCCATAGGTCCGGGCGCGCAGCGCGCAGGAACGCATCGGCCGTGTCGACGCCACCGGGCGAAAGGTGGATCTGGATGTTGAGCGCCGAGCCCGGGCCGTCGACCGTGTACTGGATGGTGCCCTTCGCGCCGATCGGACCCTTGAGCGAACGGGCGCCGAAGCCCGCTGGCGACGAGTTCACCACCTGGACAGTCGAGCCGTAGCTGTTGCCAGCCTGGTCGCGGATGAACCCGACGGTGAAGTTGGCGGCATCCAGGCCGACCGGCAGCATCCAGTAGCCATCGGGCGACATCCCGCCACCCTCGGCTTCGCTTTGAGGCAGCGAGACAAGCTCGAAGGCGTGCGTCTCAACGCGCGGCACGCCGTCATCGATCTGGAAGCCCGCGCCGCTGGCATAGCCGGCGATGTCAAGCGGACCGACCGACTCGCCGCCGATGAAGATCTCGTCGACGCCGGCGCACTCGTGGGCCGCGAGGATGAAGACGATGTGCTTGTACTGGTCAGCGTCGCCACTGGTCAGCGTCGCGACCAGTGAGCCGCCCACCGGCGCGGGCTGGCCGTAGATGACAGCCCAGGGCGAGTCGGCCGTCAGCAGGGTCGCGGTGCGATCCTTGAGGTTTGCCGCCTCCTGCTCTGCTGCTCGCTGCTGCTGAGCGCGCGCCTTCTTCTTTGCCTGGATGGAGCCATAGACGCTGGCTGCAGTCGACAAGACCGTGAGTGCCACAGCCGCGACCTGGAATACGGTTGCGCCAGCGATCCAGCCACCGATCGCGATGGAAATAGGCTCGGCAAGTGCCGATGTGCTGCCCGCCAGCAGCGTCAGTAGCGCCAGCGCGCGGAGCATCAGACGCGCCATGCGTGCACCCCCGTGCTGATGGGCCAGAAGACCAGCCCGGCGCTATCCGGCACCACGACATTCGAGCCGGTGCAGATGCCGAAGGTGAAGCCGGAGACGCGCCCGATCGGCCGGCCCGACTTCACCAGCACGATGTCGCCGCGCTGCGCGAGCAGCGGTGGGATCGGCAGGCCGAGTCGCTCGGTCGCCACGGCGGCCATGCCGCCATCTGCGCGCACGCGGCGCATCAGCGCGAGCAGGCTGCGCGGCTTGTCGGCCGGCACGCGCAAGTCCGCCAGCGGGTCAATCCCGGTCTTCTCCAGCACCCAGTCTGCGGCGATGTGACCGCAGTCCTGCTCGAAGTACACGAAGGGCCGCGCACGGCGCGCGGCGATGAAAGCATCGAGGTCAGCGGCCATCCCCTACCCCTTCGCCCGCGCAATTGCGTTGAGACGCGTTTGCAGGTTCTTCGACATCCAGACCGCCGGATTGCCGATCAACGACGTCAGGTACTCGAAGCCGCGCTCGGTCGGAAACTTCGACTGGTGCTGCACGTTGTTCATGCGCAGTGCAGCGGGGTTGCTGCGCACGTCGTAGGAGGCGGTCCGGCAGTCGAGGGTGATGGTCCCGGTGTTCTCCTCGCGCGAGAGCTTGAGTTGGTCCATCACACCGGCGAAGCGCAGCACTGGCGCGCCGGCCAGCTGGTACGTCTCGGTACTGACCAACCCGACCCAGACACGCACCGGGCGGTCCTGATAGTCGCTGGGGTCGCCCAGCGCCAACGCGCGTGTTCCGAGATCCACCGGCGACAGCGTCAGAGAGAGCTTCTCCTCGGCACCGTCCTCCGATTCATGGAGCGAGCCGACTGTGCCGAGATTACCGACGCCCTGCCAGGTCTGGCCCAGTGCGTCGACGTTGAGCGGCCAGTTCGTGTAGCGTGCCGTGCCCGAACGCAGTTGCAATTCGACCAGCGCAAGTTCGCCATAGGCGGGCAGTGCCGCCGTCGCCTGGAACGCGGAGTTGGTCGGAATCAAAACCACTGCTCCAGAAGATCGAGACTGAAACCGCCCTGCTTGCCCTTCGACACACTCCACGAATCCTCATCGGATTGGGACTTCATGAGGCACGTCGGCCGCTGCCAGACGACGACACTGCCGGCAGCGACGGCAATGCGCAGCACCGGCTTGAAGCTCACCAACATCCAGCCGTTGCCGTCGACGGTTGTGTCGGCCTGCACGTGGAGCATTTGCCGCCCGCTGGACATTTGGTTCACGCCGATCCAGTCGCCGGCCAATAAGGTCTTGCCAGCCTGGGCGGCGCCGGCATTGATCGTCATGACGGCTGAGCCAGCACCGGCCGCGCTGGCCGTCCATGCGCCGCGCGCGGTGCCACGCGGTTCCGGGTTTAGGCGGTCATGCACGGCAAGGTGATTGACCCGGCCATCCAGCGCGTGCAATAGGGTGCGCCAGCGCGCGGCATCTTCGTCTGAAATCAGCGGAGGCGACGTCAGGGAGCACATGCGCCTCGGAAAGCCGTGAACCGCCGTCTGCACGGCGCCGGTGTCGCCACCAGGAAACGTGATGTCGTAGCGCCGCACGCCAAAGCTGTGCTGGGACACGAGGAGGTCGACGGGCAAAGCGACGATGGCCATCAGCGGGCGGAATGCGATTTCAGAGGCATCCGACCCATGCTAGGAAGAGGTCTCAGCCCTGCGGCAGCACCTTCATCCGCTTAAGCTGCTCAATCATCTGCTTCTGGCTCTCGCCGGCCACGCGCTGCATTTGCGCGAGAGCTGCCGCTTTGTCGGCCGTGCCGTCGATGTGATACGTCGGCGCGAACACCAGCCCGCCACCGCCGACCTGATCCGCCGGCGTGACATTGCCGCTCGACCCGCCCAGCATGAACTGGTTGCCGTTCGAGGCTGTGAACATCTCAGGTGCACCGGTCTCGTTCACCCGGTACAAGCTGCCGGCCTGGGTCGGCCCGCCGTACTGGCGCGCGCCGCCGTAGCTGGTGCCGCTGATGGTGCTGATGATCGAAGCCGTCGCCGCAGCGACCGACGCAATCGCAGCGATGTTGGCTGGGAACGGCTCCGATGCCGCCTTCGCGATGCCAGTCTGGATGGCGACGATGGAGCTGGCGATGGCGAACGCTTTCTGCGCGGCGAACATGGCCTGGTAGATGCCGGACTGCTCGCCATCGGCGCGCTTGAGAACGCCGGCGATGGAACCGAAGGCGTCCGACGTGCTGGTGAGCGCGAGCTGGTTCGCGGCGTCGCGCGTCTCGGCGATGCGCCGGTGCATGTCCATCTCAATTGCCGCCTTCTTGTCGGCATAGATCTGGCTCGCGGCGAGGTCCTTGTCCCAGGCCGCTTGGTTTGCGGCGAGCTCGGCGGCGGCCTGCGCCACGATCAGCGCGACCTTGTCCTGGACGCCGCCGGCTTCGGAGCGGATCTGCAGCGTCGACACGACCGTACTGGCGCGGCTGGCGTCAAGCGCCTTCTGCTGGGCGATCGCCTCGCGCGCAGCCGTCAGCTTCTTGGTCTCGGCTTCCTCGAACGTGGTCGCGCCTCGCTGATAGGCGGCCTCGGCTTGGCGGATGGACTCATCGCGGACCAGCAGGATGCGCTCCTCTGCCGACTGGGTCAGCAGGATGGCAGCCTCGGCCCGCGCTTGGTCGTTGCGGTCAGCAATCTCGGCGCGCGCCTTCTCGGCCTGGAACGTGGCCAGGGTCCGCGCACGCTCGGCCTCCTGCTTTGTGGCGACGCCGGTCTTCTCGGCGGTGTTGGCGCGCCGGATCGCCTCCTCGCGGATCAGCTCGACCTTCTGCGTCTCATCGATCGTGGTGGCGATGGCCAAGTCGGCGATGCCCTGGACGTTCTTTTCCTCCAGCAGCGCACGCTCACGGGCGTACTTCTTCTGGATCTCGACCTTGGCCTTGGCGTAGACCTCGGCGTTTTCCTTGTCGGTCGCCGCGCGCTTGGCGTTCTCGGCTAGAGCCTTGCGTTCCTGGGCATCGATCTTGTCGATGGCGAACGAGTTCTCGGCGACGAGCCCCTCGTAATAGGCCTTGGCCGCCTCGGCGCGCGCGGCCAGCTTGCTGCCTTCCTTGTCGTCGCCCTTGGGCGCCTTGAGTTTGGACGGCGCAGCGGACGGATTGACCGAACCGCGACCACCGCCGGCGCCCTGCTCCCAGGCCTCGCGCATCTGCTGACCAAACAGCTTTCGTTTCGCTAGCGTCTTAGAGTCCGCTGCGTCCAGATCAGAGCGTCGCTTTTCCGAGTCCTCCACCATGGCCTTGCGGATCGCCACTGCACCCGCAAAGTCACCGCTCAGCACCGCTTTCACTTGCGCGCCGACACCGCCGATCTCCGCACCGACAGACTGAAAGACGAACGCCACGTTACGGCTGAAGACGCTGAGCGCCTGCCATGTGACGTCCAGGCCATCAACCACGTACGACAGCGCAGTCCTACTGGCGTCGGCCCAGCCCCTAATCGCCTGATTCTTCCCAAGCTTGCCGGCTTCTTCGTTCGCCGCGCCGAACTGGTCGGTCAGTTTGTTGAGCACCTCGGACAGGCCCTTGCCGGCGCCCGTGAGGAAGGTGCTGGTGCCGGTCAGGTTGTCGAGGTTCTCGTTCGCGCGCTCGGCCGCGTCGGTCGCCACCTGGAAGGCGCCGGCCACTGTCTGAGGGAACTTGACGAAATCCGATTCGATCTTGGAAGCAGCCTTGCCGAGGGCGTTGACGATCACGTCGGCCGTCAGTTTGCCTTCCTCGCCCAGTTTCTTCAGCTCGCCCACCGGCTTGCCGATGCCGTCGGCCAGCTGCCGCATCAGGTACGGCGCCGTCTCCATGAGCGACTTCAGCTCGTCGCCCTGCAGCTTGCCGGAGCCCAGTGCCTGGCCGAACTGCAGCATGGCGGCCTTGGCCTCGACGGCAGACGCGCCGGACACCTTGATGGCCTTGCCGAGCAGTTCGGTGATGCGCAGCGTGTCGTTCTGCGTTCCGCCCATCTGCAGCAGGGACTGGTTGAGGCGCGTGAAGACCTCGACGTTGGCCGACACGGCCGTCTGGGTCTGACGGCTGATCTCGACCAGGCGCGACATCGCGACGGCGCCGCCTGACGCGCTTTCGGCGGCCACATCGACGCGCGCAGCCATGAGGCGGATGTCATCGGCCAGCTGCGCCGCCTTGACGATGGCATAGGCGGCGGCCAGCACCTTGACCGCGATGGCCAGTGCGCTGAGCCGCGTGTTCAGCCCAACGGTCTCGCTCGACGCGTCGCGCATCGCCGTACCCGCCGCCTGTGCGACGGTGACAGTGACGCCCAACTGCACGTTCGCTTCGCGCAAGCCGGCGCCGGCCGCGGTGAACTTGCGCTCAGCCTTGCCGGCAGCATCGCCCACCCCGTTGAGGCTGTCCGTGACCTTCTTCGTCTGCTGCTCGACCTTGCGCTGCCCATCGATGAGCGTGCTGGTTTCGAGCGTGACGTCGAAGTGAATACTGCCGACGCTCTCAGACATCCATCTTCCCCTTCAGGCGAGCCATGCCCGCTGCGTACTCAGTCCGGCTGGGCACGTCACGCTTGTTCTTGTCCGGGAACTTCATCTCGAACATGGTCTGGAACTCAGTCATGCTGAGGGCCTCAGCATCCTCGCTCGACAGCCCGAGGTGCACGCGCGCGGCAGACACGAACTCGGATGCGTCGAACCGGTCCGAGAACTTGCCCTTCGCCCCGCTGCTGGCCTCCGGCCGCGCCTTGCCGACAATGCCGTGCTGCATGAGGTGGCGCGCGAGGATGACCTGCTCGGACGGCGGCATGGCTCCTGGATGCTCGACGAGCTCCGCGTCCAGCCAGCCCAGCAGCGGCAGCGGGTCTTCCTGGTCGCACAGGCAGGCCAGGACATAGCGCGCATCCCCCGCAGCGCGCGTGCCGAAGAGGCCCGCGTAGAGCCTTACGATCGCCAGTGGGTCTCCGAGCGTCGAGATGCGGCCGAACGACGGCCGGAACGTGAATTCCCGGCCGTCGGCGGTTGTGGCCCGCGTGAAGCCGCACTCGACGAGCATCTCAAGGCGCGGGCGTGAAGACGACGTTGCCGTTGCTCATGGCGGTGATGCTCCACGTGGCCGCGTCGGCATACGGGCGGTCGTCGGAGTACTCGCTGATGATGAACGGGCCCTGGTACTTGTCGCCATTCGGGTCGGTCATGCGCAGCCAGACCTTGGGTTGATTCGAGGTGGCCGAGCCCGGGCTGATGGCATGGCCCTTGAACAGCGCTTGGTTGAAGACGTCATCGTCGTAGCTGACACCATCGCCCGAGAACTCAACGCTCTTGAACGTCACCAGGTTGGTCTTCGTGAAGCCCGGGCTCTTATCCGCCGTGGTGTCGACGGTCTCCCAGCTGGTCTTCATGGACTTGCCGCGCATCATGCCCAGCGCCTTCCAGTCGGTGCTACCGGGCGCCGTGCCCTCGGGACCGATGGCGAACTCTACGGCGACGTCGCGCCCTACAAATGCAGTCATGCCCTGCTCCTTACATGTGGTTGGTGATGGTCGAAATCGAAAGCTCGACGACCGGCCGGCCGTCGTTCGTCGATGTGTAGACGGGCTCGCCGGGCTCCATGAAGACGAGGCCGCCGGAGCTGGTCTGCATGGCGGTGATGACGGCCTGCGCGGAGGTCTCAGGCAGCACGGCAGGGTCGTCGGCCTTGCCGATCAGCATCAGCGTGTAGCGCGGCTGGCGCACCAGAGCCCCCGGCAGGCCGCCGATCGGACGCAGCACGGCGTAGCGGAAGGCTTTGCCGTCATCGATCCAGCGACCGTACTGCAGGCGCCAACCCGACAGCAGCGGCGCGAGGAACGCGCGGAGGGCGTCGGTGGCCGTCACGTCTTGATGCTCCCGATGACAACGGCGCGGATGTTCGGCTCAGCAATTCGGAAGCCCTCCTTGAGGAACTCCTTGCGGGCAGTGGCGCGCTGGAACGTCTGCTTGTGGTCGGGGTCGTGGACGGCTGCCGCGTAGTCGGCCGTGTAGCCAACGGTGCCGACGATCTGGGTGCCCTGCTTCTCGATCGATCGGAATTGCGAATTCAGCAGGTTAGACGTGTCGATGGGCGTGAGCACGCTGGCCTCGCTGGCGCCCAGGATCAAGCCCTGCACCATCCCGCGCGCGGCCTTCTTCTCGACCGCGTTCACGAACTGCGGGAGCTTGTTGACGACACGAGCCTTGGCCATGTCGTCGCATGCTAGGGAGGCTAGGTCATGACGCGGTAATCGTCCGCGACCTGATCGAAGGTGTCCGCGTAGCGCGTGACGGCACGCACCTCCATCGCGCCGGCCGCGATCGGATCGGCCAGCGCCGAGATGCCGATGAGGATCATGTCGCCCTGCTTGATGTCGGCGCGCTCGGTGAAGATGATCTGCTTGGTCGTGAACTCGACGCCTTTGGCATCGGTCACGCGCAGGGACTCGGCGGTGTAGTCGCAGGCGATCTGCACCGGCGCGGCATAGCCGGCCTGGCCGGTCCAATCATCGCGGCTCGACCGCAACCACAGGGTCGCCCTGGAGGTGTACGACCAAGACGAAGCGGCGCTCACAACAACGCCTGTTGGTTGCCATAGCCGATGGCTGCACTGGTCTCAGCAGCAGTCAACGGACGGTCGATGATGATGAGCACCGAGGCCGAAACGCTGTCGGCGAAGCTGGTGCCGATGTTCTGGCCAGTGGTGATGACGACGCCAGTGCCGGGGATGACGCGGATCACGGTGCAGTTTGCACCCAGCGCAGCCGGAAAGGTCGTTGTGAGCACGTCGTCGACACCATCGAACACTATCCGCTTCGGCCCGGTCTGATAGAGCGGCTTGAGACTTGCTGTCGCTTGGATCTGGTGATTGCCCGGCGCCGGCTTGACCGACACCAGCGAGATGGTGGCTACCGTATTGGCATCTGGCGCCTGGATGGCCAACGATGTCGGATCTCCAGTCGCCACGAAGAATGAGCTGTAGCGGCCGGAAGATCCCGATGCCACCAGCGCGCCAGCGTTGCCGACGACCGGATTGAACCGCAGGCGACCCGACGTGCTCGTGTAGTCGAACAGCCCCTCATAGGTCATGCCGACGATGAGATCGGACAGAGGCGCAGCAGCTGTTAGTAATGACGACCCGGTGTTGGATCCATTGATGCGAGCCATGCCGCCGCTGATGGACCAGCCTGTTCCCTTGGTCCAGGCCGTGTCCGAAGCGAAGGTGCCATTGATGACGCGTTCGGTACCGCGCCCGACGCCCTGGTCGCGCGACAGTCCGCGCCCGACGACCTGTCCTGCGGCTAACACCGGCGTCACGCCGGAGGGCTCTTGAGACAGTGATGACAGGTTGCTGCGCTCGTACCAGGCACCCTTGGCGCCGCCGGCGAAGATGGCAGAGAGCTGCGCCTCGAAGCTGGCCACGCTGGCAATCCGATCAAGCGCTGTGCGAATCGTAGAACCGACCTCGAACCGGATGCCCGGATAGATCATCGGCGGCGCCTACTGGTCAGCGGCGACGGCCGGCGTGCCGGCGACGGCGACAAAGCGGTATTGGCGGCCGGCCACACAGCCGACGATGACGGAGCACGGACCGACGATGCGCGGCTTCACGTCCGCCCCGCTCTTCTCGCTGGCGACGGTCTTCGGATTCGCATCAGCGGCGTCGCGGCGCGTCTCCAGATAGACCGTGCCGGCCGTGTCGATGTCGGCGACGAAGCTCGAGCCGGTGACGGAGAACCAGGCGCCAGGCGCGCCGACGGCAAGCGTTTGGACGGATGCGGCAATGACGGTCATGAGACCTCCGGTCAGACGACCATGAACATCGTGTTGGCCGCTGGATCGATCCCGACCAGGCCAGCCACGGTGCCGGCTGTGTCCAGCGCGGCGAGGGATCGACGTAGCGCCGTGAGGCTGGCGTCGAAGTTCTTAAAGCTGCGCGAGGCACCGGAGGCGGCGCCCTGCGAAGCGATGCGCCGCGGCGCGCCGGCCGAGGCGATGAGCGAGACGGCGTACGTCTGGATCAGCACCCGATCGCTCGTGCTGTAACCGGCGGCGATCATGACGGGCTCGGCAGCGGCCACCTTGGCGACCGCGCCGTCCACGATGAACAACGGCACGCTCACGCCCAGGGCCTGATCCAGGTACTGCTGCGCTTGCGTGCTCGTGATCACTTGCCGTTGCCCTTCGGCTTGGCGGCGGCGAGTGCTGCATCGGCAGTGGCGAGCTTCTCACGCAGCTGCTTGAGCTCGTCATCGGCCGCGGCCTTGTCCTTCAGCAGCAAAGCCTTGGCAGCCTCGGCATCGGCCAGCTTCTTCTCTGCCACGTAAGCATCGGAGACGCCTTCCTTGAGCTCGTCGAGCAGCCGGCGGATAGTGTCCGACAGGCCGTTCGCGCGACCCTCGGTCTCGCTCAGCTGCCGCTGCAGGTCGGCGACCTGGGCGTTGATGGCATCGACGGGCGGAGGAGCCGCGCCGGCGCCATCTCCTTCGACCACATCGCTGCGGTCGAGGGTGAAGTCGGCCTTGGTGCCGTCGAGCGCGATGCTGCACTTACCCTCTGCCCAGGCGGGCAGGTAAGGCATGTCGATGACGTCGCCGACCTTGGCTCCCTTGGGCCAGGGCGCCTTGAGGACTTTGATTTCGTAGAGCATGAGATCTCCTTACTGGGTGCCGTGGACAAAGGCCGAATTGCCGTCGTAGTCGGTGCGGAACTGCGGGGCCGCAGCGGCGATGACGCCGAAGACGTAGTCGTCTTCGGGCTCGATGCGGGTCTTTGGCCGCGTGGTCAGCGGCATGGCCGACAAGATGCCGCCCCACTCGCCCACGTCGAGGTCGACGATGGCAATCACCTCGTTCGGGGGCAGTGATGCGGCGGGCACGATCTCCTTGAGCTGGTTGACCGAGCCCAGGCGCTGCAGGATGGTGCCGCTGTAGTTCGCCGCGTAGTCGGTGGTGTCGGCGGCGGTGTAGTCGCCCAAGTTCACGAAGATCGTGATCTGGCCGAACTGCTTGTCGCCCATGGCGGCGGCGATCACCTGCTTGATGACGGCCAGCCATTGCGCACCGGTGGCGCTCGCCAGCGTGAGGCCGTGCTGGAACGTGTTGCGGCTGGGCAGGTTGCGTAGGCCGTAGATCACGTTGCCGTCGACGTTGATGCCGGTCAGGCCGTTGAGGGCCATGTCCTCCAGCTTCTCGGCGATCTTGCGCTGATTGTTGGCGATGCTGACGGTGTCGAGCATGCTGCCACCCTTGCGCAGGACTTCCATCTGGCGCCAGCCCATGCGGGCGTTCGACGTCAGGATGGGCACCGGCGTGCCGGCGAACTTCATCACCGGCGCGTCGGCCTTGGCCGTGTTGCGGCCGTCCATCGACACCAGCACGTCGCCCGAGTCGCTGACCTGCGGGTAGTAGTTCACCAGGTCGGCAATGCTGACCGGGATGGTGCTGGCCTTGGCGAGGCGGTTGAAGATCGGCAGGCGGGTGCGGGCCAGGGCCTGGGCACGCGTATCGATCCGGCGCCAGGCGTCCAGCGGGATGGCGAGCGAGTTGCCCTCGAAGGTCATGGCGGCGGAGTTGGCCGCCAGCGCGACGGCGCGCTGGTTGAAGCCGGCACGGGCCGCCATCACGGCGGCTTGCTGTTCGGGAGTGAACGTGAGCATGAGGACCCCTTAGGCCTTGGTATAGAAGTTGGAGACCACGACGTCGGCCAGCTCACCGGCGGCGACGGTCTTGCCGGCCTGGTCGTAGTGGGCGACGACGATGTTTCCGGCCACGGCGGCAGCGAGACGGCCAGCGGCGGCGACGGTCAGCTCCTGGCCGGTGACGTAGGTGCCAGCGGCCATGGCCATCGCAAACTCGTCGTCGGGCTTGGGCAGGTATGCGACGCCCGACTCGCCGGCGGCGTACGGCGTCATCAGCGGGTCGGTGGCGAGGTTGATACCGCCCGAGCTGTAATAGTCGCGGTCGCCGAGGATCGCGAAGCGGCCACCGCTGGGCGACGTGGCCTGGGTCAGTTGCGTGGCGCCGATGAAGACGGCCGTGCCCGGCAGCAGCGCGGCGGCAACGGTCTTGTCAGTGATGGTGCGGGGACGCGGAACGCCGCTGCCCGAACGGTAGATGCGGTTCATGGATCAGCCCTCTAGCTTGTTGAGGTCGTAGCCGGCGAACTCGTCGGCAGTGATCTTGCCGGCGGCGTTCGAGGCGACAGTGACGGGCGCGGCAGTGGCGGTCGCCTTGGCGTCGAGCTCCTTCAGGCGCGCGAGTGGCATGCCCTTGAAGTCGTCGACGGTGAGCACGCTGTTGACGGCGAGCTTAGTGGCCAGGGCGTCGCGCTCGGCGTTCTGCACGGCGGCGCGCTCGGCCTCGTAGCCGGCGACGGCGGAATTGGCCGCGACGAGCTTGTCCTGCACCGGCTTGACGACAAGCGAGTTGTAGGCGGACAGCAGCTGGGTGTCATCCAGTCCTGCCGCAGCGATGCCGGCAGCATTGAGCGCGGCGAGGATTTTGTCTTTCACTGGATCGTCCTTCTGGTGGTTGGTGATCGGTTCGTAATCGACCTTGCGGGTCACTTCGATTGCTTGCCCAACAAATGCTATGGAGCCGTCCGAGGAAATGGAGTAATCCTGTTTGAAGAGCTTTCCGTCGCGGTCGCACCAGATGAAGTAGTTGGAAAACACCTCGCGCGGCCATGCGCTTTCAGGCAGCAGCGCCTGCAGGCCGGAATAGATCTGGTCGAAGCTCAGCTCGTTGGCGTTGCCCCAGAGCTTGCGCAGCAGGGTCTTGAACAAGCCCTCATCGCGGCGGTCGTCGGGCGCGGCGTTGACGACGACGGTCTCGATTTCCTCCTGCTCGCCCTGCGCGTTGACGAACATGCCGACGCCCTCCTCCGGCGTACCGGCGCCGGTCTCGTTGAGCAGGATGGCGAGGTGGTCGTACTGGATGTTGGTCGCGATGCAGCGGTACTTCTTACCGCGGCTCTCGCCGTTGGCGACGACCTCGGCTAGGTTGAGGCCGGTGCTCACGTGGATCGGCTCGGCGTTGGTGCCGGCAATGGCCGCGTCGAGCCGCTCGACCAGGGTAAGGCCCAGCGGCGTCGCGCGCGCCATGTCGCCATTGACCACCACGTCGGTCAGCGTGCGGCCGCCCTCGTGCCGAACGTTGGTGCAGTACGCGCCGATCCAGGCCGTGGCTAGGGCCTCACCGTTGGCTGCACTGATGTGCTGGCCGGAACTGTTCTTGGGATGGCCGGCGGGCGCAGGCTTGCCGTTGAGGGTGGGCGCGCCGATGGCGAGCTGGTCGGCCGGATACAGCCGCTGGTTCATCACGATGTCGTCGGTAGCGCCGCAGACATCACGGATGGTGTACTTGCTACCGTCCTTCGTGACGTTGGCCGCGTTCACGGCGCTGACGATATGGACTCGCTTCTGCTTCTTCATGGGCATGCCTCAGAAAGGGATGCCTCTGCATGTTAGGGAAGGAATATGCACAATGCTTTCCATATATGAAAGTTATGCGCATGCTTAATCTCAGCCAAGATGCAGCCAATAATATGAGTTTGGCTTCGAACGTTATGTTGATTTTTGGGGCAATATTGGCGCTTATCGGAACATTTGGCGCTTTTTGGAGCAGTAATGTGCTTTCCGATTATGCAGATGAGCGAGATAAGATAAACCAAAGACTCATAGCCGAAGCCAATCAAAAAGCAGCACAAGCCAACTTCAAAGCAGCAGAGTTAGAAAAAGATACTTCGTCGATTAAACTAGAGGCGGAAAAAGCAAAAGCGGAATCAGAACGATTGAAGCTTCAGCTTCAAAAAATGCAGGAAATTCGAAAGCTCACCAAACAGCAAGCTGAGGCAGGCGCATCCGCACTCAGATCAGGACATTTTCGAGGGCCAAACAGTCTTAACGTATCTGTTGGGTCAGTAGCAGATACAGAATCACAAATGTTTGCACAAGATATCATGCAGATGATTATTGCAGGAGGGGTTAGCTATCTTCCAACCCCGATGGGAACACTTCCTCGAGAAATAGTACAAACAGGCCCCAGTGATACGGGAATTTCTTTGACTGTCTCGCCAAATGACAATGATGTGATACTGCAAGGCGCCATACTGCTTCAAAACGCACTGCATGCAGCTGGCCTTTATATGGACGTCCAAAAAAATCCCAATATGCTTTCAAGGCATATTCAAATAAACATACTAAAAAAACCAATTATTTGATTTAACGCTTGCCATGTATGGCCTGCCAAGCTTTTCGCTCATTCGCCATAGACGACTGCAGGCTCTTCGTCAGGATGGGCTTGCCGTCAGAATCGAGTAGCGCCTCGGTCTGGGCGCAGTAGCAGCGGAAGCGGTTGCCGTTGGTGGCGTAGAAAGCCCGGACCTCCTCGCGTGAGTAGGTGCGGCCCGATCGCGAGGCATGCCAGGTGCGCGTCGTGGGCTTGAAGGCCGACGTCCACAGCAACGCCGTATTGATGCCCAGCTGCTCCTCGGCGTCTTCACTCTCCGCAAGTCGCGCCTCGCGCAGCGTGCCGGGGAGCTCGGTCTGGGCGTACAGGGCCGCCCGGGACTTACTCACATCCAGCCGTTCCATGATCTCGGCGCGCACAGCCTTCGGATTCTTCCCGTCCACCACTGCGCGGCCAATGACGCCGGCCAAGTCGGAGCGGGCCTGCGAGGTCAGGCCGGTCCAGTATTCGTTCGAGCGCACGCGGGCGATCTGGGCGCGCGTGCGGTATGGCTCACTGAAGACGATGGTCTCCAGGCTGCGCGCCGCGGCATAGGCCGGCGACAGGTTCGCGAGGTTCGCCGCCGCCTGGGCCGTGCCGAGCTGGGCCGCCGCCTCCTGATAGACCGACCACCAGGCGACGTGGTTGGTCTCGCGCCCGTCAGCGATCCAGCGATCGAGCGCGGCCTGCAGGTCCAGCATGGTCTGGTCGAGGATCTGCGGCGTGGCACCGTAGTGGACGCGGGCCGGCGCGTCGGTGCTGCCCTTGTCGTCGTTCTCGGCGTAGATGGGGATGCGATCGAAGACGGCCAGGACGTCGGCGCTCAGGCCTCGATACCGACGGGCGATCTCGGCGACGGCGCGCCGCATGATGCCGGCGCTGCCCGTGCGCTCCTGCGGGTTGCCGGGGACGATCGGGTTCGGCATGCGCTGGCCCGCCGCCTGGGTCATGCCGCCTTCACCTTCCGCTCGTGCCGGATGACCTGCACATTGCCGCGCCCATAGCCCTGGCCGGCCTTCTGGCCCTCGGCCGTACCTTCGCGCAGCCGGCGGGCCTGCTGGAGCGCCATCCACTGTGTCTCGAAGAGGCCGCTATGGTTCTTCCACGCTGCGTTGCGGTTCTCGCGCACCTGGATGCGCCACTTGATCAGTTCGGATTTCATGCCTTTGCTCCTTGCTTGGGTTCGGGTTTGGGAAGAGCGGCCGGATCGGCCTGGGAATCGGCGTTCGGGTCCTCCTCGAGGTCGCCCTCCTCCGGCATGCCGTCGTCCGCGCGTGGCTCGAAGCCCACCATGGCGCGCAGCTCGTTCGCATCAAACAGTGGCTCGGTCAGACCTGCTTGGAAGGCTTGTTGCATCGCTGCCGTGGCTTTTCCCAGGTTGGTGAGCTTGTCGAGGTCGCTCGGCGCGTTCACCGGCGGCCACTCGATCTCGAAGTCGCCCGCGTCGATCACGCCGGCGGCCTGCATGCGGCGCACGAACTCCTCTAGCATGGGCGTGAGGTCGTTGGCCTGGCGCGATGCGCAGCGAGCACCGAAGTCGGCCTTGTCCTCGTCGCTGGCCAGGCGCCCGGTCTGCTGGCCGAACAGGATCGTGAAGGGAATGCGCACCGAGGCGGCGAAGAGGTTCGCCGCGATGCCGAACTGCGGCGACAGGTCACCAATGGTCGTCTGGAGCGTCGTGGCCTCACCGCCCTGCAGCACGATGCTGCTGTCCTGGTTGCGATTCAGGGCCCGGGTCTGCTCCTCGTGCACCTCGCGCACCGACTTCGTCGACACGCTGCCGTCGGGGTTGACGCTCGTAAGCGCCTGGACACTGGCCGACGGTTCGTACTTGAAGACGATCGTGCGCGCGCTGTTCTTCAACGCCGACTCGGCGCCGCCGCCGCTCAGCTTCTCAATGTCGACCAGGTTGTTGAAGCCAGCCTTGAGCAGCGGTACGCCCTCGAACATGTCGCCGACGCTGCCCTCGGCCAGGATCTGCACCCGGCTGTGATGCACGTCGAGCCACTCGTCAGGCTGACCCCGGGTGTCGACAGCGTTGACGCGCCGCGCGCGGTACTGGAAGGTCTCGGGCTGGCCGTAGCGCGGCGACGCTTTGTCCTGGTCCCACTTCGTGACCTTGATCTGGTCTTCGAAGACGGGGATCAGGTCGACCAAGCGGACGGCTTTCGCCAGCGGGGCCGACAGCGGCTGGCTGTCCGCCATCCGGTAGATCAGAGCTGAGTACCGGCCGACCAGGTTGCGCCGGTCGAGGTCGCGCAGCTTCTGCCAGCCGTTGATCGCTTTGAGCACGGCATTGGCCTTCGTCTCCCACGGCGTCTCCTTGTCGGCCTTGGGCTGCTTGATGCGGGGGAGCTTCTGCCAGCAGCCATCGAGCAGACGGTGCACCGCGCCATGCGCTGCGCCGCCGCGTTCATAGGCCTGCTGGAAGTCCTCGAAGGTCAACGCGCGCTTGTAGCCATAGGACTCCCAGGCGCCAGGCCGCTTGCCATCCAAGCCCATGAAGAAAGAGAACAGCGCCTCGCGGGAGCGCAGGGTGTCGGAGTCGGTCATGCCGAGCTATGTTAGGGAGACGGCTTTCTGATCGTCATTTGTTCAGTTACATTACGATGCATTAACGCCAATATTTACATGAGGCTATTTTGAAACGCAGGCTACAGGTTTTTGTTTCGAGCACTTTTACCGATCTCATTGAAGAAAGGCAAGCTGCAGTCAGTGCAATTCTGAAGGCAGGCCATATCCCAGCTGGCATGGAACTATTTACTGCTGGCGACCGCTCCCAAATGATGACAATTAAAGAGTGGATTGACGAATCTGATGTTTACATGTTGATTCTGGGGGGCAGGTATGGCTCTATAGAAAGATCATCTGGAGTAAGTTACACCGAACTTGAATATGACTATGCCTCCGAACAAGGCAAAGCGATGTTTGCTGTCGTGACTTCGGAAGTTGCATTGGAAAATAAAATTAGGGCCCACGGCACCTCATTCGGAGAAAAAGATAATCAAAGAGAACTTGCATTGTTTCGCCAGAAAGTGCTTAGCAACATATCTTCATTTTTCGACGACCAAAAAGATATCAAGTTGTGCGTTCACGAAAGCCTCGCCGATTTTGCTAGCAACCGTGACTTGAAGGGCTGGGTGTCAGGGGACGAAATTCTCGACACTAAACCACTTTTTGATGAAATCAAAAAACTGTCCGATGAAAATCGATCTTTGAAAGAAGTCATTGATAAATTAGAAAAGCGTGTTTTTACTGCGCCGACTGCAAACCCTCCAGAAACTTTGCCCATATATGATGAAATTAAGCAAGTGCTACAAGCAATTGATGTAAAAGTGCCTGCAGCAGTCTATGCCGGAGATGAAGACATCACAAATAGCCTCTTCGATATTTTCTATCAAAATAAGGAGCTTTTGATAAATGGCGTAACAAATGCAGCGAATAGCTCAGTTGCCGAATCTTTTCTTTATCACAATGTTTGCCCAAAATTACAGGTCCATGGTTTGACCTCGAACGAAAAAGTGACGGGAGCTCGATATCGCCGCAGTTTCGTTTCAGCAAAAGGCAACGCATTTCTTGCTCAGACAGAAAAATCCCAATTTGCTTCAAGAACCGCAGCTCAAGCTATTGAGGCAGCGCCTCCCCTTGCCTAAGCAAATATTCCCGCTTGCGGATGCATCAGCCCGTTGAATGCTCGCGCCGCCGCGTCTACTTGATCGTCGTACTTCCCAAACGGGAACAGTCGGCACTCGTCCATGAACGCCTTATTCCAAGGCCCACGCACCATCACCACGTTCCCCGCGTTGATCTGGCTGGACAGAGGATCCGCCCGGGTCACCTTGTCGCCTGACTCTGGGCTGAAGTGCACGCTGTGGCCGGCCAGTAGCGCAGCGAACGCCTGCACCTGACTCTTGCCTGCTTGTCCCGGGTCCTGCGGCAGGCTCTGCTTGTGCGCGCGGCCGTCGCGCACCGCCGTGTTCTTGATGAGGGCGTCGCGCTTGTTCGTCTCGTACTGCTCGCGCACCATGTCGGCGATGACGAAGCGGCCGTCGGCCATGCGGCCCAGGCGCCCGCCGGCGGTGAAGTCGCCGGAGGCTGACGCGCCCAAGTCCCAGCCGCGGCACCACTCCACCACGTTCGTCGGGATGGCCTCGACGAGTTGCAACATGTCGGGCTGGATCACCCCGCCGTCGGGCGGCGCCGGCCGCTGGCGGTACTGGCCGGCGAAGACATAGGGTGCGGCCTTCTCCATGCGGCGCAGGTCCTCGGCGTTGTGCTTCTCGGGCCACAGGGGCGTCTCGTCCTCGTTCCAGACCGGCAAGCAGACGTTCTCCCACACCTCGCCATTGCCGCCGGCCACCGGCGGGCCTGCCATGTCGACGCCGCGATCGCCGAGCAGCCAGCCGGCCAGGTCGTCCTGGTGCAGCCGCTGCATGATCACGATGATCGGCGTCTCCGGGCTGTTTTTCCGGCTCTCCAGCGTGTTCTGGAACCAGTCGATCACTCCCTGGCGGATCACATCCGACTTCGCCTCATCCGCCTTGTGCGGATCGTCGATGATGATCGCGCCGCCGAAGCCCTCGCGGTGCTTGCCGGCGCCGAAGCCTGTGATCGTGCCGCCAGTGCCGGTGTCGGACGCTGGCGCCGACGCTCTGCCACTCGCCTACCGCGTGCAGATGGAGCAACAGTGCATGGTGTCCGGCGCAAGCCGGATCCTGTTCATGGCGTCCAAGTGGGCCGGCGAGGAACTGGTCGAGGAACTGCACGCCTGGTACGAGCCGGACGCTGAGCTGCGCGCTGCGATCCTGTCTGGCTGGGAGCAGTTCGAGCTCGACGTCGCCGCCTACGTGCCGAAGGCGGCGAACGTTGCGGTGTCGGCTACGCCGATGGAGAGCCTGCCGGCCGCATCGGTTCGCATGGATGGTCAGCTCGCCGTCGCATCCAACCTGCCGGAGTTCGGTACCGCCCTGCGTGCCTTCATCGGTCGCATGGTGGCAAAGCCGGCGACTGACCAGGAGTTCGCCGACGCCGAAGCCGAGTGCAAGGCGCTGAAGAAGGCGGAGGACGCGCTCGAGGGCGCAGAGAACAGCGCTCTCGCTGAACTGTCGGACGTCGAGGCCATGCGCCGCACCGTCGCCGACCTGCGCACGCTGGCGCGCTCTACCCGCCTGTCGCGCGAGAAGCTCGTTGCGGCCGAGAAGGAGAACCGCCGGCTCGCCATCGTGCAGGGCGCCGTCAAGGCACACGCTGCGCACATCGCCGCGCTGAACCAGCGCCTCGGCCGCCCCTACATGCCAGCCCTCCCTGTCGACTTCGCCGGCGCCATCAAGGGCAAGAAGAACCTCGACAGCATGCAGGACGCCGTCGACTCGCTGCTCGCCCAGTCCAAGATCGCTGCCAGCGGCTGGGCCGACCGCATCGACGTCAACCTCAAGCACCTGACGGCCGAGGCCGGCGACTTCATGGCGCTGTTCCCGGATGTCGCGACGCTGGTCACCAAGGCCGCCGATGACTTCGTCGCCCTGGTGCAGTACCGCGTCAGCGAGCAGCGCGCGAAGGACCGCAAGCGCGCCGAGGAACTGGCCGAGCAGGAGCGCGAACGCATCCGGCAGGAAGAGCGCGACCGGGCCCAGCGCGAAGAGGCCACGCGCGCCGCCGCCGCGGCGCCGACACCGTCACCAGCAATCGCCGCAGAGCCGGCGACCCCCGCCGCCGACCCGGAGCCTGCCGCCGCACCGGCGCCCGCCGTCTACCAGCTGCCCGCGCGCGCCGCGGCGCCGGCTGCCGACACCGGCGCCGCCACCCTGCTCATCGGTGGCATCAACCGTCGCCTCGGCTACGACGTCAACGCGGTGTTCCTCAAGCAGCTCGGCTTCGAGCCGGCGCGCATCGACGGCGCTCGCCGCTTCTATCGCGACAGCGACCTGCCGCTCATCGGCCGCGCCATCGCGGAACACACCCTCCGCGTCACGCAGCTGCAAGCGGCTGCCGCCTGAATTTCCTCACCAGCGAGACCACCATGCCCAAGACCTACACCGCTCCGGCCCCGTTCTCCGACGAGCAGCCGCTCGTGATCAACATGACGCCGGTCGAGTCGAACCAGGTTGCCGCCATCGGCTACGACGCCGGGACCAAGACCCTGGCCGTCACCTTCACGCGTGGCGGCGCGCTCTATCAGTACCCGGATGTCGAGCCGGACGTGCACGCCGCCTTCATCGGCGCCGAGTCGATCGGCAAGTTCTTCGGCGCGCACATCAAGACGCTGCCGTTCAAGAAGTTCAAGGCGCCCGAGGCCGTGGCATGAAGCGCGACAACTTCACCCATGAAGCGCAGATTTACGGGGGGGCAACAGCGTGAGCCTACTCCTTGATCGATTGCAGCACTCGAAACGCTGCACTGCGCGCCTCGTCCCATGCCGCAGCTTGAGACGGGCAGAGCTCTTCCGTGTTGCGGCCGCTGATGCCGTTTTCGCAATGGAAGGCCCACGTCCAGCGCTAGCCCCCCATCACCGGACTAACGTTGATGATGGTTTGAAATCCGCAGATATTGATCTGATTCATGGTGAAACTTTCAATGTGCCGCTGGCCAACGAGCCTGCGTGCACTGAGAAGTCTGCTGTCACGACCTCACTTTCCTGCCCGGGCTCGACCAAAAAGTGTCGCCCGGGGTACATCTCATGCTGCCCGGGCCCTAAATCCTTCCTCCAGAGGCACGCGCTAAACGAGAGAAAGTCGTGAAAGAGCGCCCAATCCTCTTCAGCGCGCCGCTGGTGCACGCCTTGCTCGATGGCAGCAAGACGCAGACGCGGCGCGTAGTGAAACTGCCGCGGACTCGCGAGTGGTTCGTGCTGGAAGACCATGGCTCTGGCTGGTGGCCGTATCAGAGCGATGACGGCGAAAGCTCGAATTGCAACGACGGTATGGAGTACCCCTATTCCTGCCCATATGGCCGGCCCGGTGATCGGCTGTGGGTACGCGAGGCCTTCGCAATCGAGAACACCCGCGACTACGAAGGTGATCCCGGCATCGTGCCGCCCCTCGGGCCTGTGAAGTGGGAGGACGAGGCAGACGAGGCAAGCTACCGGTACATCCCCCGCTACCGCGCCTCCGAGCCCGACACGCAGCTGATGATCGCGCCGTCTGAGAAGGACGAGATCGGCATGCGCTGGAAGCCGTCGATCCACATGCCCCGCTGGGCCAGCCGCATCCTGCTGGAGATCACCGATGTGCGCGTCGAGCGCCTACAAGACGTCAGCGAGGCCGATGCCTTGGCCGAGGGCATCGTGCGCCAGCGCGACGACGGCTTCGGCTTGGCCGACACGACCCACTACCACTCGGCGGACCCGCGCATGAGCTACTGGTCGCTGTGGGAGGCCATCAACGGCCCTGGTTCGGTCGAGGCCAACCCGTGGGTGTGGGCGGTGTCGTTCAGGGTCTTTTTTGCCAGAGATGCACAGGACGGAGGTCAGGCATGACGACCCAGTTGCACGTCGCGCGGCACAGCCCACGACTCGTATGCCTCAACCTCAAACTCGGCTCGCACTTTTTCTTCCACTTGGGAAAACATCGCTTTTTGCTCCGCTTCGGTTCCGTTGCCCCAGTAGTCGTATGCGTAGCTCTTAGCCGATTGCTCCGTAGAGCCATCGGGGTGCAGCCTGATGCGATTCCCTTGGCAGTACGAGGGATGTACTCGAACTCGGCGATTCACTTCGTCGGCAAAGCCTTGGCGGGACAACTTATGCATGGCAGCTCCTTCGCGGGTGGAAAAGGTCATCGTAGAACGGGTCGGGCGTTCCCCAAAGCAGCTCTGAAAACACCTCTCCGGGTGTTTGTCTTCGCGCCTCTGTCCCCCGGAGAGCATGGGAGGGCAGCATGAGCACCGTTGCCGTTCTGTTCGCACGCGCGGACAGCGTCTACAAGACCCTGCCGGGAACGGACGTGTGGGACTTCGAGCGCGACGCGCTGAAGTGGCCCGGCGGTGCTCCGGTAGTGGCCCACCCCCCGTGCCGCTCGTGGGGGCGCTACTCGCACTGGGCGAAGCCGCGGGAGGGCGAACGCGAGTTGGCTCTGTGGGCGATCGCACAGGTCCGGCAGTTCGGCGGCGTGCTCGAGCATCCGATCACCTCGGCGCTGTGGGATGAGGCCAACTGCGGATCTATCGGCGTGCGCGATCAGCACGGCGGCGTGCTCGTGCCGGTCTTCCAGAGCTGGTGGGGTCACCGCGCGCCGAAGGAGACGGGCCTGTACATAGTTGGCCCAGTGCCGGAGCTGCCCTACTCCGACCAGCTGGCCACCGGCCGCATCGAGAACATGTGTCGGGCCGAGCGGGAGCGAACACCGCCAGCGCTGGCCGCTTGGTTGGTCGAGCTGGCGCGCAACTGCAGGACCGTGAGGGCCGCCGCATGACCTTCACACATCTGTGCGACGCCTTCTGCACCCTACGGAATCCAGAGCTTCTCGGCGGCCTTCCCAGCTGTGTCCTTGTCAGGAAAGACATCAACGTGCTCCTCGACGTCGGGCCGTCCTTCCTCGGCGACCTTATGCACCAGCCAGCCGTCCTCATAGCGCCGCAGCGTAGCTACCGCATGCCTGCCGCTCTTCGCCAAGTCAACGTGCACTTCTTCGAGAAACGTATGCATATCCATGGTCGCCTTCCAATGTTGAAGGCCGCAGTATGAAGCACCAGTCCACCGGCCCTGCCTTCTGGAACAACCATGCCAAGGTCTACTTCAAAGCGGCAGCGTTGATCTCTTACCAGAGCACTTGCCCCGCTTGGGCAACCTCAGACCACCGGACTGCACCGCTGGGCTTCAGCTTGGTCCGGCGCCACCGGGTCGTGCACTCCTTACAAACAAGGGGTGCTTGCATCATCTTGATCGTTTCGTGGTTCAAACCCAGTGGGTCAGAGCGCAGCCAGCCTTTAACACCACGGTCCCCTACTGCATGGTTCATCAAGCTCAAACAGTTTGCGCATTTCTGCATACAGGCCTCCTCACATCGAAAACCGGAGTATGCGGATTGCACGCTGGCTGGGGTCAGAGCGAGCGTGATGGATTACTCACCATGTCAGAACAAGTTTGCGAACACCCAATTTCTTCGAATGTCGAAGTCAAAGAACACCTGCGAGCCGCATTGCGTCGACCGATGCGTCCATCAAGGCATTAGCTTCGTCTGCATGGAATCGATCGCAGATGTGAACGGTCTTGCTATCGATGTACACGATGTCGACAACGCCCTCCCAGTGGCCGCAAGCCGGCCGTTGCCGGGTGTACGGAACATAGGTCGCCTCTGGGTTGGTGATCGCATCAAGCATCCGCCAAGTCTGCGTGGCGGCCATGACGACGACAAGACGATTTATTCCTCTGAATCGACTCTTTGTGGAGTTGTCACTCGCATTCGGCAAGACCAAGGACAGGAAGGAAAAGCATCGTGAGCAAGGCATCCGTTCCCATCGTGCATATCCGCCCGCTCTACCTCGCACGGCCGGACGCCGCCGCCTTCCTAGCGCTGTCCGAAAGCACGCTTGACGCGCTGGTGGCGCGCGGCGATGCACCAAAGCCGCGCAAGCTGAGTGCAGGCCGCACGGCTTGGCTGGTCGAAGATTTGGAAATGTGGGGCCGGCAGCGCCCTTTGTCCGACTTGCTCCCACCGGCAGGCAGCGGCCATGGGCGCTCAGGAAACCCAAATAAGCCGACTGATAAAAGCTAAGTTCGTTGAACCAGATTAGTGGCTATGGCAAGAGCATTCAAAGCTTCGACTTTCAAAACCGTGTCCACACAACTGTAGTCCGCCTTATACCTTGCAAGCCGCACAACATCTAGTTGAGCACCTAAGGCTTTTGACTTGATACGCTCGTCGGGCGAATTCTCAGGAGCAGGATTCTTCAGTTGATTAACAAACTGTTGATGTGCTCCGCCAGCCGGACCAACGTTCGAGCCAGGAATCAACGGCGAATACCACATCTTTACCGCATGGTACGCAGCGTAATAGCTGCGGCTAATGCCAGCTCTATGCTCGATCTCTGTTTGTCCATTACACAACACAGCGCCGCAGCTAAGAAAGTCTCGAGGTGCAACGCTCATACTTTAGCGACATTTGATGGCAACATACCAAGAAAACCAAGCGCAAAACCTGGCCGCACCAAGTCCTTTTCTGCCAAACGAAAACTCAAATCCCATCCCAAATCAGCCGCAGCATCAGGCTCAAGCGGCAATCGATATTGGATCAAAAGGCCTGGCTCAACAGCGTCTTCCGGAGACACCCAAATGTCGGGCCGCATATGCATCCACATGAACCGGCGCTCCCAAAGAAGCTTTCCAATTTCATCGATAACGGCTATAACTGTTTTATCGTCGATACCCAAAACGTCTAAAACTCGCGCGCCTTCTTTCGTCAGCGGAATTGCGCCAGACGTTTGTGTGACTCTTTGGTCCTTTTCAGCAGCTTGAAGAAGCGCCACGCCGGGACGGAAAGCAGCAACGCCGGACAAAGTTTCCAGCACCTCTGCAAGAGGGCGTTGTATAGGTCTTTCTAACGCTTCTTTTGCCATCTCAAAGGCAGTCGATGCTTGAAGACGATTGCCGGCATAGCGGAAACGTTGAGAACGTGCAACTTCGAAATATTTGTTTTGCTCAAGGTTGCGAATTCGTTCGAGCACAACCTTTTCGTCGCCCAATAGCGTAGCCAAACTTATACGATAGCAATCAGCTGACGCAATATCTGTCTTGGCCAACGTATCGAATTGCCTATTCAGGCTTGCTACTTGGAAAGTAGGCACATCTCCTAACCGACCTACTCTATCGAATAAAACGAATAGCCGCTCTTCAATTTCTTCAGCGAGCGTTTTAGGGGCTGGATTGTTCACGTGATGGGGTGGAGCGCGGGTTGTATCCGAGTGCAGAGTGCTCAGATCATCGTATCAGAAGGCTGTAAAGACTTGTGGCAAGGTCCTTGCGGACGCAAGAGTGCAGCGAGAGACTCAGCCAGTTTGCCAATCCACAGCCGGCGTTCCGCGTCATAGCGGTAGGCGTTATATGTGCCCTCTATCACCTCCGGCAGATGCCCCAGGATCGCCTCTGCGATTTCCTTCGGACAACCGAGCGCGGCCAGCTTCGTGCGGCTCGTACGGCGCAGGTTGTGTGGCGTCCAGTGCGTCACCGGCAACACGAGACCACCCTGCCCCTGCCGGCGCTTCGCTTTAGCCGAGTACGGCTGCAGCCCGTAGATGTAGGTGGAGAAGTCATGCTGCGTGTATTGCTCGCCGCGCACGTCCTCAAAGATAAACCCGGACTTGCCCACCGGCTGGAGACGACGCTTGACGATCTCGTGGGCCCGGCCGATCAGCGGCACACGCAGGTCGACCGCCATCGGGAACCGGGCGTTCTTCGTCAGTTCCTTTGGTACGGTCCACCACCAGCCATCCGATTCCTCGGTTATGTGCTCCGGCTGCATCGCCAGGATCTCGACGCCTCGCGCGCACGTCCACAGGTACATCTCGAAGGTGTCGCGCCCCAACTGATGCATGTTTGGCAACCAAGCGAGCAGCTGGGCCAGCTCGGCGTCCTGCAACACGCGTCGCTGCTGCCCGATGTTTTCGCCGCCGAGGCGCTTGCCCTTGCTTTTGAGTCGGCCCTTCATCACCTGGCGCCACCAGTTGGGCGCCGTCTCCGGCAGCCGGCCAGCATCGAGCGCGTACTCCCATGCCGAGCCCAGCAACGAGCGTAGCTTTGCGGCTGCCGTCGGCGTAGCTTTTCGCGCATCCAGGAGGTCGAAGCAATCGGCACGCGTGATGCTCGCTGCAGTCCGCGAGGCGAAGGCCGGCTCTGCCTCAAGCAGGCGATCCAGCGCGCGTTTAGCAGCAGCCGCTCCGGCGGCCTGACGGTTCTGCTCGAGGTGGCCGGTGACGAAGTCCTCCACCACGCGCCTGACCGATGTCATCGCCGGATCAGACTGCGACTTCACTACCCCCTTGCGTTCGGCCCGTCGCTCCTGGCCAGGATCCACGCCGGCGCCGCGGCGATCGCGCAGGGCCTGCCATTGCGCTGCAGCGGCTTGAATGCTCATCGCCGGGTAGGGCCCGATCGCTATCTGCTTCATGCGACCGTCCGCCAGTGCCTTGTAGCGATAGGTCCATGTGCGCTTAGTCGCAGTCGCCACCAAGCGTAGCCCCGGGCATCCGTCGATGGCCAAATGCTCCCCTGCCTTGAGCGCTTTTGCGGCACGAACATCGAAGAACATGGACCTATACTCCTCCCCGTCAGCGGCTCCAAGCCGCCCGCTTGCTGCGTAGTACGGCGTAGGCTCCAAACCTACGCTGAAACCTACGCCAAAGCGTGAAGTGTATAGGGGTGCGGTCGGGCTAAATTGGGTAACCTGACTCTGGCAAAAATGCCAGAAAGCACTTCTAGATCAATCACTTAGGACGAAAACTCTTGAGAAATCAACGAGTTGCAGAATGCGGGTGTAGTTCAATGGTAGAACGGCAGCTTCCCAAGCTTCATACGAGGGTTCGATTCCCTTCACCCGCTCCAACGGTTTCCTAGCCTCTGCGCTGGAACCCGTGCCCGACTCATGCTTGAAAGAAGGCCGAAGCGCATTCGGTTTGCCAAGCAGATGGCATGGAGTCGGCATTCATGCATGGAGCGTCGTGCACATGAGCAATGCATTGATGGCCCAGTCGCTGGCGGCGCTCCCATGCATCCGATGGCACGCTCGCTGTCTCCACGCACTGCCACGACGCTCGCTCGCCCGAGCGTTCGTCCCCCACGGCTCGAGCGCAAGCGAATTCGTCGCCAAGTCAAATCGATGCGCGATGCTGAAAACAACGACATTCCGAACCATCTTCGAATATTCCTCGATTTGGAAAGCCGCCTTCGCATTGCAGACCCTGTCGCTCCATTGCAGTTCGAACGACGTCATTTTCGAAGTTTCGAAATAGTTTGGGGAACGAATTGCAGCGATCACTGAAACATTGATCCATTTCCATCAGCGCGAATCAGGGCGGCAATGCCCGGATGACACGTCGACGGACGTCCGATGCGTGGCGCCAGGGACCCAGCGCGACGTCCGAGCGGCGTGCCCAATCCACGCTCAGGGCGGAGCAGCCGTCTCCGATGGCGACAAACACCGCTACGACGACTTCAGAAAACGCTCAAAATCAAACGATTTCAACCGGCTTCAATGGCGAACGGAACGGACTCCCAGGACATCCCCGGCACCCGGAAAACCGTCGAGTCCGCGGCTTCACCGGGTCCCGCCAACCGTGCCGGCCAGGGTCGGATCCTTGCATCTCCATCCCAACTCTCAGTTGCCACCGGGCGAGGGTCGCACCGGGGACGACGGCTCTGAAGAAGACCATCGGGCCGCCTGATTTTTTGAGCCGCCGCGGTGCTGGCGGGCCCGGATCGCCACTGGCTCGAAAGCCACCCTCCTTCCACTTCGGCAATCGCAATTGATTGTGACTTGAAGACCGTCGCAGGAGATCCATGGCGCGTCGATCGACCCAATGCGAGGTATTTCCAGGCAGGACCATTCGAACCTCGATCATTTACCTGTTTCGTATCGCAGGCCAGAATGCATCGTCGTCGCGCTGTACCTGCTGCCGATGATTGGGAGCGTCCATGTCGAACGCCTTCCCACATGAACGCCGCACGCCCATGACACCGAACACGGTCAAGAACAACAACAACAACTTCAATCTGTTGAGGTTCGTCTTCGCAAGTCTGGTCATCATTTCGCACGCCCACGAAATCAAGGATGGAGACCGGTCGAACGAGATATTGACCACGATCTTCGGTTCGATCTCTTTCGGAGAATTGGCGGTCGATTGCTTCTTCGTGATCAGCGGCTACCTGATCACCAAAAGCTGGCTCGAGAATCCGAGATTCTCCGCCTTTCTATCGAGTCGCATCCTGCGGATCTTTCCGGCATTCATCGTCGCCTCCCTGCTGTGCGCGTTGATCCTGGGGCCCCTGTATGGAAATGCCAGCTATTGGCACGATTTCGACCCGGTGGATTATCTGAAGAGTCTCGTGACCTTGAAGCGACCCGCCATACCGCCGGTGTTTGAAGATACCTTCTACCCGACGATGAACAATTCGATGTGGACCATCTCCTATGAATTCAAGTGCTACCTGCTGGTTCTGGGATTCGGGATGGCGGGCATGCTGAGGCGCCGATATTTTCTGTTGACACTGGCTTTCCTCTGCGCCTGTCTCCAGATTTTCAATCGGATATCGTCGATTCCGCTTCCACACGAGGAACTGTCCAGATTCATCATGGCCTTCTCCGTCGGCGGCAGCTTCTATGTCTTTCGCCACAGAATTCCATGGAACTCGACGCTGGCGACCCTGGCATTCCTGCTGTGCCTGTCGCTGCTCTTCTTCCAGCCGGTCGCGGAATTGGGGGTGTGCGTTTTCCTGGGCTATTCGATCATCTTCTACGCCCACCACGGAAAGCATCTGCTCGGCTTCAATCGCGTCCCGGACATGTCGTACGGCATCTATCTCTATGCGTTCCCGATCAACAAGATACTGTATTGGCACGACCCCTCCCTCAATGCATACACAGCCATGGCACAGATATTTCTCCTGTCCATCGTCTGTGGCGCCCTCAGCTGGTACCTGGTGGAAAAGCCCAGCCTCGCATTCAAGAAGCTGTTTCGCGGCAAACGCATCCAAGCCACCGATCACCAGACGATCGCTAGCTGAAGGGACGTTCGCTCGCCGGCAACGGCTTCGCCAACCGGCGCGGCGACGATCCCAGAAGCAAGCGAGGAATCCGGCCACCTGCAAGACTTCGCCCTTGGAGGTCACGTGACGATCGATCGTCATAAAATGCGAAGCATTCTCATTTAAGATGGCCGCATGAGCCCCGACATCGCCATCGATCCATCCTCTTCCAGTCCCGCGGAGGCAATGTTCAGCCTCAAGCCCCTGCTTGCCGCCAACACGGCCTGCACCATGGCCATGATGGCGTTCGTGGCCATCGTCGGTCCCTTGGCGCGGCAATTGCGCCTGCCGGCCTGGCAGGCCGGAGCGGCCGTCACCGTCGGCGGTGTGCTGTGGATGCTGCTCTCACGTTCCTGGGGTGCGGCGAGCGACCGGCGCGGGCGTCGTGCGATCCTGTTGACCGGTGTCGGTGGCTTCGCCCTGTCCTACTGGGCCATGTGCGCGGTGCTCGTGGCGTCGCTGCGGTTCATGCCCTCGGCGCTGCTCGTGTTCTCCGGATTGCTGCTCACGCGTGGGGCCATCGGCGCGTTCTACGCGGCCATTCCATCGACAGGCCAGGCGCTGATCGCCGACTACGTGCCTGCGCAGCGACGGGCCGGAGCCATGGCCTCGCTGGGCGCGGCCAATGCGGTGGGCATGGTGCTGGGGCCGGCCCTGGCTGCGGCGCTGGCGCAGTACAGCCTGAGCTTGCCGCTGTACGTGACGGCGCTGCTGCCGGCGACGGGCTGGCTGGTGCTCTGGAAGGCACTGCCGCGGCAGGAACACCATGCGACGGCGCTGCCCTCCGCGCTGCGCGTCACCGACGCCCGGCTGCGACGACCGATGGCGGTGGCCTTCATTGCGATGTTCTGCGTGGCCATCGCGCAGATCACGGTGGGTTTCTTCGCCATCGATCGGCTGCACTTGGCACCGGGACCGGCGGCACGCGCGGCCGGCATCGCACTCACGGCGGTGGGCATCGGTCTGATGGCCTCGCAGTTGGTGGTGCGCAAGCTGGACTGGTCGCCACTGCGGTTGATCCGCACGGGCGCCGTGGTCTCGGCCCTCGGCTTCGGGGCCACGGCGATGGCCGCGACGCCGACCTGGCTCGCGGCGTGCTACTTCGTCGCGGCCGCAGGAATGGGCGGGGTCTTCCCGGCCTTCGCGGCGTTGGCAGCCAATGCGGTCGAGGGCCATGAACAAGGCGCCGCGGCGGGGTCCGTCGGCGCAGCGCAGGGTCTCGGCATCGTGCTCGGCCCGCTGATCGGCACGCTGCTCTACGAGTTCGGGGCGGGCGTTCCGTACCTGCTGGTTGCGCTGCTGCTGGCAGGGGTCGCGCTGTGGCGCATGCCGACCGGGCCCGCCCAGTCGTCGCAGCCATGACGACGCGGCGCTGCCTCAGCGCATGGACGTCGCCAACGCCTCGCTGGCCCCATCGCGCGTCGTCGCGCGGTGGGCGAAGTACCGAGCCGGCGACTCCCCGAAGGCGCGCCTGAACATCGCGATGAAGTTGCTCGGCGTGGCGTAGCCCAGCGCATCGGCCACGCGGGCCACCGACTCGCCTCGCGCCAGGCGCTCGAGCGCATGCACCAGTCCCGCCTGCTGACGCCACTGCGCGAAGCTCGTGCCCAACTCGGCCCGACACAGCCGCGTCAGGCTGCGCGGCGACAGCCCCGCCCATGCCGCCCATTCATCGAGCGTGCGCGCATCACCCGGCGCCTGCAGCACGGCCCGCGCGATGCGCAGCAGCCGTCGGTCGGTGGGCATGGGCAGATGCAGCGGCTCGTGCGGCGCATGCCGCAGTTCGTCCAGCAGCACGGCCGTCACCCGGCGCTGCGCGGCGGTGAGCCGGCCCTGTCCGCTCCAGCCCACCGCGCGGCGTACCAGGGCTCGCATCAATTCACTGACGCCCACGACGCAGGGATCGGAGGGCAAGGCCCGCGCGGCCTCGGGCGTCACCAGCACGTTCCAGCCGCTCATCACCCCGCTGATGCTGGCCGTGTGCGGCATGCCGGGCGGCACCCAGCCGGCGCGGTTCGGCGGCAGCAGCCAGGAACCCCGGCCGGCGCGCACGTGCATCAGGCCGTTCTCGATGCAGAAGATCTGGCCGCGCAGATGCTGGTGCCAGCCGGTCTCGCGCGTCCCGAGCTGGAAGTCGCTGTCCGTCTTCTCGCTGCCCCAGATGGCGATCAGCGGCGGGCCATCGGCGCGCTCGCCGAGCTCGAACAGCGCCATGTTCGGCGAGACGGGAGGTTCGGGATTCGCGGGGGTCGAGCGCATGGCTGGATTTCATCGTTTTACGTCCATACGACGTTATCAGGTCCTCCTCTGCCGGCCGGACACTGGGTCCTCACGAACCCCTGGAGTCCTGTCCCCATGCGCGCCACCGCCCCTTCCTCCGCTTCGCCCCTGCTGCGCCCCCACCTGCCCCCGTGGCTGGTCATCGCCATGGCCTGTCTCGCCTCGTTCATGGTGGTGATGGATGGCTCGATCGTGAACGTGGCCCTGCCCGCGATGCAGCGTGACCTCCACTTGTCCGTCGAGGCCCAGCAATGGGTGATCGACGCCTACCTGCTGAGTTTCGGCGGCTGCATGCTGCTGGCGGCGCGTGCGGGCGACCTCTACGGGCGGCGACCGGTGCTGCTGGCCGGCCTGTTCCTCTTCACGCTCTCCAGCCTGGCCGGCGGCCTGGCCGACGATGCCGCATGGCTGCTGGCGGCACGCGCCGTGCAGGGCCTCGGCGCCGCCGTGCTGGCGACCTCCTCCATGACGCTGGTGATGGCGGCGACGCACCACGACCAGCAGGCCCGCGCCAGCGCGCTGTCACTGTGGGCCGCGCTGAACTCCGCCGGCTTCGCGCTGGGCGTGGTCATCGGCGGCCTCCTGACCGAAGGCGTGGGCTGGCGCTGGGTGATGTTCGTCAACGTACCGGTGGGGCTGGCGCTGATGGCGGGCATCGCGTCCAGCCTGCTGGCCCCGGTCGCACCGACGGCGCGGCCTCGGCTGGACGTGCCCGGTGCGCTGACGTCCACGGTCGGCAGCGCGCTGCTGGTCTATGGCATCACGCAATCGACCGCACGGGGTTGGGGTTCTCCGCTGGTGTCGGGCGCGCTGGTCCTGGCGCTCGGAATGTTCGTGATGTTCATCCTCATCGAGCAGCGCAGCGCCCATCCGTTGATGCGCCTGTCGATCTTCGAACTGCCCGGACTCGCCGCAGGCAACCTGCTGATGCTGGGCCTGGGGGCCCTGCTCGCCGCGTCGATCTACCTGATCTCCACCAGCCTGCAGCAGGTGGCAGGCTACGGCGCGCGCGAGACGGGATGGGCGCTGCTGCCGATGGGCTCGATGCTGGCGGCGGTACGGCTGCTGTTCACGAAGGCGATGGGCGCGGGCAGAGCCCGGCGACTGCCGCTGGGAGGCGCGCTGCTGGCGGCCGCGGGGCTGGCCTGGCTGGGGGTCCTGCCACGTCATGCAGCGTTCCTGCAGCATGTGCTGGGGCCGACGTTGCTGGTCGGCGCCGGCCTGGGCCTGCTGATCCTGGCGGCCACGCATGCGGTGACTTCCGGCGTACCGGCGCAGGACGCCGGGCTGGCGTCCGGGGTGGCCAACACCTCCCGCCAGATGGGAGGCGCGCTGGGCGTGGCCGTGCTGGCAACCCTGGCGGGCGCCATCGCGCATGGACAGCCCGCGGGGATCGATGGACGGCAAGCCTTGCTGGCGGGCAGCCATGCCGCGTTCTTCGCTGCCGCTGGCCTGGCGCTGCTGTGCGGGCTGGTCTCGTTGCGGCTGGCCCGTCCGGCCTGAATCCTCCTCGTCGCATGACGAAGAGCTCGCCGGTTCCCGTGGCACCGAGGTCCTCCTTCCGGGTTCGCGTGGCCGGGTTCTGGCGGATCACGGGGCCGACCGGGGCTGGCCTCGATGGTCATGCAGGCGCCACCATGACGGATGCCATGCCCGCGACCCCGCCGAGCCTTCGCCGAGGCTCGCCCGCCGGCCTCACGGCCACGAACGATGACGCGGTCGCGGTCGCGACCGCGCCGGCTCCTCGAACAGCGTGCGCCGTGGCGCCTCGTGGGCGCCGGCGCCTTGCGTCGAGAGAACCTCGCGCGGGTTCGGGTGATGCAGGGTGCCACCGCCGCCCGTGCCGCTGCCATCCCCGGTTCCGATTTCCAGCCCGGCCCCGGCCTCGGCCTGGCGACGCGTCAGCCAGCGCCGCACCGGCACGTCGATGCGCTTGAACGCCACCCAGGCCAGTCCCACGCAAGCGCCGATGGCGACGACCACGACGAGGCCGTGCTGCCAGATCGGCAGGGGTTCGAAGCGTCGCAGCGCGCCCAGCACGGCCCGCACGACCGGATAGTGGAGCGCGTAGAGCGGATAGGACACCGCGCCGAGCCACAGCGTGAGTGGTCGCAGTCCGGCCGCCGGCGCGATCGACGCCGCGTGGAGCAGCAGCATCGGCAGCAGGATCAGCACGGCGACCGCCTCGTAGAGGCCGCTGAGCGCGCGTGGCATCGGCACGAAGAAGATCGCCATCAGCATCAAGACCAGGCCGACGCATCGGGCGGGCGATTCCACGGGCCGCCGCGGCAGCCGGGACGCCAGCCGATACAGGAGGATGCCGACGCAGACCGGATAGAGCACGCGGATCAGGCCGACCGGCATGACGGCCCAGGCGTCGCGCAGCGGGACGTGCGGGCGCGTCAGCGCATCGATCACCACCACCACCCCCGCCAGTCCCATGACGGCGATCAGCGGCCGGTCTCCGGCGCGCAGCAGCCACGGGAATGCCAGCGAGACGACGAACTGCAGGAACAGCGCCCACTGCGGCGGATTGGCCGGCCAGGACTGCGCATGGCCGATCGGGAACAGGGACGACGGCAGCATGACGAGATTGGCGACCGAGGCGCCCAGCAGGTTCCAGATCGTCGCCACGTCGCCTTGCAGCACCAGCTTCGCCAACAGCACCAGCATCCCGGCGACCAGGCCGCACAACAGCATCGGATAGAGCCGGATGCAGCGCGTGGTGTAGAAACTCCTGAACGACAGTCGCCTCGCCAGCAGGTCGCCATAGGCATGGGTGAGAACGAAACCGCTCAGGCAGAGAAAGAAGTCGAGCGCCAGGCGGGCATGCCCGATGCGCAGGCCCGGGATGTCGATCGGTTCGAGGAAATGGAGCGACACGACCAGGATGGCCGTCACGCCCCGCAATCCATCCAGGATTTCATAGCGACCGTTCATGGGGAAGATCCAATGTGCATTGCGTGAGGCCGGGCCGATCGACTGCGCCGCGCGGATCGGGTGGAAGGGAGCACGCCCCACAACGCTTGCGACGCCCGGGCGCCTCGATCAGCAGGACACGGAAAGGCTAACGACCTTGTCGCGACAATGGCTTGCGAGATAATCCCAAAGTGGTATTGACGTCCTGAACGCGCTTTGCGCACGCCGTCTTAAGCACTACTCACAGTGGCCATTCACAGCGAGCGACCGTTCACGGCCACCCTTCCGGAACCCCGGCATCGCACGCCGCGGTTCACCCGCTTCCGCTAGAGCAACAGGAAGGCGGCCGCCGCGACGAGCGTCGGTCCCAGGGCCCCCAGCAGCAGCCCGCCGGCGCCGATCGTCTCGTCGGCGAAACCGCGCTTGAGCAGCGCCACGCCGGCCGGATTGGGCGCGTTGGCGATCACGGTCAGTCCGCCCCCGGCCACGGCGCCCGCCACCAGCATGTACTTGGAGGCATCGGGGATGCCGACGATCAGCGAGCCGAGATAGGTCAATGCCGCGTTGTCCGTGATGGCGGTGAGACCGAGCGCACCGACGAACAGCGCCAGGGGCGCCAGCGCCGAGACGATCGGCTGCAGCCACCACTGCTGCATGCCGCCCAGCACGACCAGGCCCGCGAGGAAGAAGCCGACCAGCAGGGCCTCCTTCAGGATCAGCGGACTCTGATGACGTTCATAGGCCTGCGTGAAGCCGAGGAACATCAGGAACAGGCCGAGGAATACCACCGGATGATGGGCGAACAGCACCACGCCCGCGAGCAGGCCGAGATGCACCACGACCACCGACAGCGGCACGCGGGCCTCCTCGGGCAGCTCGTCGTTGCCCACGGGCGCGGGCCGCAGGTGCGTGCGCAGGACATAGGTGGCGACGGTGGCGTTCACCAGCACCGCGATGGCCGCCTTCCAGCCGAAATTGGCGAGCATGAAGGCGCTGTCCCATTGCCAGGTGGTCGCCACCATCAGCACCGGCGGCGCGGCATACGAGGTCAATGTTCCGCCGATCGAGACGTTGACGAACAGCACGCCCAGCGCCAGGTACTTGACGCGCTCGGGCACCTGCGGGCGGAAGATCTGCGAGGCCAGCATGAGGGCGGCGATGGTCATGGCGGCGGGCTCGGTGATCAGCGAGCCCAGCAGCGGCACCGCCGCCAGGCCGAGCCAGGCGGTGGCCAGCGGCGTGCGGACCGGCATCCAGCGCGCCACGGCGTTGACCAGCGACATCACGGTGCGCAGCACGGGGCGCGAGGCCGCGATCACCATCACCACGAAGACGAACAGCGGCTCGGTGTAGTTGCGCGATTCGGCATAGTCGAGCGCCGCGCCGCCGCCGGAGACCAGCGCCATGACGAGCACCAGCACGATGGCCCAGAAGCCGAACACGACCTCGACCTCGCCGAGCAGGTGGAACAGGCCGGCATGGCGCGGATGACGATGGGAGAGGCGTTCGAACTGCTTGGCGCCGAAGGTGTGCAGCAGGGCGATCGCGAAGAGAGCGGCGGCGATCCACTGGATCGGGGTGTCTGACATGGGATTCCTAGGTCGTGACGAAGCCGCGCGGCGGCCCGACCTGCGCGAATCCTGATGCACCCGACATGACGTGCACCACCCGGCACGCAGTGTACCGGCCCGCCGCGGCGCGAACCGCATCGGCCGCCGGGCCACCGACGTCGCCGGCGTGGACATCGGCACCTCCCCATAATCGCTTCCTTTGCCCGGCGGGACCATGCAGCGATTGAGCGAGGAACTGGGGAAACTCTCGAAGGCCGAGATCGAGACGCTCTTCAAGCAGATCCTGGACGCCGTGCCCGACATGGTGCTGCTGAAGGCGCCGGGCTCGCGCCTGGTCTGGGCCAATGCCGCCTTCCGCGCCGCCTATGGCATGTCGAAGGAGCATTTCCAGCACGTCGTCGACAGCCCCTACTACCGCGCCGAATACACCCGCCAGTACGTCGAGGCCGATGCCAGCGTCTTCAACGAGCACCAGACGATCGTCATCCCCAGCGAACCGCTGACGCGCGCCGATGGCGAGGTGCTGCGGGTGCACACGACCAAGTCGCCGATCTACGACGAACAGGGCCGGGCCGTGCTGCTGGTGGCGGTCTGCCACGACCTGGCCGAGCGCCATCGGCTGGAGGCGCAGCTGCGGCTGGCCGACCGCATGGCGTCGGTCGGCACGCTGGCCGCCGGCATCGCGCACGAGATCAACACGCCGATCCAGTTCGTCAACGACAGCGTGCATTTCCTGCGGCAGGCCGCCGACGACCTGCTCGACTGCCTGGGTCATGTCGAGACCCTGCGCCACCGTCTGGGCGACGCCACGGCGGCGCCCGGCCTGGACGCCGCCGCGAGCGCGCTCGTGGAGAGCGCCGACACCATCGACCTGGCCGATCTCGCCGAGCACATCCCCAAGGCCTTCGCGCGCTGCCAGGACGGCCTCGACCGCGTCAGCGCGATCGTGAAGGCGATGCGGGTGTTCGCGCATCCGGGCAACGACGTCATGGCGCCCTCCGACCTCAACCAGGCGATCCAGAGCACCCTGACGATCGCGCGCAACGAATACCGCTTCGTCGCCGACCTGGCCACCGCGTTCGGCGAGCTGCCGCCGGTCCACTGCCTCATCGGCGACATCAACCAGGTGGTGCTCAACCTGATCGTCAACTCCGCCCATTCGATCGCCCAGAGGAACGCTGGCAGCGAGCGCCGGGGCCTGATCGACATCCGCACCCGCTGCGACGCGACGCATGCCGTCGTCACCATCGCCGACGACGGCATCGGCATCGCGCCGGAGATCGCCCCGCGCGTCTTCGAGATGTTCTTCACCACCAAGGAGGTCGGCAAGGGCACCGGCCAGGGCCTGGCGATGGCGTGGTCGGTGATCACGGAGAAGCATGGCGGCGCGATCGGCTTCGAGAACAACGCGCGCGGCGGCGCGACCTTCACGATCCGGCTGCCCATCGCCGGCAGATGCGCGCCCTGCGCGCCCGACGGGACCCGCCCATGCCCCTGAATCCACCACCCAAGCCGCACATCCTGTGCGTCGACGACGAGCCCCAGGTCCTGGAGTCGCTCAAGCTCAACCTGCGCCGCGCGCACACCGTCTCGACCGCCACCGGCGGCGCCGAGGCCCTGGCCCTGCTCGACCAGGCGAGCGACATCGCCGTGATCGTCTCCGACATGCGGATGCCCGGGATGAACGGCGCCGCCTTCCTGGCCCAGGCGCGCCACAAGGCGCCCGATGCCGTTC
>Ga0308164_10000665_pt1 | contig 49947 bp, 41 predicted proteins | sample PhyTR2_FD_201031 | JGI IMG/M metagenome (GOLD analysis project Ga0308164, IMG submission 201031) | Phyllosphere microbial communities from UC Gill Tract Community Farm, Albany, California, United States - DLSLT.R2 | ecosystem: Host-associated > Plants > Phyllosphere > Unclassified | place: USA...
GGGTAAACTTGCCGTAAAGATGAAGTAAACATGGGGTAAACAAGGTATGGTTATCATACCGTTAAAAGACAAAGAAGATATGTTGTGATATATACGTTGGTATTTACTGGTTTCTTTGTATACGCTCACCGCAGCAACCCTAATTCTTTGTCTTATACGGATTTCAATGACACAGTTAGGTCTAAGAATTCATGTTATTCCTGGTTTTACTTTATCTCACTATTTGATTTTCCTAAAATCACTTTACACTTCAATACCTATTCCTGAATGAGCTTTACACACCGTGCTTCCTGTCAGGAACTTGGGGTACTGTGCACATCATTCATACTTTCAATTTGTTCATACCATATTGATTACAACTCCAATAGCTACATATTATATATAGGCATATGCGTTTTATTAAGATAAGCTGAATAACAAATAGAAAGACATCAACTATACCGGCAATTGGGAAAAGGATATGAAGCGGTACTACAAAATTTCAACATTAACCACCCTAAAGTGCAGTTTGCTATGATTTATAGCAACTTAACTCAGCACCTTTAAAAAACCACAGAGTTTCTTGATTAATTATTTTATGTGTCTTAAGTTTACACTTGTAACGATTAGATAATTGTTATAGCTTTGTAGTTCTGATTGTGCACGATTAGGATGTCAAAGCGAGCCTCGCATCGAAATCTAACAAATTATCTGGCGAGCGTAAGTGTAGCATCCATCACCCTATATATGATATAGGGCTGGTGCTCCTTATGTCTATTGTCAGATGCCATTTCCAAAAGAAATGGTGGTTTTGTTAGAACCTCGATACAATAGACTGAGTGAGTTACCAGCCCTTTATTACGATGGTACCCGCCTAGTCATGAGGCTTAATGAATTAACAGATGTATTGATTAATTTTTTAAAGCAAATGACTAAAGAGAATCCAAACCTGCTAACAGTGCCCTTAGAGTTTAAGGTGGCCTGTTTCACGTACAAAATCAGCCATCAGGAGGCACTGCAGATCTTCATCAATTACTGTACAATTTATCACACCCTAAAACCGGGTTACACCAGATTGTACAATGAAGCCCTTGAAACCATTTTCCAGTACCTTGAATTGAAACGCCCGGGTACCGAACCAGTAGTTAATCAGGGTAGTGAAACACAAGGCTGCCTGCTGGCCATCCTGGAAGAGGTGATAGAAAACGGCGCCAGTGCAAGCCGTGCAAAAAAGGAAGTGGCCAAACAGGTAAACCGCCTGATCAAATCAACCCCGGGCACCTACTACCCAAAATCAAGAAAACTTTACCTTGATGAAGAAACGCCACTGGAGCTGAGCAAAGATTTCTGCGCCATGTGTGAGCTGTATGAATGCCACCCTGCAGAAATACTGGATTATTATATGAGCAGAATCTCCATAGCAGAAATGGATTCCCGCTGGGATCTTAGGATTAAGGAAGACAACTGCAGCATGTATTTCTTTATGGCGACAGTATTCAACTACCTGCAGCAGCACAAAGAGCTGTTAAAAATTACCAACGAGGAGGATGAATTTTTACAGGAAGTGGAAGAATACCGCCTGTATCTGTATCCGATTAAGAACCTGGCGCACCGCACCAGGCTGCTGAAAGAGTTCTATGAAGATTATTATTTTAGTGTAAACCCTAATGAATTAAATTATGCAAACTAACATGAATATTAACGTGCCTAATGAATTTGCACAGATGTGCCAATACTCACAGCAGACACCAGAAGAGGTTTTGCAATCTTTCGCAGACCAGGTGTCTTACCCATTGTTTTTTACCACCGAAGACCGGAATAAAAAACTGGCCACTTACTTCTTTATTCAACTGATTCAATCACCAGAGTTCAAAGGCCAGATTAATGAGAGCCTGGAAGAACATTATTTTATGCAAATGGCAAATGCCATCAATGAAAGCTTTGCCCAGTATCCCGGCGATGAGGAAAAAGCAATAGCCATAGCCCGTGAAATAATGGAGCAATGGGCAAAATCTGCCGTTGCTGAACGTAGCAGGTACCTCACTGATCAATTATAAGAGATAGATTTTGTACAAGACAAGTGCACCTAACAATTTCGGTCAAACTTGAATCACATCCGTATCAAACTCGTATGAAACCTGCCCTTGTCAAGTAGTTGATAAGGGCGGGTTTCATACAAGTTTGGTTCAGGTTTATTACGAGTTTGAACACCGCTAATCAGAGCAAGGGTGTTATCATTATCAGAATGCAAAGGGAAAATGGCTATTGAGATACGTTAATTATCTGTTTATGATCTTCGTCATATATTATTCGCAAGCAGAATAGAACCTTGCAGCCGAATTAATCAGTGATGACAATATACAAAATTTTCCATTTCGATTCCGCCCACTACCTGCAAAATGTAATTGACGATCAAAAATCCAGCGTATATATATATGAGGGCTAAGGCAGATCTTCAACTTGCAAAATGGCTTTACTGCGGTGCATGCTGTATTTTCATACAAATACTCCTGGGAGGTATTACGCGCCTCACAGGTTCCGGACTATCCATTACTGAGTGGCAGCCACTATTAGGTTTCCTACCCCCGATGGATACGGCCCAGTGGAACCATAGTTTCAACCAATACAAAGAAATTGCTCAATTTAAACAGGTAAACTCCCATTTCGGCCTTGTCGACTATCAGATGATTTTCTTCTGGGAATGGCTCCACAGAAATTGGGCAAGAATGCTGGGTCTGATCTTTATTATTCCCTTTTTTGTTTTCCTGTTCACAGGAAAAATCAGGATGAAGATGCTCATACAACTTACTATCCTTTTTCTATTAGGTTCTTTACAAGCGGTAATCGGCTGGATAATGGTTAAGAGCGGATTGAACGACATCTCCATTGCTGTCAATGATGTAAAATTAGCTATCCACTTTATAACGGCATTGCTTCTTTTGGCCTATACCCTTTGGCTGGCATTTAAACTGAGTATTCCTCCATTGACCCTTCATTATGCAGCCGGATTAAAAAACCTTACAGGATTCACACTTATATTAATATTCTTACAATTGTTTTACGGCGGATTAATGGCCGGTTCTAAAGCAGCACTGGCGGCACAAACCTGGCCAGATATAAACGGACATATTATACCACCAGAGTTTTATGTAACCAGTCTTCGCTCTGGCACTACTTATCTACTTACGGTGCAATTTATCCACAGAACGCTGGCTTATCTGATAGCTATTCTCATTTTACTCATTTATAAAAAATCTATTTTCCTTAAAGCACAGCAATTTACTACTTTACTTAGGCCAATCCCTCTCATCCTCGTATTGACACAGATATTTCTCGGAATCATGACCCTTTTAAACACTTTGGGCCCCTCTTACAAGTTTTATGCCTTGATCCATCAGGGTACAGGTATTTTATTAATGGCGGCTGTACTGCCTATTTTTTACCTGAGCCATAAAAAGAGTGTCTGTGAAAGGTCGCTTTAAGAGTATTCAGACACAGAACATATTCCACATAACCAACAATTAGAATTAATTATTAAATTTGCAGCATTAAACGCCGTTTGCAGCGGTATTAATCATTATGAAAAAATTCCAGACCTTACTTTACTATTGCTATAGTCCTATAGCTGATGCAGAACAATTTGCTGCCGACCACCTTAAATTTTGTAAATCTCTAGACCTTGTAGGCCGGATTATCGTAGCCGATGAAGGCCTTAATGGAACCGTATCGGGTACCAGGGAAGCCTGCACAGCCTATATGGAAGCCATCCACGCAGATGAGCGCTTTGCAAAAACAGAATTCAAAATAGACGATGTTGAAGAACCTACTTTTATTAAGATGCACTGCCGCTATAAATCTGAGATTGTCCATTCAGGTTTAAGGGATACGAGCATCATCAATCCTAATGAAAAAACAGGTAAACATCTGGAGCCATCACAATTTAAAGAAATGATCGATCAGGATGATGTTGTCATCCTGGACGTACGCTCTAATTATGAGCATAGCCTTGGAAGGTTTAAAAATGCAGTTACACTGGATATTGAGAACTTCCGCGACTTCCCTGAAAAGATTGCCGAACTGGAGCAATACAAGGATAAAAAAATTCTTACCTACTGTACAGGAGGTATTAAATGTGAAAAAGCTTCTGCTTTGTTATTGCATCATGGATTTAATGATGTATACCAATTGCATGGCGGGATTATTAAATACGGTAAAGAAGCCGGAGGCGAAGACTTTGAAGGTAAATGTTATGTGTTTGATAACCGTATCGCAGTAGATGTTAATTCAGTGAACCCATCTGTAGTATCTACTTGTTACAATTGCGGAACAACCACCGCGAAAATGATCAACTGTGCCAACCCGGAATGCAACGAACACATCACGCAATGTGATGAATGCGGAACAAAATTAGAAGGCTGCTGCTCTGATGACTGTTTAACGCATCCGCGAAGAAGACCTTATGATGGAACAGGATACTATGTTAAAGTGCCGCAACCGGTTAATTTGTCTTTGAAATAGGTACACTAACCATGTTATCATTTAATAATGGTTAATTTGCAATACATCACTGGATATTCCTCTGTATTTGTATAATGAACACTCGCTGCCTGTTTTATCTGTCGCTCATCCTTTGTGTTTTTCTGCCTGGCTTTAACGTTAAGGCAGAAGATATAAAAAGTATAGGTGTTCCTTACGTCCAAAATTTTCCAAAGTCGGTTTATCTTTCGGGAAATCAAAACTGGGCGATAGCAAAGGATAAAAAGGGACTTATGTATTTCGGTAATGCCCAGGGCCTGCTTACTTATGATGGAAAGTACTGGCAGCAATATGTAATGCCGGAACGGCAAATTGTACGTGCAGTAGCAACCGGCGAGAATGGAACCGTTTACACGGGTAGTTACGGCGAGTTTGGCTTTTGGTCGTTAAACAAACACCGGCTTACTTATACCTCGCTGAATAAACTTGTCCCGGGCTCCTCCCCTGTTACAGATGAGATCTGGAAAATTTTTACAGATGGAGATCGTGTACTGTTCCAGACTTTCAGTGCCATTTACATCTATCAGCACAATAAGGTCAGGGTAATCCGCAGCCCAGGTACCTTCCTTTTTCTGCAGCATGTAGGGAAAAGGTTCTTTATCGAAGTCCTGAATAAAGGGATATTTGAACTGAAGGGCGACAAATTAACGGCCTTACCCCATGCTGATCAGGTTTCTCCTGCAAATGTGCTGAGCATACTTCCTTATAAAAACAATCAGCTGCTGATAGGAACAAGTAAAGATGGCTTATATACCTATGACGGGCAAAACTTTAAGCCCTTTAACACGCCGGCCAACGATTTCCTCAAAACTTTCCAGCTCAATAATGGTGCAAGTATTAATAATAAGTACTATGCTTTCGGTACCATTCTGAATGGATTGATATTGATCGATGAGGACGGCCGTATTATCCAACGGATCAATAAAACGGGTGGATTACAGAACAATACTGTACTGAGCCTCTTTGCAGATGAAGGGCAAAACCTATGGACGGGACTTGATAATGGAATTGACCGCGTAGAACTTAACTCACCACTTTATTTTTATCTTGATAAAGCAGGCCAGTTTGGAACGGTATATTCAAGTCTCATTTATAATGGCAATATCTATCTTGGTACTAACCAGGGGCTATTTTATAGTCCATGGAAGCCCGGCAACGGGAATACTTTCAATTTCAAACTGATACCCGGTTCTCAGGGACAGGTATGGGAACTGGTCATGATTGACGGACAATTGCTCTGCGGTCATAACGAAGGTACCTTCCGCGTGATGGGGGATCAGCTGGAAAAGGTTTCTCCGTTTAGCGGAGGCTGGACCATAAAAAAACTGAACAGTAATCCGGATTACCTGATACAGGGAACTTACAACGGGTTGGTGCTCTATAAAAAGGATGCTCAGGGAATTTGGCGGTACCACATAAAAATTGGAAACTTTGCGGAGCCGTCCAGGTACGTAGAACAGGACAGCCACGGAGACATCTGGGTAAGTCACGCATACAAGGGACTTTACCGGTTAACCTTAAGTCCCGATTTTAAAAGAGTGGTTAAAACCAGTTATTACGATGAAAAAAATGGCCTTCCTGGTAATTTTAACATCAATATTTTCATGCTGGAAAACAGATTGATCTTTTCATCGGATAAGGGTTTTATGCTTTATGACGACATCAGTAACCGGTTTAGTCCCTATCAAGAATTGAATAGGGGCCTCGGAACTTTTGCCTATTCTAACAAGATTATTTCTGCGGGTGTTAAGAAATATTGGTTTATCGACCATGGAAGAACGTCGTTGGTAGACTTTAAGGAGCCCGGGAAATTGCTGATCGACTCAAACAGGTTTAGCTTACTTGATGGCAGGATGGTGCAATACTATGAAAACATCAGCAGGATCAGCAACAACATGTACCTGGTAAGTGTAGATGACGGCTTTGTAATTTATGATGCCAGTGGGAGGAACATTAAGGAGAAGAATAAACCACTTCCAGATGTGCTCATCAGAAAGGTTGAAGATGTAACTGACAATTACAGCACGATCAGCGAAAGTGGAAATGACGGGGCGCTTGTGGAAATCCCTTTTAGCAGAAACAATATCCGGATATCGTACGCATTACCCTATTACAGACAAGCTAAAATTAAATTTCAATATTTTCTGGAAGGGTATTCCAAACAATGGTCTGAATGGAGCAATTCTTCGCAAAAGGATTTCACCAATCTGGGCAGCGGGAAATATAAATTTCTTGTACGGGCAAAAATCAACGATGAGATGGTCAGCAAAACCAGCGTGTTCGAATTCACCATTCTTCCACCATTCTATCTGAGTAATTGGGCACTCGCATTTTATTCCTTGCTGGCTATTTTACTCCTATACCTTGGAAAAAAACAATACGAGTACAAACTGCAGAAAGACCGCAACAAAATCCTTATTAAAGTTCAGGTAGAAAAAGAAGAATTTCTGAAGAAAGAGGCTGAAGTTACCGAGAAACAAATAATCAAAATACAAACGGAGAAACTCCAGGCAGAACTTCAAAGTAAAACCCGTGAGCTGGCCAACTCTGCAATGAGCCTTGTGTATAAAAACGAACTACTGCAGAAGCTGAGCGAAGAGATGCTTAAGTTAAAGGATGGTGATGGCAAAAAGGTAGCAACTGACCAGGTTCGAAAAGTCCAGAAAATAATTGACGAGGGAATGAATGATGAGCGCGACTGGACTTTATTTGAGACCAGTTTCAATGAGGCACACGGCAGTTTCTTTAAAAAACTTAAAGCAAACCATCCAGACCTGGTTCCAAATGACCTAAAATTATGTGCCTATCTGCACATGAATATGAGTAGCAAAGAAATGGCCTCGCTATTAAACATTTCACTCAGAGGAGTAGAAATCCGTAGGTACAGGCTCCGGAAGAAGCTGAATATCCCCCATGACAAGAACCTTGCTGAGTTCTTTATGGAGCTTTAGGACTACATCATTACTACACACACCCCTAAAAGGAGTACGCAATCTTTCTATTATTACTTTCACATGTGATTTTGATTTAAGTGCTCTTACACTAGTTTGAAGCGCGTTCAAAACCCCTATTGTACCGAAAAACACTTATTGTATTTAATACACAAAGCTATCCTGATGTAATTTTGTTGAGGCCATTTCTTTGTTTTAGCTGTTTAGCAACCTGAGATTTAACCCACAATTAAACGAAAAAACCAAATAGAGCATGAAAAGATTATTTACAAAATTCTCTGTTTCAAGTTTCCTTTGCCTATTGCTTTTTAATGTAGCATCAGCCCAAAACATTACTGTTACGGGTGTAGTTTCAGACAGTCAGGATAAAACAACCCTGCCAGCTGTAAGTGTTACCATTAAAGGAGCTGCAGGAGGAACGCAAACAGATGTTTCCGGCAAATACGCAATCAGCGTTCCCGCAAACGCAATACTGATTTATACCTATATAGGATATACTACTCAGGAGATCCCGGTAAACAACCAGACAACGCTTAATGTATCCCTTACTCCATCAGCACAGCAATTAGAGCAGGTTGTGGTGGTTGGTTATGGCACACAGCGCAAAATCGATGTAACAGGATCTGTTGCCAGTGTAAAAGGTGAAGAAATATCCAAGCAGGCTTCGCAAAACGCTGTGAGCGGATTACAGGGTAAGATTGCGGGTGTTTCGATTACCAACTCCGGGTCACCAGGTACCGCTCCCCAGATCCGCATCCGTGGCCTGGGAACGATCTTTGGTAACCAGGCTCCGCTATATGTAGTGGATGGTGTATGGTACAGTGACATCAACTTCCTGAATCCGGCCGACATTGAAAATTTAAGCGTACTTAAAGACGCATCAGCCCAATCTATTTATGGTATCCGTGCCGCAAATGGTGTAGTATTGGTAACCACTAAAAAAGGAAAGATCGGTGCACCTACGGTGATCAACTATGATGCCTATGCAGGCTTTCAAAAGGTTACCAACAAGGTGAAAATGGCAGATGCCTCGGAATATGCTACTTTGACCAATGAACTCTCTACTTCAAACGGCGGGACTGCCTTATTTGACAATCCGGCATCGCTTGGTAAAGGCACAGACTGGTATGACCAGATTCTGCAAAATGCTTTTGTGATGAACCATAGCCTGTCGGTTATGGGCGGATCGGAAAAATCAACTTACAACATCTCCCTGGGATATCTTGATCAGGATGGTATTGTAAAAAACAATAACTACAAACGATACACCGCCAGGGTATCAAATGATATTCAGATATTTAAAAATCTGAAGGTAGGTTACAATGTTACAGGAGTGGCGAGCAAATCGAACGACATTCCCTCAACGATCTTCCATCAGATGTTTTCGGCCTCGCCAACAATAGCTGTGTTTAATCCTAATGGCTCATACGGTGATCCTAATGACCAGCGTTTGGGTGACGGCGCAAACTTTAACCCACAGGCTACACTTGATTTTTACAATCAAAATACTAAAGAATACAGGGCTACAGGAAATATCTATGCTGAGCTGAAGTTCCTGAATCACTTTACTTTTAAAACAAGTATCGGTGGTGAATTCGGACAAACTGAAGGCAGAACATACGCACCTGTATACTATGCAACCTTTGCCCAGCAGTCGCAAAACAGTATACTGGACCTGAATCGTATTGAGACCCGTAACTGGATCATTGAAAACACGCTGACCTACCAGAATACATTTAAAAAAGATCATAACCTGACATTACTTATCGGTCAGTCGGCACAAAGCAACAGATCTTATGGTATTACTGCCCAGGCGCGGGACGTACCCTTTAACAGTGATGCAGATCTATACCTGAGACTGGGTAATGCTGACACCCGTTATGCGGATGACCAGGCGAGTCTGATTAAGTTTGCATCTTATTTTGCAAGGGCCAACTATTCCTTCAAAAACAAATATCTGTTGAATGCGTCGATCCGCGCTGACGGAGCATCACAATTTTTTGGTAACGAAACCTGGGGATACTTTCCATCAGTAGGTGCCGGATGGGTATTGACCAATGAAGAATTTATGAAAAACCAGACGATCTTCAGCAACCTGAAAATCCGTGGTAGTTATGGTGTTGTAGGAAATGCAAGTGTACCGGTAAATCCTACGCAGGCGCTTATAGCCCAAACAGGAGATCTAGCAGCAATTTATAATGATCTGGTTTATACTGGCAAGAGCAGCAATACACTCGTTCCTCCTTTCATCGTATGGGAAAAAGGTATTGGCGCCAATGTTGGATTTGAAGCCGGGTTCCTGACCAACAGGTTAAACATTGAAGGTGATTTATACACACGCAAAACATCCAGGGCAATCTTTGGGCTGCCAATCCTGGGTTCATTGGGAACTGTAAACAACCAGATCCTTGGTAACCAGGCCGACCTTCAGAACAGGGGTGCGGAACTATCTGTTTCATGGAGTGATAAAACAGGCAGCGGGTTAACCTACTCGGTTAGTGGTAATATTGGTTACAATGCCAACAAAGTGCTGAATGTAATATCAGGAAACACGCCTATATACAGTGGCAGCACCGGGATTACCAATGGTTTTCTAGCTACCAGAACTGTGGTGGGCGACCCTATCGGACAGTTCTATGGGTATAAAACAGCAGGGATTTTCCAGGATGCCGCAGATATTGCTGCCTCGCCTACGCAATCTGGTGCACTGGCAGGTGGTTTTAAATACCAGGACCTGAATGGCGATGGTAAAATTACATCGCTGGACAGAACGGTAATCGGAAATCCAAACCCTAAATACACTTATGGCGTAAACACCAGCTTTGCCTATAAAAACTTCGACCTCGCACTGGACTTCCAGGGAGTTGCCGGAGTAGACATTTACAATGCTAACCTGGCTTACCGTTTCGGTAATGAGAACTTCACCAAAGATTTTGTTGATAACCGCTGGCATGGAGCAGGTACTTCCAATACCTATCCTTCAGTGAATATCGGTTCTTCTGCCAACTCTGCACCAAACTCTTTTTATGTATCCAGCGGATCATATTTCAGGGTAAGAAATGCGCAGTTAGGTTTCACCCTTCCTAATAGTACACTGGAGAAATGGAAAATTAAGAAAATCAGGTTCTACGCAAATGCACAGAATGCCATCAATTTGTTCGGATATAAAGGATTCAGCCCGGAAATTGGCCCTGCACCTACCAATGTTGCAGACAGGATCACAAATGCAACAAGCTCTACGACCCTCAATGCGGGTCTGGATGCAAACGTATATCCGTTATACGCAACTTACAACTTTGGTGTTAACCTGACATTCTAATCTGCAATCACATGAAACTCAATCATAAATTATATTCAAAATCAGTTTTGGGAGCAGGTATACTCATCGCCGCCTCTCTTTTTCCTTCCTGTAAAAGGGAATTCCTTGATGTTCCGCAACAGGGACAACAACAAAGTGAAGTATTCTGGAAAACTGCTGCAGATGCCAGCGCTGGTGTAAATGCCATCTATGGTAATATGCGCTCCTATGAAAACACAGCCTTTCCGGCAATTGCCATCGAAAGCATGGGTTCTGATGATGCCGAAAAAGGCAGCAGCCCAAGTGATGCCAGTTTCTTCCTCGACTTTGATACTTTTACCATAGACCCGAATCAGGGCAATATATCAGGATTCTGGAACGGACAGTACCGCAACATCAATTATTGTAACCAGGTAATTGCCAATGTTCCGGCCATTACAATGGATGAAACGCTGAAAGCCCAATATCTGGCAGAAGCTAAATTTATACGTGCACTGTCTTATTTCAGACTGGTACGTGCTTTTGGAGCTGTTCCCCTGCGCCTGACTATACCGCAGGACGCATCAGAATATAACATTCCAAGAACTGATGCTACGCAGGTATATGCACAGATCGAAACAGACCTGACAGATGCCGCAGCAGCGCTTCCGGTAAGTTATGCTAGTGTTGATCTGGGCAGGGCAACAAAGGGTGCTGCACTTACGCTGCATGCTAAAGTAGCCATGTACCTTAAAAAATGGAACGATGTGCTGAACTATACCAATACGGTGATGGGCATGAACTACAGCCTGCTGCCAAGCTTTGAATCTGTATTCAGGATTCCCAATGAAAACAGCAGTGAATCTATCTTTGAAATTCAGTGTGCACTGGTACCGGGCAATACTTCAGTTTCAAACTCTCAGTATTCGCAAGTTCAGGGCGTCCGTTCAGCCAGAGGTGGCGGATGGGGTTTCAATGTACCTACAGCAGATCTGGCCGCATCATTTGAAGCAGGCGATCCGAGAAGGGATGCTACTATCATCTTCAGGGGCGAAACTACTCCGCAGGGCGATGTAATTGACGCTAATGGCGATAATCCCAGGTTCAACCAGAAATCATATGTACCATTCAGCCTTTTTGTAAATGGCTTTAATGAAGGTGCACAGCAAAATGTACGCGTGCTGCGTTTCTCAGATGCATTGTTGATGAATGCCGAAGCTGCCAACGAACTTGGTAATACCGCACAGGCGCTTTCCTCACTGGAAAGAGTACGTGCCAGGGCCCGTCAGGGTAATCCTGCAATTCTGCCAGCTGTGACCACTACAGATCAGGCAGCAATCCGCGCTGCAATATACCGCGAGAGAAGATCAGAATTTGCGATGGAGTTTGACCGTTATTTTGACGTGATCCGCCAGGGACGCGGAGCAGCAGTGTTTGGCCCCAAAGGATGGAAAGCCGGAAGAAACGAAATATGGCCGATCCCGCAGACAGAAATTGACCTGAGCGGTGGCCTGCTCACTCAAAACCCGGGTTATTAATATCCTATCTAACCAGATAATATCAAGGTTGCTGGTCTTGGCCGGCAACCTTTTTTTAAACTTATTCAAATGCTGAAAGCCATTAAAAACCATAGTACTTTATTTTTGCTGACCATCCTGTGCAGCGTAACGTTGACCTATCGAACAGCCCTTGCACAAAACAAAGGAAATGATCGCATTGCCCCGCAGCTTAAGATCAATAAAAAGCTGAGCGACGAACAGCTGCTGGACCTGGTACAAAAACAAACGTTCCGTTACTTCTGGGATTTTGCACATCCGGTAAGCGGAATGGCGCGCGAACGCAGCAACAAATCTTTTGATTATGGGGATGAAGTGGTAACAACAGGTGGTACGGGCTTTGGCGTTATGGCTACCATTGTAGCTTCAGAACGTAAGTTCATCACCCGTGAGCAAGCTGCCGCCCGCACCAAGAAAATTGTGGATTTTTTATGGAAAGCAGACATGTTCCATGGTGCGTTTCCGCATTGGATGAACGGTGAAACCGGTAAAGTGATCCGATTTAGTCCTAAAGATGACGGTGCTGATCTGGTAGAAACTTCCTTTCTTTTCCAGGGCCTCCTCACTGCACGTCAATATTATACTGCAGACAATCCTGTGGAAAATGATATCCGCAATAAAATCCTGTGGATGTGGGAAGGTATAGAATGGAACTGGTTCACGCAAAACCAAAATGTTCTTTACTGGCACTGGAGCCCAAACAACGACTGGAGCATGAACCATCAGCTTAAAGGATGGAACGAGTGTTTTATTACCTATATACTTGCGGCCTCCTCGCCAAAATTCCCAATCACTAAAAGAGTGTATGAAGACGGTTGGGCAAACAGCAATACCTTTTTTAACGGCAAAAAGTTCCTTGGCATTACCCTTCCTCTGGGTTTTGAATTTGGAGGCCCCTTGTTCTTCTCCCATTATTCTTTTCTGGGACTGGACCCTCGCGGTCTTGAAGACCGTTATGCTGATTATTTCGAGCAAAATACCAATCATACATTGATCAATAGGGCCTATTGCGTAGAGAATCCCAAACATTATAAGGGATATGGCGAGAACAGCTGGGGCCTCACTGCAAGTGACAGCTGGCAGGGATATGCGGCGCATTCGCCCGCAGAAGACCTTGGTGTAATTACTCCAACGGCAGCTTTATCCGCTTTCCCGTATACCCCGGAATATTCAATGAAAGCGTTAAAACATTTCTATTTCGAACTGGGAGATAAAATATGGTCGGAATATGGATTTGTAGATGCCTTTAGTGAAGAACATAACTGGTACGCTAAATCACATTTGGCAATAGACCAGGGACCGATCATCTGCATGATCGAAAACTACCGCAGCGGATTACTCTGGAAACTGTTTATGAGCAGTCCTGATGTAAAAAACGGCTTAAATAAATTGGGGATAGAGAGTCCTGCATTGAACAAATAATAAACACACAATACTCATGAACAAACGTACTTCCCTATTCTTCCTGGCAGCTATTTTCATTGCGCAGGGTGCTGCAGCACAGAAAAAAGCTGTGCCAGCAGCCGACCAGAAGATGAATACCTTCGTTACCAGCCTGATGTCAAAAATGACCCTCGACGAAAAGATCGGACAACTTAACCTGCCTGCAGTTGGTTTTGATGTAACTGGCCCTATACTGAGCCAGGGTGTAAACGAAAAAATTGAAAAAGGACTGGTTGGTGGTGTATTCAATACATTTACCCCACAGGCCGTGCGAAAATTACAGGAGCTTGCCGTCAACAAATCGAGGTTAAAAATTCCCCTGCTGTTTGGTTATGATGTAGTACACGGACACAAAACAATATTCCCTATTCCCCTGGGCATGAGTGCAAGCTGGGATTTGGACCTGATTGAAAAAAGTGCACGTATTGCCGGTAGAGAAGCCAGTGCTGATGGTTTGAACTGGACGTTTTCACCTATGGTAGATATTGCCAGGGACCCGCGATGGGGAAGAATGGCAGAAGGCTCTGGCGAAGATCCTTATCTGGGTTCGTTAATCGGTGCGGCAATGGTTAAAGGTTACCAAACCAACAGTCTTTCCAATAAGGATGCAATTCTTGCCTGCGTAAAACACTTTGCATTGTATGGTGCTGCCGAGGCAGGAAGGGATTACAATACAACAGACATGAGTTTGATTAAGATGTACAATGAATATCTGCCACCTTATAAAGCAGCAGTAGATGCAGGAGCGGGATCAGTAATGGCGTCTTTTAACGATATCAATGGAACGCCGGCTACTGCAAATAAATGGCTGCTGACTAATGTACTCCGCAACCAATGGGGCTTTAAAGGTTTTGTAGTGAGCGACTATACCGGCATCAATGAACTGGTTGCCCATGGTCTTGGTGATTTGAAAACAGTAAGTGCAAGGGCACTTGATGCAGGTACAGACATGGATATGGTTGGAGAAGGTTTCCTGACTACCCTGAAACAGTCTTTGCAGGAAAAAAAGATCAGCCTTTCGGTAATTGACCTTGCCTGCCGCAGGATCCTTGAAGCAAAATATAAACTCGGGTTGTTCGCCGACCCATATAAATACGTTGACGAAGAGCGTGCAAAAACAGAAATACTTTCTGAGCAAAACAGGTTTGACGCAAAAAATATTGCCGAAGCTTCTATGGTACTGCTGAAAAATAACAATCAGCTTTTGCCATTGAAAAAAAATGCAAAGATTGCATTGATCGGCCCATTGGCTGATAACAAACGTGACATGATTGGCAACTGGAGTGCAGCTGGCGATTGGAAAAAGGCGATTGGTGTAATGGAAGGACTGAAAAAGGCTGCGCCGGATATGGATATTATTTACGCAAAAGGCGCAAATCTTGTTGACGACCCAGCTATCCTGAAACAGATCAATGCCAACGGTGCCGATATTGTTGCTGATGAAAAATCCCCCGAAAAACTGATCAGCGATGCTGTTTCAGCTGCGAATAAAGCAGATATATCCGTAGTGGTTTTAGGAGAAAGTGCCCTGATGGGTGGCGAAGCTACCAGCAGGACCAACCTGGACCTGTTACCTAATCAGAAAGCATTGTTAAAAGCACTGGCTGGTACTGGAAAACCGATTGTACTGGTATTAATGAACAGTCGCCCATTAACCCTGGAATGGGAAGATGCCAATATTCCGGCAATCCTGGAAACATGGTTTAGCGGTACGGAGTCTGGAAACGCCATTGCAGATGTATTGGTAGGAAATTATAACCCTGCGGGGAAAATAACAGTTACCTTCCCTAGAAGCATAGGCCAGATCCCTATATATTATAACCACAAAAGTACTGGTCGTCCCTACGATGGCGTATCTAACGAGAAATTTAAGTCCCGCTACATTGACAGTTCCAATGATCCCTTATATCCATTTGGATATGGCCTTAGTTATACCAGCTTCCAGTATTCGCCGGTTAAGCTGAGTAAAAACACTTTGAAACCTGGTCAGACTATCCTGGCAACCGTAGATGTACAAAACACCGGAAACTTTGATGGTCAGGAAATCATACAACTTTATATCCAGGATATTTACGGATCCGTAACACGTCCGGTAAAAGAACTGAAAGGGTTTCAAAAAATCTTCCTGAAAAAAGGTGAGACAAAACATGTGACTTTCAGTATTGATGAAAACATGCTGAAATTCTACAATCCGGATCTGAAATTTGCTGCCGAAGCGGGGGATTTCAATTTATTTATTGGTGCAAATTCACGTGATGTAACTGCAGTACCATTCAGCTTTACCCGTTAAAAAGATATCCCAGTTACCTTTTACAGGCATCCCCGATAAGGATGCCTTTTTTTATGCCTTTTAATTTACAGGACTGAGGCCAGATAATCTGCAAAATATATTCATGAGTAAAGCAGCGACTGTTTTTAAACTAATAATATATTTTTTATAAACCCGCCCTATATCCAGGGTGGTTTTATAATTTAGGCCCATGAAGTATCCCAAATCAATCGTTTGTCTCCTGCTGGTTTTGTGCTGTTCTCGATTATATGCCCAGGATCTCAAAAAATTTGAAAAAGCAAGTTACATCACCGCAACAGATACTTTGTTTTACAGGGTGCTGTTCCCCGAAACATTCGATCCACAACTGAAATATCCGGTAGTATTCTTCCTGCATTCACGCAACGAAAGCGGCAACGATAACGAAAAACAACTGAACATCGGTGCAAAACTCCTGCTTACCCCAGAAGTACGGACGCAATATCCTGCTATATATGTATTTCCCCAATGTACAGAAGATAGTTTTTGGTCCAACGTAAAGATCTCCGCCGGAACAACAACCAAACATGATTATCATTTTCAAACTGGCGGAAAACCAACCAAGGCGATGAGCGGCCTGCTTGGAATGATAGACAACCTCCTGGCAAAACCATACGTAAACCTACAGCAAGTATATGTGGGTGGGGCATCTATGGGTGGAATGGGAACCTATGAGCTGTTGAGGCGTAAACCGAAAACCTTTGCTGCCGCTTTTGCCATCTGCGGTGCTGATACCATTGCAAACGTAAATAAATACAAACAAGTTCCCTTATGGATTTTTCATGGCGGAAAAGATGAAATAGTAAACCCAGCTTATTCTATCGCGATAGCCAATCAATTAAAGATTATTGGCAAAGAAGTGAAATTTAGTTATTACCCCGATGCCAACCACAACAGCTGGGACAAAGCTTTTGCAGAACCACAATTTCTTCCCTGGCTGTTCAGTCACCGGCTAACGAAATAACTGAAAAAGTTAAACATGGGAATCATCATATACATCAGGGAAAATCTTGCAAAGAGATTGGCGTTAAGCTATTACAAAGAGATTTGGTATTAAGTTATTGCAAAAAGATATGAATCAGGGTTATGCATCATACCCTGGATTCCCCCTCCAGATTCTGCGGGGGAGGAAATCTTAAACAAAAATGGTATAGTTCCCTGCCGACATGCAGCCTATACTTCAATAGGCTGAGGAGGCAGGGAACTATACCATTTTTGTAAAAGCAGTTACCCCTCGCTTAATCCCCTACTCCGCCATGTTATGATAAACCGCCTGCACGTCATCATCCTCTTCCAGTTTATCAATCAGCTTCAATACATCAACTGCTTGTTCTTCGGAAATAGGTACAGTAGTTAATGAAATACGTTCCAGCTTTGCACTTTTCATTTCAAAGCCCATATCTTCCAGTGTTTTCTGCATTTTACCAAAATCTTCAAAAGCAGTTTGTACTACAGCAATATCATTACCTTCTTCATCTGCTTCCAGGTATAATTCTTCCAGGCCGGCATCGATCAGGTCGAACTCAAGTTCCTCCAGGTCTTTTTCACCAGGTGAGAACCTGAAGATAGATTTACGGTTAAATATAAAATCAAGCGATCCGGTTTTGCCCAGTGAGCCGCCGGTTTTACTGAAATAACTGCGCACATTGGCAACAGTCCTGTTTGTATTGTCAGTTGCCGTTTCAATCAGAATTGCTACACCATGCTGTGCATATCCTTCATATACATGCTCCTCGTAACCATTCTCATCCTTATTAGAGGCTCTTTTAATAGCGGCATCTACAGTATGTTTAGGCATATTTACTGCCTTCGAGTTTTGTATTGCAGTACGGAGGCGGGAGTTGGTATCCGGGTTTGGGCCGGCATCTTTTACAGCCATTACAATTTCCTTCCCTATACGAGTAAATTGTACGGCCATTTTAGCCCAACGTTTAAATTTTCTTTCTTTTCTGAACTCAAATGCTCTTCCCATTGTATTACTTTATTGAGGGCTTTACCCTATTTATTTTCTTAAATTTTTAAACATTTCTGTTGTCATTTTTGCCAGGTCAAATTCCGGCTTCCAGCCCCAGTCGCGCGTGGCAAACTGGTCATCAATAGAGCGTGGCCAGCTACCTGCAATCTCCTGACGTGGATCGTAAGCCGTATAAGTTAGCTTAAAATCCGGTATATGGTTCCTGATTTCTGCGGCCAGCACTTCGGGCGTAAAACTTACACCCGCAAAGTTGTAACTTGAGCGGATAGAAATCTGCGCTGCAGGTGCGTCCATAAGTTCAATTGTACCACGGATCGCATCGTCCATATACATCATAGGCAACTCCGTTTCTGCGGAAAGGAACGAAGCATAACTTGCTTTTTTTAGTGCATCATGGAAAATATGTATGGCATAATCCGTTGTACCACCACCCGGAGCAGCTTTCCAGCTAATCAAACCGGGATAACGAATACTGCGCACGTCAAGGCCGAACTTCTGAAAATAGTATTCACACCATCTTTCACCCGCTAATTTACTAATTCCGTAAACAGTATTGGGATCCATCACACAAAATTGTTCCGTTTGGTCTTTTGGCGAATTTGGCCCAAAGACGGCAATTGAACTTGGCCAGTAAACCTTTGCAGTTTTATAAACAATGGCCAGGTCGAGAATATTAAGCAAACCGTTCATGTTTAGGTCCCATGCAAGTTTTGGATTCTGTTCACCGGTGGCCGACAACAGTGCCGCCAGAAGGTAAACCTGTGTAGGTTTATACCTGGTAAAAATCGCGTTCAGGATTTCTTTATCAAGCACATTGACGAACTCAAATGGCCCCGAATTCTTGATATCATAATCCGGACGGCGGATATCACATGCAATAACATTATCCTCGCCGTAGGTTTTGCGCAGCGCCATTACCAACTCGGTGCCGATCTGTCCGTTAGAACCTAATACAACTATTTTTTCGCTCATTGAAATATAGATTTTGGCAAAGGTAGAAAAACGTAACAAACCTAAATAAAAATGTTATTATTTATATTTATCTTCAGATATTGGCCTTTCGCTCCCAAAATTTTGGCCTTATAAGCCTGATTATCTTTAATACGATTTATCCTATGAGCAACAGAAGAAGTTTTTTGCAACATGCAGGTATCGCCACGGCGGCAGCATTTTTAAGTCCTTCCATCCTATCTTCCGCACTGGCAGCAGATAAAGCGGCAGTAAATAAGGTTGGCCTGCAATTATACACCCTAAGGGACCTGCTACTGCAGGACGTAAATAGTGTGATTTCAAAAGTAGCAGGCATCGGTTACAAAACCGTTGAAACCTACTATGGTTATCCCGGTGCGCTGGCAAAAGAGGGCTTTTGGGGCCTGGATGCCAAAGCATTTAAGGCCTTATTGGATAAAAACCGTCTCAGCTCTCCATCCGGCCACTATAACACAAATGAATTTCTGAGTAAAGACGGTACAGATGAAACCCTGAAAAAACATATTGAAACAGCAGCAATTGTTGGTCAGAAGTACTTTGTAATTCCTGCCTTACCTGCCGAAGTTAGAAAAGACGGGAAGCAGGACGGATGGAAAGGCATGGCCGCAAAGTTTAACCACGCTGCCGAACTTTGTAAAAAAAACGGTCTCACGCTGGCATACCATAACCACAACTTTGAGTTCAACGACCTTGGGGGTGGCATTACAGGTTATGACATCCTTTTAAAAGAGACCGATCCGGCGATGGTCAAATTTGAGCTCGATCTTTTTTGGGCCGTAAATGCGGGCCTCGACCCACTGGAAATGTTTAAGAAAAATCCGGGAAGGTTTAGCATGTGGCACGTGAAAGATATGAGTAAGGCCGATAAAAGCGTATTTACAGAGGTTGGAACAGGATCTATCAAATTTAAAAGTATTTTTAGTCAGGCAAAAATTTCGGGCTTGCAGTATATATTTGTAGAACAGGACGTGATCAAAAAAGACCCATACCAGAGTGTTACGGAAAGTTTCAGGTATATCAAAGATGTCTTATTAAGATAAATTATAAATTAAAAAACGTATCAGCCGATAAAAGATTCAGGCAAAATAGTTTAGGTAACAAAACCATGATATATGTGTGTTAATATTACACTTTCTCAACTGTTTTACTTATTTTAGGATGACCAAAACACAACGACAGAACATAAAAAACCAAATTTAAATCAATATGGATAGAAGAGAGGCAGTTAAAAGTGTTGCTTTCCTGCTTGGAGGCGCGCTTTCTGCAACCACAATCGGTGTATTCCTGGATAGCTGTAATTCGCCTTCGGCTAATAAAGGATCAAATCTATTTTCAGCAGAGCAGGAGCAGCTCATTACAGAAGTAGCAGATATCATTATTCCGTCTACGAAAACGCCGGGCGCAAAAGCGGCTGGTGTAGGACCGTTTATTGTAGCTACCCTTAAGGATTGTTATCCTGAGGATGCCCAAAAAGCATTTGTAAAAGGCCTGGAAGATCTGGAAGACAGAGCTAAAAAAGACTACGGCAATTCATTCGTTAAAATTTCTGTGAAAGAACGCGAGCAGCTTCTTGGAAAGTTACGCGATGAAACCGTTGCTTCACAGAAAGCAGACAGCGCAGCGAAAGAAAAAGAAAAAGCGACTGCGAAACCGTCTGACAAACCTATACCCGCTCCGGACAGGTATGCAAAATCTACCCCCTATTTCTTTGCAATTGCACGCGATTTAACCCTGCTGGGCTATTTCACGTCTGAAATTGGCGCCACTCAGGCCCTGGAATACATCGCAGTTCCCGGTCGTTACGATGGCTGTGTAGACATGAAACCTGGTCAGAGAGTTTATTCATAAATATTTAAGAAGAACGAGCAATGAATTTAAATACTAAAGCAACTGCACAAAATACATATGACGCCATTGTAGTAGGATCTGGGATCAGCGGAGGCTGGGCAGCAAAGGAACTTACTGAAAAAGGCCTCAAAGTTTTATTGCTGGAGAGGGGTAGAAACGTAGAGCACATCAAAGACTACACCACTGCAATGAAAAAGCCATGGGAGTTTGAACACCGTGGAATGCTTACTGAAGAGCAGAAAAGAACACACCCTGTTCAAATCAGGGATTATCCTTACCAGGAATTTAATGAGAGCTTCTGGGTTAATGACCTGGAATGCCCATATACAGAGGTGAAACGTTTTGACTGGTACCGTGGTTTCCATGTAGGCGGAAAATCGCTGATGTGGGGCCGTCAGAGTTACCGTTTCAGCGACCTGAATTTTGAAGACAATGCAAAGGATGGTCATGGAAACGACTGGCCGATCAGGTATAAGGACCTGAGCAAATGGTACGATTATGTAGAACGTTTCGCAGGTATCAGCGGACAGGCAGAAAACTGGCCTGCATTGCCTGATGGAGAGTTCCTCCCTCCTATGGAAATGAACTGCGTAGAGAAATCTGTTAAAAAACGTATTGAAGACCGCTGGAAAAAATCACGTATCATGACGATTGGCAGAACCGCCAATTTAACTGTACCTCATGGTGGCCGGGGAAGCTGTCAATACCGTAACCTGTGTAGCAGGGGATGTCCTTTCGGCGCTTATTTCAGCACGCAATCTTCTACCCTGCCCGCTGCAGTAGCTACCGGAAACCTTACCCTCCGCCCTTTCTCGCTGGTAGACCATATCATTTATGATAAGGAAACCCAAAAGGCAACAGGTGTGATGGTAATTGATTCTGAGACAAAAGAACACATTGAGTTTTTTGCCAAAATAGTTTTCGTTAACGGATCTACACTGGGCAGTACTTTCTTATTGCTGAATTCTACATCAGCAGAACATCCTAACGGATTGGGTAACGGAAGCGGCGAACTGGGCCATAATTTAATGGACCATCATTTCCGTTGCGGTGCAAGCGGAGAAGCAGAAGGATTTGAAGATAAATACACTTATGGAAGAAGGGCCAACGGAATTTACATTCCAAGGTACCAGAACATGGGCAGCGACAAACGTGATTATTTACGTGGCTTTGGATACCAGGGCGGCGCAAGCAGGACCGGATGGCATAAAGATGTTGCCGAGCTGGCTTTTGGTGGTGAATTTAAAGATCAGATGACCCAGCCTGGCATGTGGACAATGGGCCTTGGTGGTTTTGGTGAATCTTTACCTTACCACGAAAACAGGGTGTACATTGATAAAAGCAAAAAAGATAAATGGGGCATGCCGGTACTCGCTATCGATTGTGAATTTAAAGGCAATGAGCAAAAGATGCGTTTGGATATGATGAACGATGCCGCAGAAATGCTGGAAGCAGCGGGCATGAAAAACATCAAAACATACGACAGCGGTTCGTCACCTGGTATGGCTATTCATGAGCAGGGCACGGCACGTATGGGTAATGATCCAAAAACATCTGTATTAAACAAATGGAACCAGATGCATGAAGTTAAAAATGTATTTGTAACAGATGGTTCTTGTATGCCATCAATCGCATGCCAAAACCCTTCGCTTACTTTTATGGCGCTGACTGCCAGGGCGGCCGACTTCGCAGTAACTGAACTTAAAAAAGGAAATATTTAATGGCTACAGGAAAGATAAGAATGGGCATGATCGGTGGAGGCAAAAATGCCTTCATCGGTGCTGTCCACCGGATTGCAGCAAATATAGACGGACAAATAGAGCTCTGTTGCGGGGCACTAAGTTCTGACCCGGAAACGGCGAAGGAATCGGGAAAAACACTGTTCCTTACAGATGACAGGAATTACGGCAGCTATCAGGAGATGATAGAAAAAGAAAGCCTTTTGCCCGCAGATACGCGCATGCACTTTGTAACTATCGTTACCCCTAACTTTGCACATTTTGCCCCGGCAATGATGGCACTGGAACATGGTTTCCATGTGGTAATTGATAAGCCGATTACACTTACACTTGCAGAAGCAAAAAAACTGCAGGAAAAAATAACAGAGACAGGCTTATCTTTATGCCTTACTTATACCTATTCTGGCTATCCAATGGTAAAACAAGCCAGGCAAATGGTGAAAGACGGGGCTTTTGGCGAAATCAGAAAGGTTCTTGTTGAGTACCCTCAGGGATGGCTGAGCCTGCCTTCTGAACGTGATGGAAACAAGCAATCTTCTTGGAGGACTGACCCGTCCAAAAGCGGTATCAGCGGTTGTATGGGAGATATTGGTACACATGCCGCGCAACTGGCTGAATATATTTCGGGATTGGAAATCGACAGGATTTGTGCGGACCTCAACATTGTAGTTGAAGGGCGCCCCCTTGATGATGATGGAAACGTCCTGCTTAAATTTAACAACGGCGCAAATGGGGTATTGGTAGCCTCGCAAATTGCTGCGGGTGAGGAAAATGCCCTTAAAATTAAAGTATACGGAGAAAAAGGCAGCCTTGAATGGCACCAGGAAGAACCCAATACACTAAAAGTGAAATGGCTGGATGCACCAAGCCAGATTTACCGTACCGGAAATGGATATTTGTCTGCGGTAGCGCAGTACAATGCCCGGACCCCTTCGGGACATCCTGAAGGTTACCTGGAAGCGTTCGCCAATATCTACCGGAACTTTGCTTCTACCCTCCGTGCTAAACTGGAGGGACAGGAACCTACAGCAGAAATGCTGGATTTCCCTGGTGTGGAAGAAGGTGTTCGTGGAATGGCATTCATTGAAAACGTAGTGGCTTCAAGCCAGTCGGACCAAAAATGGTACGATTTTAAAATCTAACAACATGACAACACTTAAAGGACCAGCAGTTTTTTTAGCGCAGTTTATTGGAGACGAGGAGCCTTTTAACTCCCTGGACGGAATTTGTAAATGGGCAGCAGACCTTGGATTTAAAGGTATACAGATGCCCACGCTGGATAATCGCTTTATTGATCTGCAAAAGGCTGCTGAAAGTAAAACCTACGCTGATGAATTAAAGGGTAAAGTAGCTTTTTACGGACTGGAGATCACGGAGCTTTCAACACATATTCAGGGGCAGCTGGTTGCTGTAAACCCTGCATTTGATAAAGTATTTGATGGTTTTGCACCTGACGCCTACAAAAACAACCCAAAAGCCAGAACGGAATGGGCTGTGCAACAATTGAAATATGCTGCTAAAGCTTCTGAAAACCTGGGACTCAATGCGCACGCTACTTTTAGCGGTTCACTTTTATGGCATATGTTCCACCCCTGGCCTCAGCGTCCGGAAGGGCTTGTAGAAGAAGGCTTCAAAGAACTGGCACGCCGATGGCTGCCAATCCTGAATGAATTTGATGCCTGTGGTGTAGATGTTTGTTATGAGATCCACCCTGGTGAAGATCTTTTTGACGGGATAACCTATGAGATGTTCCTTGAAAAAGTGAACAACCACCCAAGGGCCTGCTTACTTTACGACCCTTCACATTTTGTATTGCAGCAACTGGACTATATACAATATATAGATTTCTACCATGAACGCATCAGGGCGTTCCACGTAAAAGACGCGGAATTTAACCCTACCGGCAGACAGGGGACTTTTGGCGGATACCAAAGCTGGGCAAACCGCGCAGGCAGGTACCGCTCGCCGGGCGACGGACAGGTTGATTTTAAAACTATATTTAGTAAACTTGCCCAATATGATTTTAAAGGATGGGCGGTAATGGAGTGGGAATGCTGTATTAAGGATTCGGAAACAGGCGCCAGAGAAGGTGCACAGTTTATCAAAGACCACATCATTCCGGTAACCAAAAGAGCATTTGATGACTTTGCTGCAACTGGTGCAGATGACGCGTTTAACCGACAAATTTTAGGAATATAATAATTAGCACATATACAAATGAAACACACAACACTACTGATCTTAGCTTGTCTGGGTTTGACCATTGCTTCGTGCGGTGGCGGCTCTTCTGAAAAAGCAGAAGAATCTACCTCAACTACGACAACAACAACGACTGATACGGCGACAACTGTGAGCACGGAAACGCCGTCTGAGAAACTTCCCGGCGAAAAACTGGTAGCCACATCAGATTGCCTGGGCTGCCACAATAAAACAGAAAAAGTTATTGGACCTGCATATGTAGACATTGCAGCAAAATACCCTTCAAATGACGAAAACATCAGCCACCTTGCAGATGTGATCATCAAAGGTAGCAAAGGCACATGGGGAGACCTGCCAATGACACCTCATCCAAACTTAAGTAAAGACGACGCCAAATTAATGGTGACGTGGATTTTATCACTAAAAAAATAGGGAAACACAGAACAGCATCTCTTTTCTAACCAAATATTAATCTATGGAAAAAAACACTGATGAACTGAATGCTGCCAGCAGGCGTGCATTTATCAAAACAACGGCTATTGCCAGCGCAGCATTTATGATTTTCCCACGCCACGTTTTAGGGGGAAAAGGCTTTACCGCCCCCAGCGACAGGCTTGTAGTAGCAGGTATAGGTGTAGGTGGTAAGGGCGCCGGTGATATTAAAGCATTCTACGATAGTGGAAAAGCGGATATCGGTTTCCTCTGTGATGTAGATACCAAAAGGGCCGCAGGAACGGTTAAAGCGTTCCCAAAAGCCAAATTTTATAAAGACTGGCGCGAAATGCTCGACAAAGAGCACAAAAACTTTGATGCGGTGAGTATTGCTACTCCCGATCATAGTCATGCCATCATTACCGTAGCGGCTATGCAGCTGGGTAAACATGTATACGTACAAAAACCGCTGACACACGATATTTACGAAGCAAGAAAATTAACGGAAGCAGCAAAAAGATATAAAGTAGTTACCCAGATGGGTAACCAGGGAGCCTCTAATGATGGTCCCCGTCAGATGAAAGAATGGTATGATGCAGGCTTGATTGGAGACGTACATACAGTTTATGCATGGACGGACAGACCTGTCTGGCCTCAGGGCATTCCATGGTCGGCAAATAAAGCGGAAGTTCCGGCAAACCTGGACTGGGACTTGTGGTTAAATACAGCCCCATATAAAGATTACGTAGATAAACTGGTTCCTTTTAACTGGAGAGGCTGGTGGGATTACGGAACAGGTGCACTGGGCGATATGGGGTGTCACCTGATTGAAGCCCCTTTTAGCGTTTTAGGATTAAAATATGCAACAAAGGTTGAAGCCAGCGTGGGTTCTGTCTATGTGGATGAATTTAAAAGGGGTTATTTCCCCGAAAGTTGCCCTCCTTCAAGTCACGTTACCTTAACTTTCCCTAAAACCCCGAAAACACAGGGAGAAGTAGTAATGCACTGGATGGATGGTGGAATACAGCCTACCCGTCCGGAAGAACTGGAGGCAAATGAAGTTTTTGGTGATGGTGCCAATGGAACCCTGTTTGTAGGGACCAAGGGCAAAATGATGAGTAGTACGTATAGTGCCAATCCAAGATTGCTGCCATTGAGCCGTAACAAGGACATTAAAGTACCTGAGAAATTTAAAAGAGTGCCAAAGGGCGCCAACGGACATTACGCACAATGGGTACAAGCCTGTATTGCCGGTTATGGCAACATGGAAGTCAGTTCGCCATTTGAAATTGCCGGTCCGCTTACAGAAGCACTGCTGATGGCCAATCTTGCTATCAGGGGAAATGATGTACAAAGGACGTCAGGCGGAAAAGTAACTTATCCTGGCAGAAATATCCAGCTCTTGTGGGATAATGACCAGATGAAAGTTACCAATTTTGATGATGTAAACCAATATGTAAAACGCGAGTACCGCAAAGGCTGGTCGCTGGGCATATAATGACTTAAAAACATAAAAAATGAAATTAACTCACCTATCTGCAATCTTACTCATTACAATCATGAGCAGCAGTAATATAAAAGCCCAGGACACTACGGGATTTGTTCCCCTGTTCGATGGAAAAACAAAAAATGGCTGGCATACCTATGGTTTAAACCTGAGTGGCCAGGGATGGAAAGTTGAAAACGGGACTTTACACCTGGACCCAAAAGCAAAAAAGAATGATGCCGGCGATCTGGTAACGGATAAGGAATACACCAATTTTCACCTGAAAGTGGATTGGAAAGTTGCACCTGGTGCCAACAGCGGAATTCTGTTCCATATCAAAGAAGATCCTGCTAAATATAACCAGACCTATAGTACCGGACCAGAAATGCAGGTAATTGACAATGCAGGACATCCCGATGGTAAAATCATCAAACACCACGCAGGCGATTTGTATGACCTGGTTTCCGGCAGTCCGGAAGCAGTAAAACCTGTTGGCGAATGGAATACAGCTGAAATCATCAGTAGCGGGGAAAGCCTTGTATTTATTTTAAACGGTGTAAAAATTGTTACCACCACACAATTTGATGAAAACTGGAAAGGCCTTATCGCGGGTAGTAAATTTGCCAAATGGGAAGGTTTCGGAACATTCAGAACCGGAAAAATATCATTGCAGGACCACGGTAATGAGGTGTGGTTCCGTAATATCCTGATCAAAGAACTTTAATCCAATATATAAACAGATATGATGAACGTAAATACCCGAATCAAGTTATCACTAATGATGTTCCTGGAATTTTTTATCTGGGGCTCATGGTTTGTTACCCTGGGTACTTTTTTAGAAAAAAACCTGTCAGCCACAGGATCACAAACAGCGGCGGTATTTTCCACGCAATCCTGGGGGGCCATTATTGCACCTTTTATTATCGGTTTGATAGCCGACAGGTTTTTTAACGCAGAAAAGATCCTGGGGGTGCTGCACCTGATTGGGGCATTGTTAATGTACCAGATGTACAGCGCTACAAATGTTGATGTTTTTTACCCTTATGTATTAGGGTATATGATCTTGTTTATGCCAACACTGGCACTTGTCAACTCGGTAGCATTTAACCAGATGAAAGACGCGGAGAAGGAATTTTCAAATATCCGCTTCTGGGGTACTATCGGATGGATTGTGGCGGGTCTGTTTATCAGTTATCTGTTTTTATGGGATTCTGCAGAAGGGTTAAATTCGGGATTGCTAAAAAACACTTTCCTGATGGCAGGAATTGCTTCTCTGCTTTTAGGGTTGTTCAGCTTTGCCTTACCTAAAACTCCACCAAAAGTGGCAAAGGGCGAGAAGGTGAAATTATCTGACATCCTGGGACTGGACGCATTGAGCCTGCTAAAGGATAAAAACTTTGCTGTATTCTTTATTTCGGCTATCCTTATTTGTATTCCTCTGGCCTTCTATTATCAGAATGCACACCCATTCCTGTCGAGTATTGGCGTAGCAGGACCTACCGGGAAAATGGCGATCGGACAAGTTTCTGAAGCTTTATTCCTGCTGATGATCCCTGTGTTTTTCAAAAGGTTCGGGTTTAAAATCACCATTTTGGTGGGAATGATTGCCTGGGCTATACGTTACGCCCTTTTTGCCTATGGCAATGCAGGCGAACTGAGCTTTATGCTGATTATTGGCATAGCGCTGCATGGCGTATGTTACGATTTCTTCTTTGTATCAGGACAAATTTATACCAATTCCAGGGCAGGCGATAAATATAAAAGTGCGGCACAGGGTTTAATTACGCTGGCTACGTACGGCGTGGGCATGCTCATCGGCTTTGAAGTAGCAGGCATGATTACTGATACGTATAAATTAACAGACGGAACAATAGACTGGAAAATGGTATGGATAATTCCTGCCGGTATCGCACTTGCGGTATTCCTGCTCTTCTCTGTCTTCTTTAACGGTAAAAATGAAAAAGTTGCAGACACACAATTAAATAACGCATAATCATGGGATCAGAACAAAGCCGACGAAATATGTTAAAAACAATTATTGCTGGTACGGCAGTACTGGGTGCCTCGGCGGCAATTCCGGCACTGGCTACGGAAAGGGAACCTGCCATGGCAGCACTGAAAGGAAATGTAAACCACTCCGTTTGCCGCTGGTGTTTTGACAAAATACCACTGGACGAACTATGTGCGGCAGCAAAAGATATGGGCTTGAAAGGAATTGACCTGGTTGGGCCGGCCGACTGGCCAACGCTGAAAAAATACGGCCTCTACTCTTCGATGTGTAATGGGGCAGAAATTAACCTTGTGGATGGATTTAACGATCCTGCCTTCCACCCGCAGCTGATTGAGAACTACACGAAGATGATTCCACTGGTAGCAAAAGCGGGGTATAAAAACCTGATTTGTTTTAGCGGGAATCGCAGAGGAAAGGATGACGAAACCGGATTGAAAAACTGTGTGGAAGGCCTTAAAAAACTGATGCCACTGGCAGAAAAACATAACGTTGTCTTAGTGATGGAATTACTGAACAGTAAAGTAAATCACAAAGATTACCAATGTGACCATACTGCATGGGGCGCCGAACTGGCGAAAAGACTGGGATCAGAAAACTTCAAGTTACTTTATGACATCTATCATATGCAGATTGATGAAGGCGATGTGATCAGGAACATCCAGACATTCCATCCTTATATTGCACATTACCACACCGGTGGGGTACCGGGCAGAAACGAAATTGATGAGACACAGGAACTTTATTATCCTGCAATTATCAAAGCTATCCTGGCAACAGGCTTTAAAGGATATGTAGCGCAGGAATTTATCCCAAAACAACCGGATAAACTGGCGTCCTTAAGAAAAGCGATTACTATCTGTGACCAATAAACTGATAACTATGAATTCGAGAAGAGATTTTATTAAACTGGCAGGACTTGCCGCAGCGGGAGCAGCAATTGCACCTTCGTTTGCGTTTGCAGCACCTGCTAAAATTGTTGGACTCCAATTGTATAGCCTGAGGGCACAGTTGCCAACAGACGTACAAGGCACTATTGCCAAAGTGGCCAAAGCAGGCTACAAAGAGGTTGAAACCTACGGTTATTCTTTAAAAGATAAATACTGGGGACTTGACCCGAAAGCTTTTAAAGAACTGTTAAATGCCAATGGGCTTACCGCACCTAGCGGCCATTACGGGATGGACAAATTTTTGGGTACAGGCGAAGCAGATGAGCTGAAAAGTTATATTGAAGCTGCAAACATTATCGGCAGCAGCTATATAGTTGTTCCTTATCTTGGAGACGCGCTCAGAAAAAATGAAGACGACTGGAAGAAAATTGCTGTCAGATTAAATGAAGCATCGGCAATCTGTAAAGCTGCGGGACTTAAACTGGGTTATCATAACCATAATTTTGAGTTTACTAAAATTGGCGCAACTACCGGTTATGATATTTTGCTGAAAGGCACAGATCCAGAAGCTGTTCAATTTGAAATGGACCTGTACTGGGTGGTAAGATCTGGTAACGATCCGGTAAAACTGTTCACAGAATATCCTGGAAGGTTCCCGATGTGGCATGTAAAGGATATGGACAAGGTTGATAATACCATCAATACTGAAGTTGGTACCGGTACAATCGATTTTAAAACACTTTACAAAAGCGCACAACTGGCGGGTTTAAAACACTTAATCGTGGAGCAGGAAAACTTCTCTCTGGATCCTTATAAAAGCATTAAACAAAGTGCAGACTACGTCAAAAAAAGCATTCTATAAGCCTTAAACAGGCAGGTGAAATAAATAACCTGCCTGTTTTCAATTATTCCCCTCTCTGCACGCACACTGAATTTCGTCATCCAGATCAAATAATTCATTTCTTAAATACGGCTTTTTCACGATATCCGCTGAAAATGAGCAAAGTTTTTCCCATATTTGGCTTGATATAATACTATTCAAAATTTATAAACAAATTCAATTCATGAAAATCGCAGTTGTAGGTGCCACCGGTTTGGTAGGCACTGTAATGTTAAAAGTACTGGAAGAACGTAATTTCCCTCTAACCGAATTAATCCCGGTTGCATCAGAAAAAAGTGTAGGTAAAGAAATCACTTTTAAGGGTAAGAAGTTCAAGGTGGTTAACATGGAGACTGCAATTGCTATGAGACCGGATATTGCTTTATTTTCTGCAGGCGGATCTACTTCATTAGAATATGCTCCCCTTTTTGCCGAAGCCGGCACAACAGTGATAGACAATTCATCCGCATGGCGTATGGATCCATCTAAGAAACTGATCGTACCAGAAGTAAATGCCTATGAGTTATCAATTGATGACAAGATCATAGCCAATCCAAATTGTTCAACTATTCAAATGGTTGTGGCCTTAAAACCACTTCATGATAAATACAGGATTAAACGCGTAGTAGTTTCTACCTATCAGTCGGTTACCGGTACAGGTGTTAAAGCTGTAGAACAAATGATGAACGAACGTAAAGGCATCATGGATGGCCCGATGGCTTATCCATACCAGATAGACCTGAACGTTATTCCACAGATTGACGTGTTCGAAGCAAACGGTTATACCAAAGAAGAGATGAAGATGATCAAGGAAACCCGTAAGATTATGGGCGACGAGAACATTCGCGTTACTGCTACCACGGTACGTATCCCAGTAATGGGCGGACACTCTGAGGCAGTAAACATCGAATTTGAGAACGATTTTGATGTAGCCGATGTGAAATCACTGATGGAAAAAACCCCTGGAATTATCCTGGTAGATGATATCGATAACCTGAAATATCCAATGCCTAAAGATGCACATGAAAAAGATGAGGTGTTTGTAGGACGTATCAGAAGGGATGAATCGATGCCAAATACGTTAAATATGTGGATCGTAGCAGATAACCTGCGTAAAGGTGCGGCAACAAATGCTGTACAGATTGCAGAATTCCTATTGCAAAAAGAACTGGTTTAATCAACCTTATCACATACAGATGTGGTGAAGATATGGCAATAGCTATACTTTCACCACATTTTTTATGAAATCTGATTTTTATCCTATGCTGAAAAGATCCATAATACTTCTGCTCTCATTATCATGCAGCGTGACTTTTGCACAAAGCCCCGCACAAAAAATTGCGCAGTCCTTTAATGTCCTACTGGAAGACCCGCAGATGAAATATGCAATGAATTCCATTTGTGTACTCGATGCAAAAACAGGTAACCAGATTTTTGCGAAAAACCAAAATATCGGTTTGGCAACGGCTTCTACATTAAAGACAATCACAGCAGTTACCGCTTTTTCCATTCTTGGGAAAGACTTCCATTACCAGACTACACTGGGTTACAGCGGAGCTATTGATGCACAGGGAACGTTAAAAGGAGACCTTATTATCACCGGTGGTGGCGACCCTACACTGGCGTCATGGCGTTACGAAAGCGGTAAAGAGGGACCTGTTTTAAGTCAGTGGGTTGCCGCAGTCAAAGCCGCAGGTATTAAAAAAGTTGAAGGCAGGGTGATTGGCGACGATCATTTATGGGGTACGCAAAGCACCCCTGAAGGCTGGACCTGGCAGGACATGGGAAATTATTATGGTGCAGGGCCTTCTGCCCTGAGCTGGAGGGAGAACCAGTTTGATATAAAACTCCGTGCAGGGCGTACCATATCAGTTCTGAAAACAGTTCCGGCTATGCCTTATCTTACTATTGTAAATGAACTCAAACCGGGAGAGGCAGGCAGTGGTGATAACGCTTATGCTTTTCTTCCTCCCCTATCTTCAATTGGTTATCTTCGCGGAAGCTGGGCAACAGATATACAAAAAACGGGCATATCAGTTGCATTGCCCGACCCGGCATTTGATGCTGCATTCCGACTTCAGGATACATTAGAACGGGCTGGCATTAAACTCAGCGTTGCAGCCACCACCGCAAGACAACTCTCGGCAGCCCAACAGCCTTTACCTGTTGCTGCGAAAAATATCAGTACGATTACCTCCCCTGCACTGTCAGAAATTGTATACTGGCTCAATAAAAAAAGTGTGAACCTGTATGCTGAACACTTGTTGAAAACTATTGCCTGGAAATCTGGCAAAGAAGCAAGCACGAAAAATGGCGCTTCAGAAGAAATCAAATACTGGGCGGCGAAAGGTATTGACAGAAATGCACTCAATATCATCGACGGAAGCGGCCTCTCCCCTGCCACGAGGGTAACCACTTCGGCTATGGCCAGTATTTTGTTTCAGGCACAGCAGGAAAGCTGGTTTTCTGATTTCTACAAATCGCTGCCAGAGAACAACGGCATGAAACTAAAAAGCGGAACCATTAACGATGTTTCTGCTTTCGCGGGTTACTATTACGCGGACAACGGAAACAAATATATCATCGTTATCAACACCAACAATTATTCAGGAGGCAGGATTAATCCTAAACTATTCAGGGTACTTGACGCGTTAAAGTAACAGAACCATACAAACAATCATTCATATTTGTACACATTTTGCTAAATTGCAAGCTTTTACCAAATGCATCAGCAAAAATCCTTTTTCTTTTTATGAATAAAATCGTAACTTCTATCTGCTTCCTACTTTTTTTTACAAGCACATACAGTCAGCAAATGGGATCTGGAAATGCCAATATTTCTGCGGCAGATAGCACTGCCAGTTATGCCAGTAAACCGCCCGAGTTTACCATTATCCCAGAACCCGTTTCCCTGCTTAAAACTTCAGGACACTTTACCCTGCCGGAAAATGTAGTCATCCTGGCTACGCCGGAAATGAAGCTCGTAGCAGATTATTTAAAAGAAAAAATTGCTGTGCCTACCGGAAAATTTGTAGGTGAATATACCTCAACTTCGGCACCAGTAACCGTGAGGCTCCTGTTAAATGCAAAACCAGCGCAGCCCCTGGGCGATGAAGGCTACCAGCTGTCTGTTACGCCTACGCTGATTGTAATCAAAGCAAATAAAACAGCAGGACTATTTTATGGAGTACAATCCTTATTACAATTGTTCCCGAAAGAAATAGAATCTAAGGAAGAAGTGAAGGACATTACCTGGAAAATCCCTTGTGTGGAAATAACAGACTATCCTAAAGTGGCCTGGAGAGGATTAATGTTTGATGTGGCCCGTCACTTTTTTACAAAACAAGAAGTAAAACAATACATTGATGCGATGGTCCGCTATAAATATAACCTGCTTCACCTGCACCTCAGTGACGATGAAGGATGGAGAATAGAAATAAAAGGGCTGCCCAAGCTGACCGAAGTTGGTGCCTGGAACGTGAAAAAGACAGGTGAATTTGGTAGTTTCAGTGTACCCGGACCAGATGAGCCGCGAAATTACGGAGGTTTCTACACCCAGGATGACATCCGCGAACTGGTGCAGTATGCGAAAGATAAGTTTGTTGACATCATGCCGGAGATAGATGTTCCCGGACATAGCCTCGCAGCAGTAGCCTCTTATCCCGATCTTTCCTGCACACCTGGAACCTACCGCGTACGCTCTGGCGAGAAAATTATGGACTGGTCTAAAGGAGCCCCTCCAATAGCCCTGGTAGATAATACGCTCTGCCCTGCTAATGAAAGGGTATACAGTTTTCTGGATACTGTGATCACACAGGTTGCGGCACTATTCCCTTTCGAATATATACATATGGGTGGCGATGAAGCCCCTCAGAATTTCTGGCAGAAGAGTGACGCAATTAAAGCGCTGATGCAAAGGGAAGGCCTGAAAGATATGCACCAGGTACAAGGCTATTTTGAAAAGAGGGTACAGAAAATTGTGGAATCAAAAGGCAAGAAATTTATGGGATGGGATGAAATTCTGAATGGGAATGTGCCTTCAAGTGCTGGCATTATGAGCTGGAGAAGCAGCCAGTATGGAATAAAAGCCTCCCGTGCAAAACATGAAGTGGTGATGTCCCCACAAACCAATGTATACCTTGACCTGATGCAGGGAGACCCTGTAACCGAACCTAAGGTTTACAACTCTGTACGTTTGGGTAAAGCTTATGAATTTGACCCGATACCGGCCGGCGCAGATCCAAAATATATAAAAGGCGGTCAGGGTAACCTTTGGACCGAACAAATCTATAATATCCGCCAGGCTGAATACATGACCTGGCCAAGGGGATATGCGGTTGCAGAAGCAGTTTGGTCGCCGAAAGAAAAGAAAAACTGGACAAACTTCATCGGCAAAATGGAAGAGCATTTTAAACGGATGGATATTGCCGAAACAAAATATGCCCCAAGCATTTACGATCCCTTGTTTAAAGCAACAAGATCGGCCGACAGGCAAGTGATGGTGGAACTGATCACAGATATTGAAGGATTGGATATCTATTATAGTTTTGACAATTCATTTCCAGACAGATTTTATCCTAAATACACAGAGAAACTGGCGGTCCCAAAAGATGCCTCCCTGTTACGTGTAATTACTTACAGGGGCAAACAGCCGATTGGCCGAATGATCACCATTACAGTGGATGAGCTGAATAAAAGGGCAGGAAAGAGATAAACATTGAGATACTTCGTACACATTGGCTACAATGGCCTCCAATACAATGGCTGGCAACGGCAACCCGGTGTGATGAACGTGCAGGGAGTGATTGAAAAGGCGCTGAGCCAGATCTTTAAAAGTCCGGTAGCCATTAATGGCTGCGGAAGAACGGATGCACAGGTTCATGCAAGCCAGTTCTTCTTTCATATGGACCTGGAAAACGAATGGGATTTTGATTTGATTTTCAGGTTAAATAAACTGTTGCCGCTGAACATTGCCGTGTATGATATTATTCCGATGGAAGGTTTGCCACATGCACGCTTCGATGCCGTACAACGGTCGTACGACTATTTCCTTCATACCTATAAAGATCCTTTCCTGAACGGACTGAGCTCTTTTTACCTGCTTGAGGGATTAAAATGGGATGAGATGAAAGCCGCGGTTAACCTTTTACCCCAATATAAAGATTACAGGGCCTTCTGTACCCATCCGGATAAATATGAGCACACCCTTTGTTTTGTACGCTCGGCCAGTCTGATGGTGGACGAAAAAGGGGAAAAAATGCGTTTCCAGATCTCCTCCAATCGCTTTCTCGGTAAGATGATCCGGATTATCATGGGGCAACTGCTAAAAATAGGAGTGGGCACACTTAGTGTAGATGAATTTGAAAGTCATCTGATCAGCAAAAAGACCCCTGCCCTGATTACCCCTGCCCATCCTCAGGGATTATATCTTTCTAAAGTTACATATCCCTACCTAAACCTGCCGCCACGGACAGATTTTTCAGCAATACTGCAAAAACAACTGGATGTAAACTGGAAAAACGTGTGATATTATTGACGCTAAGGTGAGATAAGACTGTCCTGAAACCTGTATTTTTGTGTAAATTATAAAATATATGAATTTTCACACCAGAAAATGGATAAAACCTGAAGACCTTAATCCTAACGGAAGCTTATTTGGAGGTAGTTTACTGCGATGGATTGACGAAGAAGCCGCCATTTATGCTATTGTTCAGCTGGGCAATCCCAGAGTAGTTACCAAATACATTTCGGAGATCAACTTTGTAAGTTCTGCCAAGCAGGGAGACATTATTGAAATGGGGATAACAGCGGTGGCCTTTGGTAATACGTCGTTGACTATGGTTTGTGAAGTGCGTAATAAAATTACCAGAAAAAGCATCCTGACTATTGACAGAATGGTGTTTGTAAACGTGGATGAATACGGAAATCCGGTTCCACATGGTAAAACTCAAATCAAATTTATTGAGGAGCAGTTCGCCGCTGAAGATAATTAGCTTAAAGTTCGCAGAGGCAATTAGCTTAAACGTTCTACTGCAGCGCGAATAGTATCGGCATTCAGACCGATGCCGCTGAGTGTAACTTTTGCCTTGCTGTAAAAAGGATCACGTTCTTCCAGTTTTCCTTCAATAAACTGAACAAGCTCTTTTTCAGAAAGATTGCGGAGAAGTGGACGTTTATCTATGCCCTTTTCCAGACGTTTGGCCAGTGATATAGCCGGCAATTGAATATAAATGGTAATACCGTTTTCATTCATCCAGTCCATATTGTCGAAAAAACAGGGCGTACCGCCGCCGGTGGATATCACTGCATTGTCTGCATACTCATGATTTTTAAGGGTATCGCTTTCCAGCTTCCTGAACTCATCCTCCCCGTGTGAGGCAAAATACCCGGCTACTGTAGTTCCGGTGACGTGCTCAATCTCGTGATCCAGATCTACAAGGTTATATCCCAGTTTGGCAGCTAACTTTTTTCCCATTGTGGTCTTGCCACACCCCATAAAACCAATCAAAAATATCTTCATCAATTAAGCTAGTTTTACCCTTGGATCTGCAAAGGCATACAAAATATCCACTAAAATATTAATTACAACAAATATAAGGGCGATTAACAGGATAGAACCCATCACCACCGGAAAATCAGACATTTCCAGTGCCTTCACTGTCGTTCTCCCCAAGCCGTTGTAGCCAAAAATGTATTCTACGAAAAAGGAACCTGCAAGCAAGGAGGCAAACCAGCCGGAGATAGCCGTAATCACCGGATTAAGTGCATTCTTTAACGCGTGTTTATAAATAACAGCAAACCTGCCAAGCCCCTTGGCGCGTGCCGTGCGGATATAATCCTGTCCAAGTATATCAAGCATTGCGGTCCTTGTAAGCTGTACAATGATAGCCAGCGGTCGAAGCCCAAGTGTAAGGACAGGAAGTATTAAATTTTTTAGCGTGAGCACCTCACCGCGAAAAGGGTCGTAGCTGTACAAACTGCCCGACATATTTAAGCCGGTGTACGGGCCCAGTACAAATCCGAACAACCAGGCAATGATAATCCCGGCAAAAAAAGCAGGTGCAGAAATTCCGAGGATGGCAAAGGCATTTGCTGCATTATCAATCCATGTATTTTTATAAACCGCGGATAAGATTCCAAGAAAAACTCCGATCAGCGTGGCAAATATCATCGCCGTAATGGCCAGGACAAAAGTATTGGGAACTGTTTCTGATAAGATTGTCGATACTTCCCTTTTGGTTTGGTAAGACCTGCGGAGGTAAGGCCATTTCAGCGCAATTACCTGTGAAGAGAGCGGAATGAGGCGTAAATAATGGTACTTCTGCTGATCCAGAGTATCATTTTCATGTAAGCCAACCGGAGAAAGGTCGTTGATAAACAACAGGAACTGCATGGGTTTGGATTTATCAAGCCCAAATTCTTTGCGTACAGCTTCCAGGGATTGCACATCTGCACGTTGCCCCATGGTCATTCTTGCAGGATCTCCGGGCAGGATATTGAATAAAATAAACACCACAACCACTACCCCCGCCATTACAGCAAGTCCGTACAGGAATTTTCTCAGTGCATATACCCACATTTTATTTATTGAAATATACTTCTTTTAATTCATCTAGTGAAGGTAACGACTGGTAGCTCCATTTATTAATGACCACACCATTTTTAAGGAGCAACACTCCGGGATTGGCCCTCACCATACTTTTTAAAGGTACCCCATCCGCATAAAAAATCTCTGCAAGCAATTTGTAACGCTTACTGAAGGCATCGGCATCCTGCGCCGAATTAGAGGTGAGGAAAACCGTACGGATATTGTATTGCTCAGTGAGGTCGAGCGTCATGGCATTCAGTTTACCAATTGCCTGTTCGTTGGTATGCCCCAGATTATAAGCAACAATGATCAGGTTATAATATGGATTTTCAATCAGTTCTTTGGTATAATCCGTTCCGGCAGCATCACTGATCTTGAGATCCTTAATCTTCGGTTCATATCCTTTTTTGATGAGTGTCTGTACAGGATCACCAGTAATTTCCCAGTTTTTATCTTTCCAGATTTCGGTCTTCAGGTAGTCCTTATCGCTCATCTCCTTGGTTTCACCAGTAGTCTTATTCTTCATCTTGTACATGATCAGGAATTCATCCGCAGGCGCCCCCTCTGGGATAGCCATTGCTTCCGGTAAACTGGCGCCGACTTTATAGGGAAGGAAATCAATTACCGGCAGATAAGTATAGGTGTATAACGTGAAGGACAGGGAAGCAAGTATAACAATGGCAAGCACCACTTTTTGCACCGTTACATTTTGGGTAACCGGGCGGATGTGACTGCGGTGGATGAAGATATAGACAATCAGCAGCAGTAAAATAAGGTCTTTGGAAAAGGACTGCCATGGCGTAAGCGGAATGGCGTCTCCAAAACAACCACAGGAGGTTACAACTTTGAAAGCCGCAGATACGAAGGTGAGGAAGGTGAAAAAGATAATAATCCCCAGAAGGCCTGTGGCCACCTTTTTACCCCAAAAGCCAAACAACAGCAATGCGCCCAATGCAATTTCAAGGATACAAAGAAACATTGCCAGACCTGTAACATAAGGATTCAGAAACGACAGATGAAATACATCAAAATATTCTTCCAGCTTATAGCCAAAGCCGAGTGTGTCATTAGCTTTGATTAGTCCTGAAAAAATAAAAAGTACTCCTACAAATAGTCTGGAGAAATTTAACAATGTTTTATTCATCTTTATGGTATTGCGGATTAGTTCACTTCCAGTTTAATCAATGCAAAAACAGCATAATTGAGCATGTCCTGGTAATTGGCATTTACTCCTTCAGAAACCATTGTCTCTCCAAGGTTATCTTCAATCTGTTTCACTCTGAATATTTTCATCAAGATCAGGTCCGTTAGTGAACTTACCCTCATATCCCGCCATGCCTCACCATAATCATGGTTCTTTGCAAACATCAGGTCTTTAGTTTCTTTCACTTTTTCATCGAACATAGTTTCTACAACATTGAGATCGATTTCATTGGGATCATTTTCCGTCATATCCATCTGCATCATCGCAATGATACAGTAGTTGACGATACCAATATATTCGGGGATGATGCCCTCTCCTACTTTTGAAATTTTCTTTTCTTCAAGTGTGCGGATCCGCTGTGCTTTGATAAACAGCTGATCAGTGATAGATGACAGGCGGAGAATGCGCCAGGCCGTTCCGTAGTCTTTGGTTTTCTTTAAAAAAAGCGATTTGCAAACCGCGATTATTGCATCGAATTCTTGTGAGGTGTCTGTGGCCAAAACAATTAAAATATTTAGTTTAAAGCTGTTTTAATACTGTATTTTTGCATTAAATGATGGCTAAAGATACGTTTTTAAACCGAAAAATAACACTAAACCTGAAAGGCGAACTGTTTGATTTAACCAGGCCCTGCGTAATGGGTATATTGAATTTGACACCTGATTCTTTTTATAGCAACAGCAGGATAAGCTCTGTAGACCTGGCACTTAAAAGAGCAGAAACATGCCTGGAAGAAGGTGCCCGGTTTATTGATATTGGCGCCTACTCATCGCGCCCCGGCGCTGATGATGTGACTACGGATGAAGAACTGGCAAGGATAATCCCGGCAGTGGAAGCGATCAGCAAAAGATTTCCGGAAGCAAGGCTTTCCATCGACACTTTCAGGGCAAAAGTTGCCAGTGAAAGTATAGCTGCGGGCGCCCACCTGATCAATGATATTTCTGGCGGTACACTGGATAACCTGATGTTTGAAACTGTGGCGGGACTGAATGTACCTTACATCCTGATGCACATGAAGGGAACACCGCAAACCATGCAGGAAGCGCCTGTTTACAAAAACATAGGGCTTGATGTGGTAGATTATTTTGAACACAAAATCAGCATGCTGAAACAGCTGGGTGTAAAAGACATCATCCTGGACCCCGGATTTGGATTTGCGAAAACGGTCGACCACAATTACCAGCTGCTGAACCGCATGCAGAACCTGGACATTTTCGGACTGCCGGTATTGGTGGGTTTTTCAAGGAAATCTATGCTCTATAAATTTTTGGGGACCAGCCCTGAAGAAGCACTCAATGGTACAACAGTATTAAATACCCTGGCATTGATGAAAGGGGCTACTATATTAAGGGTGCATGATGTACGGGAGGCTTTGGAATGTATTGCCCTTGTTGAAAAAGTACAACAGTAATAATATTTGGGTAAAATACTTAACTTGGCAATAATGAAAGGTTTTGACTTTGATTTCCTCACCATAACAGTTACGGACGTAGTGGACATATTGTTCGTTGCTTTCCTGATCTATTATACCTATAATCTGATAAAAAATACGCTGGCAGTAAACCTGCTGTTGGGTATGTTTATTATCCTGATCCTGTGGTTTGTAGTAGACGCATTGAATATGCGCCTGTTATCTACCATCATCAATAAGTTCATGAGCGTAGGTATTATTGCGCTGATTGTAATTTTCCAGCCAGAGATCAGGCGTTTCCTGCTGCTGATAGGAAAGAACACATTTTTACAGAAAAACAAGGCCTGGTGGGGATACCTGTTTGGCAGCAAAAACATTGAGCGCGACAATCTGGTAAGGATTAAGCCGATTATTGATGCCTGTAAGAGCATGAAAAAATCAAGGACTGGTGCATTGATTGTATTTGTGAAGTTTTACGACGACCAGTTGTTTGCCAATAGCTGTGAACTGATAGATTCTAAAATCTCCAAGCGCCTGCTTGAAAGTATTTTTCAGAAGTACAGTCCATTACATGATGGTGCTGTAGTGATTTCCGAAAATAAGATTAAGAGTGCCAGCTGTATTTTACCACTGACGGATAACGATAAGCTCCCGCCTCAATTTGGTTTACGCCATAGGGCTGGGATCGGAGTTTCCGAAACTACCGATGCAGTAGCCGTAATTGTATCTGAAGAAACCGGGGAAATTGCCTATGCCAAACAAGGACGGGTACGGATGAACGTATCTTTTGGTGAGCTGGAGAAACTACTGAACAAGGATTTTTAACATAAAAAAATCCGGCACAAGGCCGGATCTTTTTCTACCGGCCTGCGCCGGGGATATCTTTGGTGACTAGCAGAACTGGTCGAATGCACCCATTAAGTTATCAGCAATCATTTGTGCCGGACGACCTTCAATCTGGTGACGTTCGATCATATGAACCAACTTACCATCTTTGAACAATGCCATAGCAGGTGAAGACGGAGGAAAAGGCAACATGTAACTTCTTGCCCTGTCTACAGCATCTTTTTCCATACCTGCAAAAACAGTAATCATTTTATCAGGGTGTTTATCATTTGATACTGCTAACCGTGCTGCAGGACGTGCATTAGCTGCTGCGCAACCGCAAACAGAATTCACAACCACAAAAACAGTTCCTTCGCCAGTAAGGGCGCTATCAACATCTTCGGCGGTTTTCATTTCTTCAAAACCTACTTTGGTTAACTCCGCACGCATAGGTTCTACTAAATATTCTGGATACATATAAATTGCTTTAATATTATAATTCAAATTTCTATGTAACAAAGGTACAGCAAGGGTTTCTAGCATCAAAGGAATACTGTAAGGTTGAATGGTTTTTTACCTTTTGATTACTTTGATTTGCCGGGGGTTGATGCCATCTGAATTTAACGTCATCTCTTAAGATAATCCTAAGGTAATTAAATCAAAATACATTAGTCTGGTTTTAAGTTTACTAACTGTACCAGCTACCCAAATAGGTTTTCTCTTCTGCTTCCGTCCTGAACAGATAAGCAAAACCATTCTGTAACATAAAAATCCAGAGGCCTTGTTTCGTTATATGCATCAACTACTAGAAAGCGACAGCCAGTCTTGTTACTTTTATCCACAAACCAAGCTTTAATGAAGTCCATAACTTCACATCCAAGACCTTTCCTTGCAAAAAGAGCGCTAACTCCCAGGCGCCCGATTAATGCTGCTGGATAGGATCGCATGGTTTTAACATGCGGAATATGCTTAGTTATTTTTTTTTTGGTCCGTTTGGTATAGACATTGTCTTAATACTATCGTTTGAAATAGTAAATGCCGCTACAATAATTTTTGGATTTTCGTCCAACGTGAAACAGTACGTTTTACCTTGAAGTTGATTAAATAGTTTATTGAGTCGTTTTTGAAGAAGTCATTTAAATCGGCATAATCACAGTCGAACTCATCGCAGTGCTTATATCCTCGTCATCATAGGAATAAAAAGTACATTCATCAGATAAGAAATTTAACTACACTGTTTAATTTAGATTTTAGACTTTGATAAGATTCTATTTGCCCTGGCGGATTGTTTGGAAAAATCTTGCGTCGATCTATTTGCGATATTTGCATTCGCTTTTGCAACGAATGCCGAAGCAACCTTATCTTTTAGGACAGGAATCATCTTTATTGCTATTGCCATTGAGTGTTGATTTATTTTTAACTCTATCGTTTATTTTAAAATGCAAAGTTAAATAAAAATTTAATGATTATGAATGTAACACAGTCATTAACATTTATTGCAGGATACAGACATAATTTTGAAAAGCAGGATAAAAGACCTTATAGGTTTAATAATTACCGGTCAATATTTCAAAGATGCATTGTTCAGTATAGTACTGGATGTTAGGACAGGAATGTGGTTAGAATGAAGGCTTCTCTTATTGTGTCAAATAGAAATCCTATACACGTGCTAATCACTTGCTTTTTTGATTTTGGCCAAACTATTGCTTAATTTTGCAGAAGGAAAAATAGATAGTTTAAAAAATGTGTGCAAATAGCTTGCAAGACAAATCTTAAATACCTATAATCATCTACAAATCAGCAACTTAATAAAAAACAATATGTCATCAGTAGAGACTACATACATCCCTTACAAAGTAAAGGATATTTCACTGGCAGAATGGGGCCGCAAAGAAATCGGATTAGCTGAAGCAGAAATGCCAGGCTTAATGTCTTTGCGTGAGGAATTTGGTCCGTCGAAACCATTAAAAGGTGCGCGCATTGCAGGTTGTCTGCACATGACCATCCAGACTGCAGTTTTAATTGAAACATTGGTTGAACTGGGTGCAGAAGTAACCTGGTCGTCGTGCAATATTTTCTCTACACAAGACCATGCTGCTGCTGCTATCGCTGCTGCAGGTATCCAGGTTTATGCGTGGAAAGGCCTTAACGAAGAAGAATTTGACTGGTGTATTGAACAAACTTTACACTTTGGTCCTGAGCAACAGCCATTAAACATGATCCTTGATGATGGTGGTGACTTAACCAACATGGTATTTGACAGGTTCCCTGAGCTGATCGCTGCAATCAAAGGTTTATCAGAAGAAACTACTACAGGCGTTCACCGTTTGTACGAGCGTATGAAAAACGGAACTTTACACTTGCCGGCTATCAACGTAAATGACTCTGTAACAAAATCTAAATTTGACAACAAATATGGCTGTCGTGAATCACTGGTAGATGCGATCCGTCGTGCTACTGACGTAATGATGGCTGGTAAAGTTGCTGTTGTTGCTGGTTACGGTGATGTTGGTAAAGGTTCAGCCGAATCTTTAAGCTCACAAGGTGTACGCGTAATCGTTTCTGAAATTGATCCAATCTGTGCTTTACAGGCTGCAATGGAAGGTTACGAAGTGAAGAAATTTGCCAACGCTGTTAAAGAAGCTGATATCGTGGTAACAACTACAGGTAACTGTGACATCGTTCGTGCGGAGCACTTCAAAACAATGAAAGACAAAGTTATCGTTTGTAACATTGGTCACTTTGACAACGAAATTGATGTTGCCTGGTTAAATACCAACTATGGCCACACTAAAGTAGAGATCAAACCACAGGTAGATAAATATACAATTGACGGTAAAGATGTAATCTTGCTTGCTGAAGGACGTTTGGTAAACTTAGGTTGCGCCACTGGTCACCCAAGTTTTGTAATGTCTGCTTCTTTCACTAACCAAACTTTGGCACAATTGGAGCTTTGGATGAATCCTGGTAAATACGAGAACAAAGTTTATGTTCTTCCTAAATACCTGGATGAGAAAGTAGCCCGTTTGCACTTAGCCAAAATTGGTGTTGAACTTGACGTATTGGATACGCACCAGGCCGACTACATTGGCGTACCGGTTGAAGGTCCGTTTAAAGCTGAAGCTTACAGATACTAATATAAAGAGACAACAAACAGTCTCCTTAACAGCAAAAGGCCGGGATTCATCAGATTTCCGGCCTTTTGTGTATAAGAAGTTTTATTTACCTATTTCCCGAATTCATCTTCCACGGTTTCAGAAAGATCGTACATTATCCACTGTTTCCCTTTAATCGCAGATGATTCAGTTTTGAGTAAACGTATAAAATCGGCTACTCCTACCGGCTCGTTACCATTACCATGAATAAGGACAATGGTCCCTGCGGCCGCAGGCTGTCCTTTAGCAAGCCATGCATCGCTGCCAACAGGAATGATACCGTAATCCAGTATTTTGGTAACAATGCGCTGATCGGATACCAAGCCCGGAAAGCGGAAAAAGACAGACGGCATTAAATTATGCTGTAGCATAGCCAGTTCTGTACCCAGCACCTCAAAGTTGAGATCTGTTCCCGGTTCCAGCAGGAAATTAGTTTTCAGTGGAACCGAAGGACTAAAATGATGATTGTAGGAATGGTTGATCCAGGTAATTTCAATTTCCTTTTTTGCGACCAGGCCTTTCAGCCAGTTAAGGTCGTCAGTATGCGTCAACATCCATCGTCCAGTAATGGACAGGGCTACCGGAACCGGCTGTCCGCTCTTTTTAAACCCATCTGTTAACGAAGTAAAGATGATTCTGTCCAAAGGTTTGTGCGATGGACAAAGATCTATGGTCAGCGTAATTCCTTTTTCACCTGCAAATCCCTGCGTAATACCCGCGTCCTGTAATGCCAGTGAACGTCTACTAGCTGCCGACAATGCGTTGAAATATGCGCTTCCCTTGAAATACCCCTGTGCAGCACTCCAGTCCATTGCTTTAAATTTACCATCACCCGCCAATACCAGCTGAGTGGCTAAAGTTTTCGGATCAACTACCAAATAACAGACACGCCCGTTTTTCTCCATCTTTCTGAGCACCAGCAGGTCATTGCCCCTGATACTGATCACCCCGGTAAGCATTGAATAATTTTTAATTACCTCTTGTGCAAGAGAGAAAGAAACGCTCCAAACAGTAAAAGCGGTAAAAAGCAACATATGCTTCCACCTGTTTACAATAATATTATATCTGTTCATCATTAAAGAATTATCTTTGCGAATGGCAAAACTATCAGTAAATATCAACAAAATAGCCACCTTACGCAATAGTCGCGGGGGGAACAACCCAGACCTGCTTAAGGTAGCGCTTGACTGCGAACGTTTTGGTGCAGAAGGAATAACCGTACACCCGCGACCTGACGAGCGGCACATCCGCTATCAGGATGTATTTGACCTTAAAGCCGCTATTTCTACAGAATTCAATATTGAAGGCAACTGTACCGAGCAAAAGTTTGTAGACCTGGTTCTTGAAAACCGTCCGGCCCAGGTAACATTGGTTCCTGATACTGAAGGACAAATTACTTCGAACCATGGTTGGGACACCATCAAACACCAGGATTACCTGCAGGAAATGGTAAGTATTTTTCAGCTTGCCGGTATCAGGGTTTCGATTTTTGTTGATCCTGTAAGGGAAATGATCGAAGCAGCGAAAACTACGGGTACCGACCGCATTGAGCTCTATACAGAATCATACGCTGCACAATATCCTTCAGATCCGGTTAAAGCCATTGCACCTTACATACAGGCAGCACATACGGCAAATAAATTAGGTTTGGGCATTAACGCAGGGCATGATCTTGACTTGCATAACCTTAAATATTTTTCAGACAATATCCCAAATCTGCTGGAGGTGTCAATCGGCCATGCCCTTATCAGTGACGCACTGTATTTAGGCCTTGAGAATACCATTCAGCTTTACCTGAAACAGCTTGGGGACTAATCAACTGTTTGATTATTGCATTATAATAAAAACTGAAAATTTAGTACCTTCGCGCAACTTTTATTGTTATACTCCATGAGTTTAAATATCCATTACAAAGAAGACTTTAAAGATCGTCATATTGCTCCAAATCTGGAGGATACCGATGCAATGCTGAGCACGCTCGGCCTGGGTTCTGTTGATGAACTGATTGAACAGACCGTGCCGCAAAAAATCAGGTTAAAACAGCCATTGGCTTTACCTGCTGCAAAATCTGAGAAGGAATATCTCGAAAGCCTTAAACAAACAGCTTCCCTGAATAAGGTCTTCAAATCTTATATCGGACAAGGTTACTATGATACTATTACTCCTGGGGTAATCCTAAGGAATGTAATGGAAAACCCTGGATGGTATACACAATATACGCCATACCAGGCTGAAATTGCACAGGGCCGTTTGCAGGCACTGCTCAATTTCCAGACTATGGTAATTGACCTTACAGGTATGGAGATTGCAAATGCTTCTTTACTGGATGAAGGTACGGCCGCTGCTGAAGCCATGTTTATGCAATATAGCTTACGTAAAAACCAGCAGGCTAAAAAATTCTTTGTTTCTGAACTACTTTTCCCTCAAACCATAGACATTCTGAAAACCCGCGCCAATCCGTTTGGAATTGAGCTGGTTATTGGTAATCACCAGACTGTAGAAGTTACAGAGGAATTCTTTGGTGCTATTGTTCAATACCCTGCGGGAAATGGCGAGGTATTTAACTACATCTCGTTTGCTGAACAAACACATGCAAAAAATGTAAAACTTACTGTAGTAGCCGACTTACTTAGCCTTACCTTATTGACTCCTCCGGGAGAATGGGGCGCAGATATCGTTGTAGGTACTACACAACGTTTTGGCGTACCGATGGGTTTTGGCGGACCGCATGCTGCATTTTTTGCCACAAAAGACGAATATAAACGTTCTTTACCTGGCAGGATTATCGGCGTAACGATAGACAGTCATAACAATTATGCTTTGAGGATGGCCCTTCAAACAAGGGAACAACATATCAGAAGAGATAAAGCGACTTCAAATATTTGTACTGCACAGGCACTGCTGGCAATTATGGCCGGGTTTTATGCCGTTTATCACGGGCCGAAGGGACTGAAATTAATTGCAGAAAGGACCCATGGTTTGGCAATCGCGCTTGCGCAATCGCTTGATAAAATTGGCTACCAGCTGTTAACCAACTCATACTTTGATACTATTCAGGTAGAACTTGGCGCTTTAAAAGATTCTATACACAGAGAATGTATAGATAACGAAATCAACCTTCACTATAAAGGAACGGTTGCCACTATTGCACTGGATGAAAGCACTTCTGTTGAGGACATTAAATTGCTGAACAAAATCTTTTCAAAAGTAAAAGCAATTGCAGCAGACAGTGTTGAACTGGCACAGGAAGAAAACATTGAAAGTGTAATTCCTGCTGAACTTCAACGTCAGTCGGCCTATCTTACACATCCCCTGTTCAATTCACACCACTCAGAACATGAGATGTTACGTTACATCAAATCACTGGAAGCTAAAGATCTTTCGCTTTGCCACTCTATGATTGCCTTAGGCTCATGTACAATGAAACTAAATGCAACCACCGAGATGATCCCGGTTACCTGGGCTGAATTTGGTAAAGTCCATCCTTTTGCTCCTGCTGACCAGGTTGCGGGTTATTATACTGTTTTCAACGAGCTGGATAAATGGTTATGCGAAATCACAGGTTTTGCGGCCATGAGCTTACAGCCAAATGCTGGTGCCCAGGGAGAATACGCAGGATTAATGGTGATCCGGGCTTATCACCAGGACCGCGGCGACCATCAGCGTAACATTGCGCTCATCCCTTCTTCTGCACATGGTACAAACCCTGCATCTGCAGCAATGGCCGGTATGAAGATTGTGATTGTGAAATGCGATGAACTTGGAAATATTGATGTTGCTGATCTGAAGTTAAAGGCAGAACAACATGCTGACAACTTATCTTGTTTCATGGTAACTTATCCGTCTACACATGGTGTATTTGAAGAAAGTATCATCGAGATCTGTGAAGTGATCCATGCAAATGGCGGACAGGTTTATATGGACGGTGCAAATATGAATGCTCAGGTAGGTTTAACCAGCCCGGCAAACATTGGGGCTGATGTATGTCACCTCAACTTACATAAAACTTTCTGTATCCCTCACGGTGGTGGAGGTCCTGGTATGGGCCCTATCGGTGTGGCTGCCCACCTGGTGAAATATTTACCCGGACATGCGGTAGTAGACATCAACCATGAGAAATCTATTCACGCTGTATCATCAGCACCATGGGGTTCTGCGTCAATCCTGATCATTTCACACGCTTACATCGCGATGATGGGTGGGGACGGATTGAAAAAAGCTACAGAATATGCCATCCTGAACGCAAATTATATGAAAGCACGTTTAGAAGCACACTATCCGGTATTATACTCGGGAAGTAAAGGACGTTGTGCACATGAGATGATACTTGACTGCCGCGAATTTAAAAACTACGGCATTGAGGTTGTTGATATCGCAAAAAGACTGATGGACTATGGCTTCCACGCCCCAACGGTATCATTTCCTGTTGCGGGAACACTGATGGTTGAACCAACTGAAAGTGAACCTAAACATGAGCTTGACCGTTTCTGTGATGCTTTAATTGCCATCAGAAACGAAATCACCAATGTACAGAACGGCACTATGGACAAAACGGACAATCCGCTGAAAAATGCGCCACATACTTCTGCAACAGTAACTGGAGATGAGTGGTCGCACGCATACAGCAGGAAGACCGCAGCGTTCCCATTAGCTTATGTAGCTGAGCATAAATTCTGGCCATCAGTGGGCAGGGTAAATGATTCCTTTGGTGACAGGGCCCTGGTTTGCTCTTGTCCGCCGATAGAAAGTTACATGGAAGAAGAAGCCTCAATGGCGTAATTCGATGATTATTTAAAAATAGAATTATATTTTATAAAAAAAGGGAGCCGTTATCAACTAATGGCTCCCTTTTTGCTAAATAAGTATTTCGAACCTATTTACTTTACATTTCTATTTTATATCTTTATTAAAAATCCAAATTTATAAACTACTAATCTGATGAGCGATAAAATTAATCTACTGGTAATTGACGATGACGATATCAACATTTTCATTATTAAAAAAATTGTAGAAAAGACAGGATATGAGGCTCAAATGATTGCAAAGACGAACGGACAACTTGCGATAGATTACCTTAGAGAACTAAAAGAAAGCCAGCTGCCACTACCGCAACTTATACTGATAGACATTAACATGCCGGTACTTAATGGATGGGAGTTCCTGGAAGCTTATGAAAAGCTAGGTATACAAAGCGATATTGATATGTATATGTTATCATCATCAGTATATGAAAACGATATAGAAAAAGCTAAAACCTATAAAACAGT